>ENA-OZMM01000443-OZMM01000443.1-human-gut-metagenome-genome-assembly--contig:-NODE-443-length-11233-cov-5.821614_pt1 | contig 11233 bp, 10 predicted proteins | sample MGYA00244193_ERZ653821 | MGnify/ENA primary metagenome ERZ653821 (study PRJEB26926, sample SAMN06164832) | human gut metagenome | biome: ENVO:00009003; feature: ENVO:2100002; material: ENVO:00002003...
CTTGCCCTTCGGGCAATTAAAATCTTTTCTAAAGATTTTAATTGGAGTTCAGTATTAAAATGTTATTGCATAAGTTTACCATAAATAAAAAGAAAAATCGGCAAGTTCCGTAAGGAACTTGCCGATTGCATGGTCCGAGTGGGGAGATTCGAACTCCCGGCATCTTGAACCCAAATCAAGCGCCCTACCAACTGGGCCACACCCGGATGCCTGTAGGGCATTATACACCATCTGTCGGGAAATTGCAACCAGAAAATGTATGATCCTGATACGTTATGCGTTTTGCGGCCGGGCGGCAGAACGGCGCTTCCACTGCACCGGACGCTGCAGGAGCCACATCAGGGAGAAGCCCCAGCGGGTGTGCAGGTGGCGGCACAGCCAATCCAGAAATGTTCCCACACAGCCGGTCTGACGAGTCATGTAGGCATGGGTCAGCGTACACTGCGGGGGACGGTGGAAGGGATACAGCCCCTTTTGGCGCAGCTGACGCAATACGGCGGCGGCATCCTTGCGGGGAAGTGAGGCGGTTACATACAGGGTAAACCATAAAAAGGCCATCAGCTTGTCGGCAGTGGTGGGATCCTGACGGCCATCACGGTAATAACCCAGAAGGATTTCCGAAATGCGTATGTAGGAGCGGATTTTCTTGTGGTAATTCTCCAGGCTGACGGTCGTTTCGGCAGAACCGGAATGCTCGCGGTAACAATACAGCGCCAGCTTAATCTCGACACTTTTCGGGGCGCAAAGACCGACTTCGTACATGTATAACCCGTCCTCGCCGTGGGTCAGTTCGGGATAACGGAAGTTCAGGCCGTTTTCCAGCAGAAATTCCCGGCGCAGAAGACTTCTCCACACCACGGAATCATACCATTGGGAATTTATGGGCAGCTTCATCTGCCGGGACAGGGCAATCTCCTCGTCGGTCAGGCGGTCGGTGAACTGATAGCCGCCGACGATCAGCCGGTCACAGGCGGTTTCCGCTGCTTTGTCTTTGAGGAAGCCAAGGATGTTGGGCAGCAGAAAATCGTCCGCGTCCACGAACCAGATAAAATCCCCCTGAGCAGCCGACAGACCGGCGTTGCGCGCCGAGACCACGCCGCCGTTCTCCTTGTTAATCACGCGGATATTGCCGTGCTCCGCCGCGTACTGCCCCAGAATTTCCGGGCTTGCATCTCTGGAGCCGTCGTTGACGCAGATGATCTCGTAATCGGAAATATCCTGCGCCAGCAGCGAATCCAGACATTCGGGAAGATACTGCGCCGCGTTGTAAACGGGAACCACAAAGCTGAGAAACATCCCGTACACCCCCTTTTTTGCCATTATAGCCTGACTTTCCGGAAAAAGCAACAAAGCATCAGAAAAAGTTTGCAGTTTTTCCCATGGCGCGCTATAATGGCGGAAACAATGTTACGCCGCAGACGGTAAAGGGGAGTGCTGTATGAAAAAATCCGGTCTTTCTCAGGAAACGCTGAAAATCATTGCCTGCGTCACCATGCTGATCGACCATGTGGGCGCGACCGTGGTGGAGTCGCAGTTCTTTGTAACGCCATTCGATGGGATCTACTACCTGTATTTTGCCATGCGTATCATTGGCCGGGTGGCGTTTCCGATTTACTGCTTTCTGCTGGCTGAGGGGGCGCATTATACCCATAACCCTCGGAAGTATGCCCTCCGGCTGTTTATCGGCGCACTGCTGTCGGAGCCGGGCTTTGACTTTGCCCTGTTCGGCGGATGGACGTGGGAAAATCAGAGCGTGATGGTGACGCTGCTTCTGGGCTTCGGAATGGTGGAGCTGATGAAGAAATGTCCCAGATACTGGATGAAGCTGCTGGCCGTCGTGCCGTTTTTCTTCGCGGCGGAGTGGCTGAAAACGGATTACGGCGGATACGGTGTGGCCATAGTCGCGCTGTTCTGGCTGACGCGGGAGCTGCCGAACCGCCGGATGATACAGCTTGTGGGGCTGGCGGCGCTGAGCCTGATGATGAATAACGCGGCGATCTCCTTTGGCGTCATTCAGATTCCCATAGAGCTGTTTGCGCTGTTTGCCATGATCCCCATTTGCCTGTATTCCGGCCGGAAAGCCACGGCAAGCCGGGCGGTGCAGCTGGGATTTTACCTGTTCTATCCCGTACATCTGGCAGTGCTTGCGGTGATTATGAAGCTCTGCTTTGGAGGCTGACGCCCTATGAAAATTGCACTGCTGCAAATTCTGCCCACCGGTTCTCTGAACGGAAACCGGGAAAAGGGCGTGGAGGCGTGCCGGAAGGCGAAGGTGCTGGGGGCGGATATCGCGCTGTTTCCTGAGATGTGGAGTAATGGATATGACATTCCCGAGGACGCGGAAGCGCTGCAGCGCGCGGCGGTTCCGGCGGACGGGGAATTCGTGTCCGGATTCGGAAAACTGGCAGCGGAACTCAATATGGCGATCGCCATCACGTTTCTGGAAAAGACAGAGAAACGGCCAAGAAATGCGGTCAGCCTGTTTGACCGCCACGGGCGGCGGCTGTACACCTACGCCAAGGTACACACCTGCGATTTTGGGGACGAGTGCCGTCTGGACGCGGGGGAGGACTTTTTTGTCGCTTCGCTGGATACGGAAGAGGGAGCCGTGCAGGTCGGCTCCATGATCTGCTACGACCGGGAATTCCCGGAAAGTGCACGAATCCTGATGCTGAAAGGCGCGGAACTGATCCTCACGCCCAACGCCTGTCCCATGGAGATCAACCGCCTGTCCCAGCTTCGGGGCAGGGCGTATGAAAACATGACTGCCATCGCAACCTGCAACTATCCCTCGCCCCATCCGGACTGCAACGGACATTCCACCGTATTTGACGGCGTGGCTTATCTGCCGGAACTTTCCGGGTCCCGGAACACCTGTATTCTGGAGGCGGGGGAGGACGAAGGGATTTATCTGGCAGAGCTGGATATGGACATACTGCGGGAATACCGGAAGCGGGAGGTTCACGGCAACGCCTACCGCCGCCCGGAAAAGTACGGGATTCTCACGGAAACGGCGATTCAGGAGCCGTTCATCCGGGCCGACCGTCGGAGAGAATGCTATGAGACAGTCCGCTATAACGAAAAAGTGTGACATTTTCATATTGAAAAACGCTTTTTTCCGTGGTATACTCGCTGAAGATATAGTAAAGAGGTGAGATCGTTGACAGAGCAGAGGCTCTTTTCCAACCAAAGACTGATACGCCTGATTATTCCTCTCGTCATCGAGCAGGCGCTGACCATTCTGGTGGGAATGTGCGACGGCGTGATGGTTTCCTCCGTGGGCGAGGCGGCGATTTCCGGCGTTTCTCTGGTGGACATGATCAACAACGTGATTCTGGTGCTGTTTGCCGCGCTGGCTACCGGCGGCGCGGTGGTCACAAGCCAGTTTCTGGGGGCGCGGCAGGGGGAGAAAGCCCGGCAGAGCGCCGGTCAGCTGGTGCTGATGTCGGCAGTCCTTGGTGTCGCCGCGGCGGCGCTGTGCCTTGTGTTCGCCAAAAATCTGATGCGGCTGTTTTTTGGCTCCATCGATGACAATGTGATGGCGGCGGGACTTACCTATCTGCACATCACCGCGCTTTCTTTCCCGTTCATCGCCCTGTATAACGCGGGTGCGGCGATATTCCGCAGCGTGGGCAACAGCAAGGTGTCCATGCAGGTCAGTCTCCTGATGAACGGCATCAATGTGGTGGGCAACGCCATCTGCATTTTTGTGCTGAAAATGGGCGTGGCCGGTGTTGCCGTCCCTACGGTGGTCTCCCGGTGCGTGGCGGCGGTGGTCATTCTGCTTCTCGCGGCCAAGCCCAATCAGGAGCTTTGCCTGAAATGGGGCGCCATTTGCCATGCTGATGGCAAGATGATGGGCAGCATCCTGAGAATCGGCGTTCCAAACGCCTGTGAGAACAGCCTGTTCCAGCTGGGACGGCTGATCGTGGTGAGCATGATCGCCCTGTTCGGCACGGTGCAGACCTCCGCCAACGCGGTGGCGAACACCTTGGACGGCATGGGTATCATCATCGGGCAGGCTATGGGACTTGCCATGGTGACGGTGGTCGGCCAGTGCGTGGGCGCGGGCGACCCGGAGCAGGTCAAGTACTACGTAAAGAAGCTGATGCTCTGGTCGTATCTGTCCATGGCCGTGTGCAATGTCCTGATTATCGTATTTGTCGAAGATCTGATTTCTCTTTACAGTTCCCTGTCGCCAGAGACGGTGGAGTTGACGAAGACGCTGGTCATTATTCATGAGAGCTGTGCCATCCTTTTGTGGGCGGCGGCCTTTGTCCTGCCCAACGCCTTGCGGGCGGCCAATGACGTGCGCTTTACCATGTGGGTGGGAGTTGGCTCCATGGTGGCGTTCCGCATCCTCGGTTCATGGATCCTGTGCGTTCAGATGGAGTGGGGCGCGATAGGCGTCTGGATCGCCATGATTATTGACTGGGTATGCCGGACCGCGTTCTTTGTGACCCGGATGATTTCGGGAAAATGGCAGAGTAAATATATTCCTTCATGACATGTTTCGCCGCCGATGGGTTTTCCATCGGCGGCGCTTCTGTGTTACGGATTTTCCCCGAAATCCGGCATAGCTTCAAACCGGCGCTGTTCCCCGCGCCACGGGAAGCGGATGCAGCAGGAAAACAGCAACGGGTCTGTGCGCTCATCCCGGGAACCGTATTTGTGGTCGCCCACCAGCGGATACCCTCTGGAGGCAAACTGTACCCGGATCTGGTGGCTCCGCCCCGTATGCAGGCGAATGCGGACGAGACTGCACTCCCCGGCGGAAAGACGGGTGAATTCCAGCCGCGCTTTTTTGACGCCTGAGCGTTCCCGCTTTACCACATAAACCTTGTTTTTCCGGCTGTCCTTCCACAGAAGGTCTTCCCAGTCCCCGGATTCCGGGGGAAGCCCATGAACCATGGCTACGTATTCCTTTACCATAGCGCCGTCCTGCACTGCCTTGGACAGGGCGGCGGCAGCCTGTTTTGTGCGGGCGTAAACCATGACGCCGCCCACATTTTTGTCAAGCCGGTGGACGGGGAAAATCTCCCCGCCCAGCGTTTTTTTCAGCTCTTCGGGAACCTGTACTTCGGAATCCAGCCCCACGGGCTTGACGCAGACGGCCAGGTCATGATCGTAAAATAAAATCTCCATTTGGGAGCCTCCTTCGGTTCAGCTGACGGTGACGCTACTATAGCACAGTTTTCCGGATTCCGAAAGGTAGACGCTTGAATTTCCTGTAAAATCATGTATAATGAACGAAGAAATGGAGGATTTATGACATGACGACACAAGATTATCGGGAAAAATCGCCGCTGATGATTTTCCTGAGCTACTTCAAGAACCATAGATGGTTGTTTGCCGCCGATGTGACCTGCGCTGTGGGAATCGCGGCCATCGACCTGCTGTTCCCGCTGGTGACCCGCAGTGCGCTTTATGAGATGCTGCCTAACCAGATGTACCGCACGTTCTTTACCATCATGGTCATCGTGGCGGTGTGCTATGTTCTGCGGTCGTTTCTGAATTATGTTGTGGCGTATTACGGCCATACCTTCGGCATCCGGGTGGAGGCGGACATCCGCCGTGACCTGTTCCGCCATATGCAGGAGCTGAGCGTGGATTTCTATGACCGCAACCGCACCGGTAAGCTGATGGCGCGGCTGACCTCCGATCTGTTCGAGCTGACGGAGCTTGCCCACCACGGCCCCGAGGATCTGATCACTTCCGTGCTGACCATTCTGGGGGCGCTCATCGTGATGGCGTCCATTCGCTGGCAGCTTGCCGTGATCGTGGCGCTGACCATTCCGGTGTTTCTGGCGGTGGCAATGGCCATGCGCGGCCGGATGGGGCGGGCGTCCGCCGCGGCAAAGGAGAAGATCGGCCACATCAATCAGGAGATCGAAAGCAGCCTTTCCGGCGTCCGCACCGCGAAAGCCTTCGCCAACGAGGCGGTGGAAGCCGCCCGTTTTGACGCGGCCAATGCGGAATTCAAAACCTCCAAGCGGGCGTTCCACAAGGCAATGGGCATGTTCCACAGCAGCGTGGAGTTCTTTTTGTGCAGTTTGAATGTCATTATCATCGGCTTCGGCGGTTATTATGTCATGCAAGGGGAAATGGACTACCGTGACCTGCTGACCTTCAGCCTGTATATTTCCTCTTTTATCAGCCCCATGCGAAAGCTCGCCAACTTCTCCGAGACGTTTGCCAACGGCTTTGCGGGTCTGAACCGCTTCGTGGAGGTCATGCGCACCGAACCCACCGTGCAGGATAAGCCCGACGCGAAGGAACTGAAAAACGTCCGGGGTGAAATCAGGGTCGACCATGTTTCCTTTGCCTACGACGCCGATCTGGCGGTGCTTCACGACGTGAGCCTGACCGTCGCCCCCGGGGAAACGGTCGCCATCGTCGGCCCCTCCGGCGGCGGTAAGTCTACATTGTGCCAGCTGATACCCCGGTTTTACGACGTCAGTTCCGGCTCTATTTCCATTGACGCTCTGGACATCCGGGATGTGACCCAGCGAAGCATCCACGAAAACATCGGCATTGTCCAGCAGGACGTGTTCCTGTTTGCCGACACCATTCTGGAAAACATCCGCTACGGCAAGCCTGACGCCACCATGGAGCAGGTCATCGACGCGGCCAAGAAGGCGGAGATCTACGACGACATTCAGGCCATGCCCGACGGCTTTAACACCTACGTGGGTGAGCGGGGTACGCTTCTTTCCGGCGGGCAGAAGCAGCGGATCGCCATTGCCCGCATCTTCCTGAAAAACCCGCCCATCCTGATTCTGGACGAGGCGACCTCCGCGCTGGACTCCGTGACGGAGGCAAAAATCCAGCACGCCTTCGACAAGCTGGCGGCCGGCCGGACGACCCTGATCATCGCCCACCGCTTAAGCACCATCCGCAACGCCGACCGCATCATCTCGATTTCCGACGGCGTCATCACGGAATGCGGCACCCACGACGAACTGCTTAGGAAGGGCGGCATTTACGCCGAGCTGTATAAGACGCAGAATGCACTGGCGTTGGAGACGCTCGGGCAGTAAGGATTATTATACGGGGGTGAGACACTTGAAGCAGGAGTACAAAGCGCTGTATGAATAATTCGGTCTGAACGTGGTTTACTATCGGAAACGGAAACGGCTTACGCAGCTACAGCTTGCGGAGCTGGTGGACATCGACAGAAGCCATATCAGCGCGATAGAGCTGGGGAATGTGGGTGTCTCGCTGGACGTGATTTTCAGGCTGTGTGAGGTTCTGGAAATCACGCCGAAGGAGCTGTTTGATTTTCGATGAGCAAGCTGGATTATTCGCCCCTGTGGGCGACCATGAAAGAAAAGGGAATCAGCCAATACCGATTGCTGAAATGCGGCGTGGACAATAAAACCCTCGACACGCTCAAAAAGGGCGGCAATATTACATTGCTGACCCTGGAAAAGATATGCTCCATTCTTGACTGCACGCCCAATGACGTTGTGCAGTTCACGAAATAATGCCATAGCGCCGCCTTGCACCACAAGGCGGCTTTTTTCTTGATTATCTGTCCGAACCGCCCGCCCTTTGCGTCTTATAGAGCAGAAGGGCCTTTCACAGAAGCGGGATACCCCGGAATAGACCCGGGCTTCCCAAGGAGGAACAGCATGAACGATGAACAGATTCTGGACTTGTATTTTGCCAGAGATGAACAGGCGGTGGCGGAAACCGACCGGAAATACGGCGGCTATTGCTTCACCCTCGCCAATTCCATCCTGCACAGCGATCAGGACGCGGAGGAAACCGTGAGCGATACATATTTAAGAGCATGGAACACCATCCCGCCCAAGCGTCCGGGCATCTTCAAAATGTTCCTCGCCAAAATCACCCGGAACCTCGCCTTTTCCCGCTGGCGGAGCATGAACGCCGAGAAGCGGGGCGGCGGGGAGATGACACTGGTGCTGGAAGAGCTGGACGACTGCATTGCCGCGCCCGGCTGTGTGGGGGATGGGATGGACGCCAAGGAGCTGGCCAAGGCCATCCGGGCGTTCCTGAACACCCTCCCGGCGCGGGAGCAGGACATTTTCCTGCGGCGGTACTTCTTCGTGGAGGAAAGCGGCGTGATTGCCCAGCGGTACGGCATGAAGCCTGCCACGGTGCTGCGCACCCTTTCCCGCACCAGGCAGAAGCTCAAAAATTATCTGACACAGGAGGGCTATACGGTATGAAAGCGGAAGAACTGTTTCTCGCCATCGGCGAGGTGGAATCCAGCCGCCTGACGCGCAGTGAGCTGACGACGGCAAGACCCTCCGGTCAAAGGGAACAGGAGGAACCCCAAATGAAGAAAAGAAACGTTTCCCGGATTCTCCGGAATCTGCTGGTGGCGGCACTGATTGTAAGTCTGCTGGCCGTGACGGCCTACGCGGTGGCGGGCTTTGTGATTTTCGACAGCCCCCAGGACATGATATCCGGTCTGTTCGGCGACAAAACGGGCTATGACCACAAGGATGTGACACATTTTACAGACCCGGAAAAGCCCGGCGAGGTTTACGACATCCCGGCCTATGACCGGGTGCCGGTGGACGAAAGCGTGGCGGCGTCCGAGGCGGTGCCGCTGGTCAGCCCCGTGGGACAGAGCATTTCCTGGGAGGGCTACACCCTGACGGTGGACGCCAATATGTACGATCAGGTGACCAAATGCGGCGTGCTGACCTACACTTTGGAGAATCCCGACGGCATTGCCGACTATGCATTACAGGAGAACGGTGAAATTTATTTCCCGGAGGGGGAAATCCTGGACATCAATCAGTACGGCTACAGCTACATCATTCCCGATCAGTCCACGGACACCAAGCTGACGGCGGCGTTTTACTACCAGCTGGACAACCCGGAAAGCACCGATCTGGTGCTGAGCTTCACCCAGTGGGCGCCGATCCGTCTGTCGGATTATAAGGAACTGTGGAAACAGACCAAGGAGCAGGTCAAGCAGGAGTTCAGCGAGGACGAGGTGATAGAGCATCTGAAGCAGGCGCTGGGCGACGAATACGAGGAAGTGGCGTCTGGGGCTTCCCGTGAGGAAATCGTGGATACCGGATATGAGAGACTTGTGTACGAGCGGCTGGATGGGCGGTTTGACTGCCCGGAGAAGATCACGATCCCCGAAAAAGCGCTGGGAGAAATGAGCAATCTGACCCTGGCGGACGGGAATATCAAGGTTTCGCCCATTGCCATCTGCGTGGATACCAGAGAAATGCAGGACTATCCAGAAAGGTGCATTGGACGGGTGAAGATTTCCTTCAAGGACGGCACGGAGTACGTGGTTATGGACGAGAATGTTGCCAACCATATGTTTGCGGTAGGATACACCGACCGTGACGTCACCTTTATGTTCAACCGCATGATCGACGTGAACGAGATCGCGTCCGTCATTCTGGACGGCGATGTTGAGTTTCGGGTGTCGTAAATAGCGGTATGCCCCCTCCCGGTCGGGAGGGGGCATTGCTGCGTGAATCATTCCGGGTCGGTCAGGAATTGGGGGATGCCGTGCAGCTCCTGATATAAGCCGACGGCGCGGGTGACGCCCAGTGATTCGCCCTCGGTCAGCAGTGCGTCCAAATCCTCCGGAGTGCGGAACAGGGTGAAGCGCGCGCTGTCCGCGTCCGTGTGGATTTGATAATGGCAGTGCAGCTTTTCGTCCCGGTGCCCGCCTGAAAGCTGCGCCGCCGGGGGCAGGGGAGCTGTGGTAGCGCCTGCGGGTGTCAGGGTAATGGTCTCGCCGTCCAACGCCAGCTCCAGCCAGATTTCCCGCCCCTGCCATGGGGCAAGATAATTTGCAAGGCATACGTCCAACGGTGCTGGCGGCAGAAAGACCGGACAGGTCAGCCCCCGCCCGTAAAGCGCGGACACGCCCACGGGGCAGGGGAGGGCTTCGGAAAGTCGCCTCGCCAGAAGTTCGGCTTCTTCATACCCCGGCCGCTGGAAATCCAGCAGAACGCCGCTGCATTTAAGCGCATCCAACCGGGGGCGCAGCTGGGCGGCGATGGTTTCGGAGTCATGCCCATGGATGGGGGTGATGTCGTCCAGAATCACCATGGAGCCGGGGGGCAGTGCCTTCGGCAGATTGGAAAGCCCCGTGGAATAGGGGGAAAAATGACAGGCCATCCATGCAGTTTTCGGCGGAAGCGTCTCAGTTCCCCGGATTTCCGCCGCTGTCATGGCAAGAAACGGACGAATCGCCATGGACAAATCCTCCTTTCCGTGATATAATATAAGCCGAAATGCGGAGACGGCTCCGCTCTGTGAATACTATACGAACCACGGGAGGACATTATGCCCTTTTCTCTGTTGCCCAAGATTATCGCAAACCGTCTCACCGACATAACGCCGGAGCTGCTGCACGCCCGGGATATCCGGCTGCTGATGCTGGATTTTGACAATACCATCGTGCCCTACACCACTGACGTTCCCACGGCGGAGATGACGGCGTGGCTGGACCGGATGAAGCAGACGGACATCACCGTATGCATCGTCTCCAACAGCCACAAAGACCGGGTGCCCCGTTTCTGCAGGGAGCATGGTCTGGACTGCATCACCCACGCGAAAAAGCCATTTTCCAAGGGCATCCGGGAGTGTCTGGCGAAATATGACATCCCGGCAAAGAACGCCGCGCTGGTGGGCGATCAGATCTACACCGATACCCTTGGCGCGAACTGCGTCGGCGTGACCTCCATTCTGGTCAGCGCCATCAACAATCACAATTTCTGGCTGAAGGCACGTCACGTGCTGGAACTGCCATTTATTTTACCTGCAAAGAAAAGGAGAATCTGACCATGAAAAATCTTGACAAGTATCTGACCCTGCTGGACGGGGAAGTGGACGGCCTGCTGCTGACCTCCCGCTACAGCCGCCATTACGGCGCGGAATTCGACATCGCCGAGGGCGTCGCCATCGTCACAAAGAAGGGCTGCCGCTACTTCACCGACAGCCGCTACATCGAGTCCGCCGAAAAGAACCTGAAGGGCTTTGAGGTTCTGGACGTGAATCGGGAGATCGGCTACATCCAGCGCCTGAACACGGCCATTGCCGATTTCGGCGTGACCACTCTTGGCTACGAGGAACATTACCTCACCGCCGAGGAGTATTTCTACTACGACGAGAAGCTGAACGCCAAGCTGGTGCCCTTCCACAAGCCCATCTACGCTTTCCGCGCCACCAAGGCTGTCTCTTATACACATCTCCGAGCCCACGAGACTGCAGCTAATCTCGT
>ENA-OZMM01000444-OZMM01000444.1-human-gut-metagenome-genome-assembly--contig:-NODE-444-length-11216-cov-4.225697_pt1 | contig 11216 bp, 9 predicted proteins | sample MGYA00244193_ERZ653821 | MGnify/ENA primary metagenome ERZ653821 (study PRJEB26926, sample SAMN06164832) | human gut metagenome | biome: ENVO:00009003; feature: ENVO:2100002; material: ENVO:00002003...
TGTATAAGAGACAGATATAAGTTACTGTATCTTTATTGCACAAAAGCGTGTCAGCTATCGTTTCATGAAACGTTCCTTCACGTTTCATTGCAACATTTATGAAACACAACTAAACCCTACTACTCGGTTCCTTACTTTTTGGGGTTGGTTATGGCAGATACGCATCTACCGCCGCGAGTGAACGACGATAAACCGGTTATCTGGACGGTTTCGGTCACCCGCTTGTTTGAACTTTTTCGCGACATCAGTCTGGAGTTCGACCACCTGGCGACCATCACCCCCATTCAGCTTGGTTTTGAAAAAGCGGTGGCCTATATCCGTAAGAAGCTGGCCACCGAGCGTTGCGACGCCATCATTGCGGCGGGCTCCAACGGAGCGTATCTGAAAAGCCGTTTATCGATTCCGGTGATCCTGATTAAACCCAGCGGATTCGACGTGCTGCAGGCGCTGGCAAAAGCCGGGAAGCTCACCTCTTCGATTGGCGTCATTACCTATCAGGAAACCATCCCTGCGCTTCTCGCCTTTCAAAAAACCTTCAATTTGCAGCTTGAACAGCGCAGCTATATCACCGAAGAAGATGCCCGTGGGCAAATCAACGAGCTGAAGGCCGGCGGCACACAAGCGGTGGTTGGTGCGGGATTAATTACCGATCTGGCAGAAGAAGCAGGTATGACCGGCATCTTTATCTATTCGGCGGCCACCGTGCGTCAGGCTTTTGTCGATGCGCTGGATATGACCCGCCTGACGTTGCGCAGAAACGGTCAGTACGCTTCTGGCGATACGTTACGCACCCGTTATGCGCTGGGAGATATGCGCGGTCACTCTGCGCAGATGGAACAGGTGCGGCACACCATTATGCTCTACGCCCGTTCGCGTGCGCCGGTCCTCATTCAGGGCGAAACAGGAACGGGTAAAGAGCTGGCCGCACAGGCCATTCACCGTGAGTTTTTCACCCGTCAGGAGAATCGGCGCGGTAAACCCTCGCCGCCGTTTGTTGCCGTCAACTGCGGGGCAATCACCGAGTCATTGCTGGAAGCGGAGCTGTTCGGCTATGAAGATGGCGCCTTTACCGGCTCTCGCCGAGGGGGGCGCGCGGGCCTGTTTGAAATCGCTCACGGCGGAACCCTGTTTCTTGATGAGATAGGCGAGATGCCGCTGCCGTTACAAACCCGACTACTGCGCGTGCTGGAAGAAAAAGAGGTTACCCGGGTCGGGGGACATCAGCCGATTCCGGTCGATGTCCGGGTGATTAGCGCCACACACTGTAATCTGGAGCAGGAGATGAAACAGGGGGAATTTCGTACCGATCTGTTTTATCGCCTGAGCATTTTGCGCCTCAAGCTGCCGCCGCTGCGCGAGCGGTTGCCCGATATCCTGCCACTGGCGGAGGGCTTTTTAAAACAGTCGCTGGCGGAACTGGACGTACCTTTTTCTGAGCCAGTGCGCAAGGGGCTGGGATTAAGTCAGCCGACGCTGCTGAATTATGGCTGGCCGGGGAATATCCGCGAACTGCGTAATATGATGGAACGTCTGGCGCTGTTTTTAAGCGTCGAGCCGCAGCCAGAGCTGAATGTGGATTTTTTACAACAGCTATTACCGGAACTGGCCATTGTTGCAGACTCACCGCAGCTATCCACATCGTTGACGCCGCAGCAGGTGTTGGCACAATTCAATGGTGATAAAACCGCGGCTGCACGCTATCTCGGAATTAGCAGAACCACGTTCTGGCGCAGATTAAAAGAAAACCCGCCGGTACAATGACCGACGGGTGTCGTATTTTTTACAGCTGCACGTTATTTTTTCTTGTAAATATTCGCTGTGCCATGGATTTTGTTATCCGTTTGGCCGGAGGTTAATACCACCACGTCAGCGCCTTTCTCTTCAGCTTTCTTCAGAAGGTCTTCTTTCGCATCCGAAGTAGAGACTTCATTACTCGTTGAAATATCGCCGATTTTTGTATACTGAGACTCAACCTTTTCAAACTCAACCTTCGTCATAAATTCCGCGGCATACGCGTTGGTCACAACAAAAGCTAACGCACCAATAAGTACTTTAATTCCAGTTTTCATATAAAAGCTCCAGATTTTGTTATATATGCCATCATCGCCCCCTGAACATTCGACATGCGAGTCAAGGATGATTAATAAGTAGTTCAGGCTGACAAAAAGATCCAGAGCAGGCGGAAATATAAAGAGATTTTGCGAATCGTTAATTACGAAAAACGCAGTGGCGCTGCGTTTTAACGCGCAGTGTGAGTGAATGCGCAGAATGGTGTGCGCACTAAAATTATAGTGTTAGCTGTCTTTCCCGTGTTTACTAATGGAAACGTTGTCTATGGAACCTTTGCACGCCGTTGTACTCACCGTCAGCCTCTTTGTTTTAACCTTTTTTAACCCCGGCGCAAATCTGTTCGTGGTGGTACAAACTAGCCTGGCATCCGGACGACGCGCAGGCGTGATGACCGGTCTTGGCGTGGCCTTAGGCGATGCGTTCTATTCCGGCCTTGGGCTCTTTGGTATGGCAACGCTAATCACCCAGTGTGAAGAGATATTTTCATTGATTAAAATTGTCGGCGGCGCCTATCTGCTGTGGTTTGCCTGGAACAGCATCCGCCATCAGGCCACGCCGCAAATGCCCACGCTACAGCAGCCGCTTTCGGCTCCATGGTATGTGTTTTTCCGCCGTGGATTATTAACGGATTTATCTAATCCGCAAACCGTGCTGTTTTTTATTAGTATCTTCTCGGTCACTTTGAGCGTAGACACACCTACGTGGGCCAGACTGATGGCCTGGGCAGGCATTGTGTTGTCTTCCGTTATCTGGCGTATTTTTCTCAGCCAGGCATTTTCTTTGCCCGCTGTGCGCCGTGCTTATGGCCGCATCCAACGCGTTGCCAGCCGAGTCATTGGCGCAATAATAGGTGTCTTCGCGCTAAGGCTTATTTATGAAGGTATTAGCCATCGTTAAGAGAGTTTAACTTGACCATCGTGACGTAATTGTCCGTAATACCGCCTGAATTTTTAATCGCAGGTTGAGTGGCAGTGAGATGGAACAGGTTGAACCGGTAAACGACACATTACTCCTTACAGAATGGCAGGCGCTGATACGACAAACATCGCCTGAAGTTCACACGCTCCTCACATCGTTAAGCGATGAAGAGATCCGTCATTTAGTGACCGTTTTTTATGACTATATGCTCTCCCATGCCCAGAGCGCATTGTTCCTCAATACAGAACAGGTCAGTACCCGTCTCAGCGGCAGTATGTTTGACTGGTTACGCAGCGTGCTTGGCAGCGCGCATGAAGATCTCTCACAACTGCTGGACAAACAGCGCAAAATTGGCGTGGTGCATGCCCGCATCGGTCTGCCCATCGATCTGGTGAATCGCGGTGCACGCAAGCTCAAAGATGAGCTGTATCGGGTGTTGAAAACCAAAGCTGACGACTCATCTTCCCTGCTGAGCAATGCTATCTGTTTCAGCAGTCTGGCAATGGATACTGCGCTGGAGGCCATGACCGTCTCCTATTCTCCAAGCCATCAAAACTCCCTGCATACGCAGGAGCAGTATCGTCTGCAGACTATTTACGATGATGTTAACGTCGAGCGCGAACGGCAAATCCGTTCGTTTACCGACTGGGAAAACCAGTTTATCTATAACATTGCCACCGGAATGCCTTTCGGTGAAATGGTGTTTCTGGCGAACTCTGATTTTGGTATGTGGTTCTCGCATAAGGGAAAACATATTCTTGGCAACAGCAATTTGCTCAAAGAAATGGAATCACTGATTGCAGAGATCGACGCCCGTCTGATGACCACCCTGTCACCTCAGCATCAGCCGACAGAACCCGAGCGGATGAGCTTATTACAGGATGTTCGCCAGCTGTCGGCAAAAATCCATTTCCTGCTCGCTTCAATGTTTGAGGCGCTGGTTAAGCAGGAAAATGGTAAAGATTCGCTGACCCAGTTGCTTAATCGCCGCTTTATTCCGACCATCATGCGACGCGAAATCTCGCTGGCGTTACATGCGCGTAAGCCTTTTAGCCTGGCGATGCTGGATATCGACTACTTCAAGCAAATTAACGATAACTTCGGGCATAATACCGGCGATCTGACGCTCAAAAATGTCGCAGCGGTCATTTATGATCATATCCGTAGCAGCGATTACGTGTTCCGCTACGGTGGTGAAGAATTTATGATTCTGCTTGTCGAGTCAGATAAATCGCAGGCCAGTATTATTCTGGAAACGCTGCGTATGAAAATTGCCGGGATGCGCATGGCAGCCTCTGCGACAGAAACGTTTTCTATTACCGTCAGTATCGGTATTGCCGAATATGATTATCATCCCGACTACAAACAGCTGGTTGATAAAGCCGATCGCGCACTTTATCAGGCAAAAAGTAATGGTCGCGACCGCGTTGAGGTTTATCAGGAATAATCATTGTCCTGTAGAGAAATAAATACCCCGTTCAGGGTATTTATCTGACTTGCGATAAATATCAAGCTGTTATTTTTATTCAGGCGTATTGGCATGATGAAAATAACAGCCACGTAATAAGATGCAAATCAAATACACCAAATCTGAATAGCGCTAGCATATCCCGGTGATGACGCCTTCTGAATGCAGAAGGGGAAATATGAGGGATAGTATAAAATCATGAACGGGAAGAAGAGAACGCGCTGGCAGCGCCGTCCTGGTACGATCGGAGGCAAACTGCCGTGGAACGACTGGCGCAACGCCAGCAGCTGGCGAAAAGCCACACAGTTTCTCCTGCTGGCTATTAATATTTATATTGGCGTAACGTTCTATTACTGGGTTCGCTATTTCGAAACCGCCGGTAACAGCGTCTATATTCCAAGGCCTGGTGGTATTGAAGGATGGCTACCAATCGCGGGTTTGATGAATATCCGCTATACGCTGGAGACTGGTTTTCTTCCGCCTATCCATGCCGCCTCCATGCTGCTGTTAGTTGCGTTTATCCTGATTAGTTTGTTGTTAAAAAAAGCCTTCTGTTCGTGGTTATGCCCGGTGGGCACGCTGTCCGAACTGCTCGGCAATCTGGGGAAGAAAGTATTTGGTCGCAACTTCACGCTGCCGCGCTGGCTGGATATCCCACTGCTCAGTCTGAAGTATCTGTTGCTGAGTTTCTTTTTGTATATCGCCCTGTCGATGCCTGCGCAGGGGATTCAGTATTTTCTAATGTCGGCCTATGGCATGATTATCGACGTGAAGATGCTCGATTTCTTTCGCCATATTGGCTCCGCTACGCTCATCTTTGTTGTCGTTGTCAGCGTCCTGAGCCTGTTTATTCGCAATGCCTGGTGCCGCTATCTGTGCCCTTATGGCGCGCTGCTCGGCCTGTTCTCGCTATTCTCGCCGTTTAAAATCCGCCGTAACGCAGACAGCTGCATCGACTGCGGAAAATGCGCGAAAAACTGCCCGTCGAATATCCCGGTCGACAGACTGATTCAGGTGCGTACCGTGGAATGCACTGGCTGCATGACCTGCGTTGAATCCTGCCCGGTAGCCTCAACGCTGAGCTTTTCACTGCAGACTCCGCCTGGAGCACAAGGCAACGATGGTAAATCGTTATGGCGTCAGAGGACGCTGTCAGGTGTTGCCATGACGCTACTGGTGCTTGGCATTCTGTTTGCCACCATTGGTTATGCCGTTTATGCCAATGTCTGGGATACGCCAGTACCCGATCATATGTATTTCCAGCTGATCCCGAAGGCAAACATGATCGGCCATTAATTTTTGATCCGTATGTTCAAAACCCTGCCAATTCTGGCAGGGTTTCCCGCCTGTCCTGTCATTTTAAGACAATTGAACTTGTGCCACCGCGCTCTCGTTTATACAACCTTAAATATCATCCGTAATAATTATTCTATTTTGTTATGGGCGACTGGGATCAAAATAATGAACGGGATAACATCATGACTAAAATAAAACTGGCACTGCTATTACCTCTGTTTCTGGCAGGTTGTACGATGAGTGACGGGGAATTAAGAAACGCTTACGCTCAGCATTATCAGCAACCTGGTGCCTATGTAGATGCTTATAAACAGAAAATAGCCAGTATGGATATTCATGCGCTGGCCCAATATGCCGCCGCAGAAGATAAGAAAAAAATGCGTGGGCAGCCAAGACTGAAAATCGACGAATTTATTACTATTGAGAACGTGCAGGCGAAAGGAAATCGGGTGGTCTACGATTACTCACTGTCCGAAAGCTGGCTGGCGCTGTCCGCAGATAAACAGCGCGAGAAGCAGACCAATATAAATAAAGACCTGATCTACCGTACCTGCTCGCTGGAAACGGTACGTCTGGCACAGGCAAAAGGGCTGGAAGAAGAACATAACTATTACAGCCAGTACCCAGACAAAGTCGCCTTTACTTTGAGAACCAGCGCGCAGATTTGTATGCAAAACGGTTTTACACAATAACCGCAATCCACAATGCCTGATGCGCTGCGCTTATCAGGCCTACGATTTGCACGCTGCCGTAGACCGGATAAGGCGCCAGCGCGCAGATTTGTATGCAAAACGGTTTTACACAATAGCCGCAATCCACTATGCCTGAAGCGCTGCGCTTATCAGGCCTACAATTTGCACGCTGCCGTAGGCCGGATAAGGCGCCAGCGCCGCATCCGGCTAAAACATCAGAATTTCCAGGACACACTGCCGACAATGCTGCGCTCGGCGCCGAAGTAGCAATATGAGAGCGAGTTACAGGCCGCAACGTAGCGCTTGTCGGTCAGGTTGTTAACGTTCAACTGCGCGCTCAACCCTTTAATACCGATATTCGTTAAGTCGTAACCAATCACCATATCCACCAGTGTGTAGGACGGCAGGGTGTGAGTATTCAAGCGATCGCTGGTAATACCGTTAACGTAGCGCACGCCTGAACCCAACGTCAGACCGTCCAGAGGACCGCTTTTCACATCGTAGCTCAGCCAGGTACTGGCCTGGTTACGCGGGGCGTACACTGCGCGCTTGCCCTGCTCTTCCGGGCTGCTTTTCTTATAGCGAATGTCGGTATAGGTATACGCCGCCTGCAAACGGAAGCTATCCGTCAGTTGGCTAATTGCCTCCAGCTCCACCCCTTCAGATTCAATTTCCCCAATCGAGCGGTACGGATCGGTCGGCTCTTCTTTAGTGGCAATATTCGTCTGATTGATACGGAACACCGACGCGCTGAACTGACTGTTGAGTCCTTCCGGCTCATATTTCAGACCGGCTTCCCACTGCTTGCCTTTCATCGGATCCAGCAGATTACCGTTCTCATCGGCAAAACTGGTGGGCGTAAAGGCAGTGGAATAACTCACGTATGGCGCAAAGCCGTTATCGAATAAATAGAGCAACGCGGCGCGGGTACTGAAGTTGTTTTTATCCAGATCGCTGCGAGTATCCTTGATCTTATCAATATTAGAAACGCTGACCTGATCGTAGCGACCACCGAGCGTAATACGCCAGCGATCCCATGACATTTGATCCTGCAAATAGTAACCCGTCTGGCGCAGCTTGTGTTTCTCACGCGCATACATGTCGATGTAATCAGGCTTCGCGCCGTACACCGGATTAAAGGCGTCAATCGGCGGGAAAGCGCCGTAGTAACCGGTAGTATTGTTGCTGCGATCCTGATAGTCGATCCCCACCAGCAAACGGTGGTTTACCTGCCAGGTATCAAAGCTGCCGTCGAGCTGGTTATCCAGCGTAATCGCCGACATTTTTTCATCGGAGCCGGAGTAGCCGCGATTAAGCTCGGTTTCATTCAGCCAGCCCGCCGCATACACCTGGTTCAGCTCAACGTCGGTATGCAGATAGCGCAGCTTTTGCCGCACCGACCAGCCGCTATCAAACATGTGCTCAATGTTGTAGCCCACCATGTTTTCGCGGCGATCGTATTTGTCGTAATCATCCTCGCCTTCGTAAAAGGTGTTGGAGATCTTTTGCCCGTAATGCGGAACCACGGTGCCGTCATATGGCAGACCGGAGTGGCTACCGCCTTCCGGGTCACGGTGCAGATAGGCCATCAGATCCAGACGCGTCTGGTCGGTGATACGCCAGGTCAGGCTGGGCATCAGCGCGTAACGCTCTTCCTTCAATGGACCAAACTGCGAGTCTGCGTAACGCGTCATCCCGCTCAGTCGCGCCGCCACGCGATCGTTATCATCCAGTGCCCCGGTGACGTCAAACGCCGCGCCGCGCTGGTTATTGTTGCCGGCAAACAGCTTCACTTCGCCGCCCGCATCAAACGATGGCTTACGTGAGGTCAGCGCCACAATACCACCCGGAGAGGAACGACCATACAGTACGGAAGCCGGACCGCGTACGACTTCGATATCTTCGAGGAACCACGGATCGACCACCAGCGAGCTGTGTGAGTTGGTGTCGCCCATCATCTTCAGACCATCGAGATAGACGTTATCCAGGCTACCGTCAGAAAAGCCACGCAGCACGATGTAGTCAAAGCGGTTGGAGGCGCCAATCTGATTGCTGTACACCCCCGGCGTATAGCTGACGGCCTGGCGCACGCTGGTTGCGCCCTGCTCTTCAAACTGTTCACGGGTAACGATCGATACCGACTGCGGCGTTTCAATATCCGGCGTGGCGAGCTTCGTGGCCCCGCTCTGCATCTGCGAGGTGACAACCACCGTATCGTTTTTTGTTGTTTCCTGCGCCAGCAGAGGAAAAGCCACGCTGCCGGTAACCCATCCCACAAGCAGCGCCAAGCGAGTCTTCGCGAACATGAATATCTCCAAAGGCATGTCTAATTGTAAGTGAGAATTATTACCTTTTTGTTGACGGAGATAGCTATGCCGGATGCCAGGTTGCCTATGCGCAGTGCCAAATTGGCAGGAAATCACGTGCGTAAAACGCCAATATGGATTAGCAAAGTTTGAGCAAATCGCCGGGCGAAAAGCCGTAACGGCGACGAAAAGCGGTAGAAAAGTTGGTGGCGTGCTGATAACCCGACATCCAGGCCGCCTGCTGTACGCTATATCCTTCCAGTAGATAGCCGCGCGCACGTTCCAGACGGCAATCGCGCAGGTAGTCGAAAACCGAACAGCCATAGGCTGCGCGAAACTTACTGCGTAGGCTGCTGGGACTCATCGCTGCGCGTTGGGCCAGGTCATTGAGGGTGTAGTCATTTTCGGGACTCTGCTCCAGCAGTCGGCGAACGACCTCCAGCCGCTGCTGCTCCCCGCTCGCCGCAAGACGTTTACCGCTCTCGACCTGACACACGCTGAGGCCATGACCAAACAGTTGTAATATCAGCCCTTCCAGCATCAGCTGACGAGAAACATGGCTAATCGTACTCTGTTGCGCGTACTGCAGTCCGCTGAGTAAAAACCCCGGCACCTGCCAGATAAGCGTCGGCGTCTGGCATCTTTCCCACTCACGCATCAACGATTCGAGCAACCCGGTGCGACAAGCGCCGTCGGGATACAAGCCGAGCGATAATGTCCGCAGTTTACAATCAGCATGATGACGGGCATGCATCGTCTGGTGCTCACTCAGGCGTGAGCTAAACGCCATGCCGGAGCGCACCACATGCTCCTGTCCGTTAAGCGTCAGAATCACGCAGCCTTCCAGCACCACCAGCATATACAGAGGGCTGTCGTGACGAGAGGTGGTTTCGTAGGGTTGCAATACCTGTACGTCGGAGTGCGTCACGCACATCCCACATGGGAGAGTCATCTCCTCAATTTCACCTTGCAGAACAGGGCTGCCAGACGGTAAATCCGGCCTTTGTGCCAACTGGGGAAAGCGGTAATCGATCCCGTAGCGCTCACCAAAATCCATAAACTCGCTGACGGAGAAAGTGCGAGCGACGCGTCCGGAGGCATTCAGGGCGGTGGTATTGTTCATGCTGTCTTCTGCACAGGAAAAGGGATTAACGGTTTATAACTGAAGCAACATTACCATTACCTGCGCAATACGACAATAATAATGAGAACCATTATCAATATGGGTAATTAGCAGAATAAACAGATTAATCCAGCCAGTTTAGATCTGCCGAGGAGGCACACGGCGCAGCCTCTTTTAACCAGCGATACAGCAGCTCAATATTTCTGAGCCGTGTTGAAGCCTTTGGCCAGACAAGGTAATACCCCTCGCCAGTCGCCACCGCATCTTTAAACGGTAACGCCAACATCCCTGCCTGAATGGCCGCCAGGCTTAACAGCAGGTCGGCAACGGACACGCCATGGCCGCTCATCGCCGCAAGACTGCCCTGCTCCAGGGTGTCGAACACTTTGCCTCGTGCAAGATTCAACGCCGGAAACGTCCCGGTGCGTTGCAGCCACCGACGCCAGTCACGGCGATCCGCTGAGGGATGAATCAGTTCACAGGCAGAAAGATCGCGCTGCGCCTGTACCAGCAGTGCGGGTGAGCACACCGGGATAAGCCACTCCTGAAACAATAAACGGCTGTCGGTATCGTCACCAAAATGGCCATTCCCTAACAGGATCGCACAGTCATACGGTTCACGACTGAAGGATACCGAATCGGTATCCATCCAGACGCTGGAAATTTCGATTACCGGGGTCGGATTCGCTTCACGGAAATGACGCAGTACGTCCAGAAGCCACCGCATCGTCAGCGTAGACGGAGCTTTCAGCCGTAGCTCATGACTGCTGCTGCGAAAGGCATGACACGCGTGCTCCAGACTCTGAAACCCAGCCGTCAACTGCTGCGCTAACCCTTGGCCAGAAGGTGTTATCTCGATACGCGGGCCGCTGCGGATAAATAGCTCACAGCCAAACCATGCCTCCAGCGTGCGAATATGACGGCTTACCGCGCCCGGCGTCACGTTAAGTTGAATAGCGGCTTTACTGAACGATCCCAGACGGGCTGCTGCTTCAAAAGCCCTCAGGGCATACAACGGAGGTAGCGTCATTCTCAGCTTCTATGTTGAGTTTTACTCACAGTAGAGCGCAGTTTTATTCGTTTTTCAATGCGCCACGCAGGCGGAATACTGATGGAAAATATCATCAGGATAATCAGGTATGAATTTCACTTTACTGGCTGCCTATAGCCTCAGCGTAGTAACCCTGCTGTTAACTCCGGGTCCTGTCGTGGCGCTGATTACCACCACCGCGGCGCAGCACGGCTATCGCCGGGCTTTTCTCACGCTGATTGGCACTAACAGCGCTTCTTTAGTACTGATTGCTCTGGCTGCACTCTGTCTCTTATACACATCTCCGAGCCCA
>ENA-OZMM01000451-OZMM01000451.1-human-gut-metagenome-genome-assembly--contig:-NODE-451-length-11095-cov-7.669022_pt1 | contig 11095 bp, 8 predicted proteins | sample MGYA00244193_ERZ653821 | MGnify/ENA primary metagenome ERZ653821 (study PRJEB26926, sample SAMN06164832) | human gut metagenome | biome: ENVO:00009003; feature: ENVO:2100002; material: ENVO:00002003...
AACTCAATTCTATCACTATATCTTTCCGCATTTCACTTTTTTGTAGTAACTTTGCGGAAAAGATATTCAAGAAGTTCTTGGTGGATGAGTATGAGACAACCGAGAAAAAAGTACGCCTTAAGTTGAATAAGGAGGACCGTGCAGCGTTTGATTATCTTGTGGATGAGGGTGAAGGCGGAGCATTTGCAGAATCGAATGTTGTCTCAAATTTCAATTACTTCTACAATAGCGTCAAGAATCTCAATGTGAAGATTGATGACTTCTTTGAGGCTATCAAGAGGCTGATTGTGATTGACATCTTTCTTGGAAATGATGATGACCCGCAGTTGATTTTTGAGAGCCTAAATTCAACTGGCCTTGACCTTACGGAAGCTGACAAGATTAGAAATTTCGTTCTCTTGGGCCTGTCTGAGGATAAGCAAGAGGAGTATTATACTAAGTACTGGAGTTCTATTGAGAAAGATTGTTCTGGAAAAGATGATCTTGACAATTTTATTAGAGATTATTTGACAATCAAGTCTCCGACAGGTGATATCCCTAAATTCCAAGATGTATATCCTGCTTTTAAGTCATTCGCGGAAGGGAAAGAAATAGAACCTATAATGGCTGAAATGAAGCGGCATGCATCTCTGTATAAACGAATTAAGTCTGCTCGGGTAGGTGATGCTTCAGCGAACGAGATAATGGCCCGTTTGAATTATCTGGAATTGACAATCACTTATGCATATTTACTTGGTTTGCTCACTTATGCTGAAGAACATAATATGCCGCAGAGTGAGATTACCGAGATTCTTTCTTGCATTGAAATATTCGTCTTCAGGCGTTTAATATGTGGATATCCTACAAATGCGTTGCTTAAGATGTTTGCGACTTTGCACCAGCAAGTGCTTAAGAATAAGAAAGAAGAAGATAGCTATTATGATGTGATGGTTTATCTTCTTGAGAATCGAAAGAGAACCGTTGTTTTCCCGAAGGATGACGAGTTCCGTCAGAGTTTTATAGAAAAGCCGGTATATCTTATGAGGCCAAAGAGCCGTACCTATATTCTTGACCGTCTTGAAAATGGAAATAGTAAGGAAAAGATCGACGTCATCAATAATGTCCAGAAGGGAGAGTTGAGTGTGGAGCATATTATGCCTCAGACGCTTACTCAGCATTGGAAAGAACAGCTTGGGAGTGATTACTCGAGGATTCATGAGGAATGGTTGCATACCATTGCGAATCTGACATTGACAGGATATAATGTTCAGTATAGCAACAGACCGTTCTTGGAAAAGAAAGAAGATAAGAATGGATTTGCAGCAAGTCCACTTAGGCTGAACAAGTATATATCCAAGTTCGATAAATGGACAGAGGCTGAGATGAAAGAGCGTCAAACAGAGATGGGTAAGCGTGCTCTAACTGTGTGGCCATATCCGGAAACCTCATACAAGCCGGCTGTAAAGCTCGATGATGAAGTGTCTGTTTATGACGAAGACTTTGTTTTTAAGGGTAGGAAGATTAACAGTTTTACATTGACCGGGACAATTTATTCTGTTCCTGACTGGGCCGATACCATTCGAGACACATTTAAGCTGCTGTATGAGATAAATCCGTCAATTCTTCAGGACGAAGCTAATAGCAGGGATAATGTTTGGATTACTCGAGAGAATGCGAAGAATGAGACCTATATCAAAAAGGTGGCGGATGATGTATGGGTAAATACAGGAAATGACACAAATACGAAAGTGAAGTTGCTCCGTCAAGTTGCCAGGCTTTATAATCTTGCTGAGAATGACCTTGTGTTTTCTCTTGTGCCTATAAAAGAAGAGAGTGATAATTAAAAGTAATGACCCAATAAATGACCCAATAAATGACCCAATAAAATTGACCGAAAGACAGGACTTCATAGTACAACAGCTGAACGCGAGATTGCGTTCCGCACAAATCTACTCATAACCGCACAAGTCCGCTTGCGACCGAAATTCAAAAAATGGGATATTTTTTGGGATATTAAATAGAAAAAGTGGCTTACCCTGTTTTCCGCAATGGGACACCCATTTCAGCAATTAGCTGAGATGATATTGAGAAGTTCAGTGACTTCGGGTTCCTCTTTGGTATGAAGCAGTACTGACATCTGCTTGTTGTTGTATGGATTTACGTAGTCGATCTGGTAGATTTTCTCCGCGAGGAAGCGTGCCCGGTCCAGTGTGATGTATGATTCGGCGGCCTTCAGGATACGTTCCAACTCAAGCATGATCGTGTAGGCGACGAAGCAGATACAGACGTGTGCCTCGATTCTGTTAAAGAGCCGGTGATGCATCGGTCTTATGTCCAGGTCAGTCTTGCAGAAGCGGAAGGCCCGCTCAATCATAAAGAGGTAACCGTACTCTTCTATGACGCGGGCATCTGACAAGGTGCTATTGGTTGTGTAACCCTTCAAGCCATCCAGGCGGGCATCCTTCTCAACCTTGGCATAGTCAATCTTGATGAATGCATCACCTTCCATGGCCAGGAACCGGTTATATCCACGGTTATTCAGCTTGTCTTTCGTGAGTTTGTCGGTTTTAAATCGCTTTTCTAGCCTCTTGAGGCCTCTTTCGCGATCTGCAGCATTCTTCTTTGCCCGTGAGTCACTCATGGTTACTACCATTCGTCTGGATGCCGTTAGTGGGATGCTGGAACTTTGCCCGTTGCTCAGGCCAAGGGAGGCTACCTTGTCCTTGAACTGCTCGCTTTGCGAACGTATCCTTGCGCCGAGAATGTACTTGTATCCGTCCTTCTCCAGGTCGCGTATGTTCTCCTTGCTAAGTAGACCCGCATCCGCCACAACAATAGGTTTCGGAAACTCTAACCGCTTCTGTAATTTCTTGATAATTGGGATCATCGTATGGCCTTCGTAAGTGTTCCCCTCATGGATTTCATACCCTATGGGATTCCCTCCGGGACCAACCAACAAGCCAAGAACAACCTGCGGATTGGCGTTCTTTCCGTCCTTAGACCAGCCTGGAATGCGGGCGTCGTCCTCGCGGGACTCGAAGTACATCGTAGTCGTATCGTAAAAGACTATGGCCACGCTGCCCCCCAACACTTTCTTTGTCTGATTGTACGTGACCTGCTCTATATCGTGTTTGACATCGTAGTTACCTTTGTGCTTGCTCCCATGCCTCCAGCAGAGTTCGTCAAGATAGCGATAGATCTTATCCTCGTCGTAGTACTTGTTCATGAAGTACGCCATGTAACGGAGCGTCTTCAGTTTGCTTCCCGGGTGATACAGGCGTGTAACCACAAGGCTCTTAAAAATCTCGTCATCCGAAGTCCTAACCGCACCGAAGCCAATCTTATCGAAAAGGCGGCCGTAAATGAGGTCCGGGCCTACCAGGCGAAGCTGGTTCTGGCCTATACCGGCAAAAACGGCATCATATGCCGCAGCATCATCTTGGATGAACAACTCCTCTCCGAACTCCTGTTCGTCAGCCCATTGGCGGGCTTTGCGCTCAAGAGAAATCAAGGTGGCTTCGTCTCGGCTGCTGCCAAAGGACTTCTGTACGCGGTATTTGCCGCTGACCTTGGCAACGACTTGGATGGAGATGGTTCCGCTCTTATTTTGCTTCCGCCGGACAAACATACTACGAAGGTAGCCATTTGTCGCGGGACACCCAAATTTGATTCTTTATCAGCCTCTCACGCAGCTGTAGGGCCGATTTTCTGAAAAGTCACGAAAAAGTGCGGAAAACAGGAAATGGGATATTTTTTGGGATATTAAATAGAAAAAGTGGCTTACAGATGCCTGCAAGTCACTTTTTTGCGGAGAGAACGAGATTCGAACTCGTGATACGGTTACCCGTATGCAGGTTTAGCAAACCTGTGGATTCAGCCACTCTCCCACCTCTCCGGATGTTCTGGCCGAACGGTTGTCAAACCTTTCGTCACTGTTTGGACTACAAAGATACAAATTTTTCTTGGTTTACAAGAATCTTGGGGAAAAACTCGACAAAATCAACACAAAAGGCAACAGCCGAGTGGCCGCCGGGCAGCAGACGGGCTGTCATCGGGAGCCTCTACCGGCAGGGGTCAGCGATTCTGAAGCTTGAGGGTCAAGGCTATGAAATCATCCACACTCAGGCGCTCGGGGCGGAGATCGAAGACTGGGTCGGACAGGAGATCCGGTCTTATCAGCGGCTTGAGGGAATTGCGGAGGGTTTTACGGCGCTGGCCGAAGGCGGTCTTCACTACCGTGCGGAAGAGCTTTTCATCGCAGCCGAGAGCGGTGCGGGAATTACGGGTCAGGCGGATCACGGCGGACTGCACCTTTGGTGGCGGATTGAACGCGCCCGAACCTACAGTGAAAAGATATTCAATGTCATACCACGCCTGAAGGAAGACGGACAGGATACCGTAGGTCTTGGTGCCCGGCTTCTCGGCGATGCGCTCTGCGACCTCCTTCTGAATCATGCATACGACCTCCGGGATGCGGTCGCGATGCTCAAGGATCTTGAAGAATATCTGCGAGGAAATGTTGTACGGAAAATTACCGATCACTGAATATTCCCCCTCGAAAATGCCGTCAAGATCCATCTTAAGGAAGTCACCCTCAATCAGATTGTCACCCAATTTCGGAAAATGCTTCTTCAGATAGGCAACAGACTCGCCGTCAATCTCAATGACTTTCAACGCCAGTTCCGGACGCGGTAGCAGGTACTGGGTCAGGACTCCCATTCCAGGGCCGACCTCCAACGCCTGATGCCCTTCAAGAGCCTCGACAATGTTCTTTGCAATGCTCTGGTCAGTCAGAAAATGCTGGCCGAGCGCCTTTTTCGCACGTACTTCCATAGGGACAAAGATACGAAATAATCCTTAAACACTCTTGGCGGTGGTGCAGCGGTTGACCAGATAGGCGATGGAGACGTACGGGATGCCGGAGTTGGTGGCCAGACCAATCTCGCAGGTGCGGCTGTTGGAGTAGCCGACCGGGATGCCTTTGACCTGGTCTTTTAGCTTGCGGAGAGCATACTTGTTGAGTTCCGGGTGGGTCATGCCCTTGTCGCCGGCGAAACCGCAGCAGCCAACGCCCTCAGGGACAAGCACATTAGTGGAACACATCCTTGCCAGTTCAAGCATCTTGCCGGTCTTGTGCATCAGACGCATCGAGCAGGTGAGATGAATGGCTACCGGGGTGTCGGTCTGGTGGAAATCCAGCCTGTCGGCCAGGAAACCAAGGATGAACTCCGCCGGTTCGTAGAGCCGCATCTTCTTGATCTTGTGCTTCATGCGGTGAAGGCAGGGGCTTTGGTCGCAAAGGACAGGGTAGCGGCCTTGCTCACTGGCCTGCCAAAGAGCCTCCTCCAGTTCGGCTGTCTTCCTGTCGGCGATCTCCGGCATACCCTTGCTTTCCCAGATCGTACCGCAACAAAGGGACGACATATTCTCTGGGAATATGACCTCGTAGCCCGCTTTGCCCAACAGCGACACCATCTCCTCGACAAGAGGCTTGTCCACGGCGTGGTGATGCTTCGGAAGCCCCATCATCTGGTTGATGCAGCTCGGGAAATAGACTACCTTGCAGACGGTCGGCATTCCTGTGACTGCTTCAGATGTTTGCGAGTCCGGGCGCTTGGACAGGCTCCCCAACCTGGCAGGTTCCGTGGCCGCATAGACAGTCGAAGCGCCATCGTGGCCAACGGCGGCGGAACTTACCAAAGCCCTGAGCGATTTAGGAATATTATAGGCCTTAGGGGTGGCAGGAGTCCAAAGCGGAATACGTATGGCGTTGTGCAGCCAGCGGCATAGGCCGCTCATGGCAAGGTCACCGAGCACGGTCTCGCCGGCCGTAGCCATCCTCAAAGCGCCGCGAAGGCCACTCTTGACTCCGGCGTAATGACCGGCGACGAAGTTCCAGAAACCGTGGCCGAAAGAGCCCTCTGGCATATTCACCCTCCTCAGCTGATGAGTCAGGTCGGCGACATTGATGCCCATCGGACACGAAGTCGAGCAGAGGCCGTCCCCGGCGCAAGTCTGCTCCCCCGTGTAGGAATATTCCTTCTCAAGCGTCCGCAGACGAGTCTGTTCCGAGGCGGTCGGATCCGGCAACTCCCGCAGGGATGTGATCTCACGCTGCGTGGCGATCCTGGTCCGGGACGAAAGCGTGAAGCCGCAGGAAAGGCAGTTCACCTCGCAGAATCCGCACTCGATGCATTTGTTCAGTTTCTTGTAGATCTCCGCCAACTCAGGCTCGACAGCCTTGCTGTCATCCGCCCACGGTTTCAGCACCGGCAACGCCTTGAAATTCTTCAAGAAGCACTCCGGATCATCGTTGAAGATCACACCAGGATTCAGAAGCCCGTGAGGGTCAAACAATTCCTTCACCCGCCGCATTACCCCGAACGCCTTCTCGCCCCACTCGTACTTCACGAACGGAGCCATATTCCTGCCCGTTCCGTGCTCGGCCTTCAAGGAGCCGTCATATTTCCCGACCACCATCTCCGCCACGTCGCGGATCATCGCCTCATAGCGCCTCACCTCCGCCTCGGAATCAAACGACTGGTTGATGATGAAATGGAAGTTGCCCTCAAGGGCGTGGCCGTAAATGCAGGAATCGTCGTAGCCATGCCTGTCCAGCAGCGCCGAAAGATCCTCCGTCGCGTCTGGCAGATCCTCTATGTGGAAGGCGATGTCCTCGATAAGGCAGGTCGTCCCCTCGCGGCGCATTCCACCGACGGACGGGAATATTCCCGAACGGATGGCCCAGTACTTTCCGGCCACAGCAGGATCGCTACTGAATATGAATGCGTCACCGTCGGCTCCTTTAAGCGCGGAGAAGCCGCGCAGAACGTCCGTCAACCTATTCACATTGGCCTCCAGATCCTCTTGACCCGCACCGGTCACGCGAAGCAGAAGCGCGGTCAGATCCTTGTCGGGATAGTCCTTGAGCATCGGGTCATCAACGGACGCAAGTGACCTTTTGTCAAGCAGTTCTGCGGCGTCAAGCGCAGCAGGGTCAATGTCCTTCCGCAGCGCCACCACCGCTTCCGCCGCCTCCCTTATCGTCCCGAAATAGACCATCGCCGAGGCTTCCTTCGCCGGCAGCGGCAAGGTCTTCATCGTCACCTGGCTCATGAACGCCAGCGTACCCTCGGAGCCGACCAGCAGATGCGCCATGATGTCGAACGGATCCTGAAACCGCACGAAAGGGAATATGTTGAGTCCGGTGACGTTCTTTATTGAATATTTATACCTTATGCGGTCGGAGAGTTCCTTGTCGGCAAGGATTTCGTCCCTCAGTTCCTCGATTCCTTTGATGAAATCCGGATGGCTGGCCCTGAAAGCCTCTCTGGAGGCCTTGTCCCCCGTGTCCAGCACTGATCCGTCAGCGAACACCATCCGCACGCTCTCCAGTTCCCTGTCGCTGTTGGCGTGGGTGCCGCAACTCATGCCGGAGGCGTTGTTCATCACGATACCGCCCACCATGCAACTCCCTATCGAGGCCGGATCCGGGCCGAATTTACGACCGTAAGGCTTCAGGATGGCGTTAACTCTTGAGCCGATGATCCCCGGCTCAAGCGTGATGCGTTCCCCGTCCTCGGAAACCTTGTACCTCTCCCAGTTCTTGCCGGCGACAACCAACACGGAATCGCTTATCGACTGACCCGAAAGACTGGTTCCGGCAGCGCGGAACGTCACGGGAACATCGTATTTCGAAGCAGCCCGCAGAATCCTTGAGACCTCTTTCTCATTGGACGAACGGATGACAATCTTAGGCACGAGCCTGTAGAAACCGGCGTCCGTACCCCAGGCGAACCGCCTGAGTCCGTCTGTGTAGACCGCGGTCTTGGGGACAAACGCCCTGACCGCCGAAAGGAACTGTGAATGCTTATTTTCCATGTTCAAGCAAGATACACTACTATGTAATACATCATCATTCCGCTGGCGATCAGCTTTATGCCTGTTCCGAAGAAGAATCCCAGGAAGGCTCCGAGAGCCGACTTAGCGGAATCCCATCCGTTCTTGCCGGAGAAGGCCAGCTCGGCGAGAAACGCCCCGAGAATGGTGCCGAGAATGATCCCGACCGGCGGGATGAACATACCGGCCAACAAACCGACCAGCGCCCCCCTGCCCGCAGCCTTTGTGCCGCCGGTAAGTTTGGTGAACCATGCGGGAACGAGGTAGTCGATGATGCAGACAGCCACCGTAATCCCCAACCACACCAGCAGGAATGTCAGCGACATGGGGTCACCGGCTCCGTCCGTGCCGTTGCCCCAGAAATAGAGAATCATCAGCCCGAGCCAGCTGACGGGAGGACCCGGCAAAGCGGGAATCACACTCCCGACAATCCCAATCACTCCCGCCAGCACGGCAAGGATGATGACAATAACGCTCATGAATATTCAAGGCTAAAGATAGTCCTAAGCCATGGCGGCCTCGACATCGTCCGGCTGGATCGGAAGGCGGTTCGGGCCTGTGCGGCGCGCGCCGTCCTCTGTCACAAGCACATCGTCCTCCAGACGGATGCCACCGAAGTCGAGGTAGTCGTGCTCCAGCTTGTAATAGTTCACGAAGCCCTTGTCGCGCTTCTCGCTCTTCCATTTCTCAATAAGGGCCGGAATGAAGTATATTCCCGGCTCATCTGTGATGACATTGCCCGGAACAAGCCGGCGTGCCATCCTGAGGCTGCCGAGGCCGAGCTGCGTGGAGCGTTTCTGATCCGGATCGTAACCAACGAGATCCTCGCCGAGATCCTCCATGTCGTGAACGTCAAGCCCCATGTTGTGGCCGAGTCCGTGCGGCTGGAACAGTCCGGCGATGCCTTCGTGAAGCATGTTGTCCAGATTGCCGCGCACGATGTCCAGAGATCTGAGATCCTCCAGCATCAGCTTGGCGACGGCCAGATGAACGTCCCTATAGGCGACTCCCGGCTTTGTCAGATTGAACGCCAACTCGTTGCAGTCGCAGACTATCTGATAGATGTCCCTCTGCTTCTGGGTGAACTTGCCGCTGGTCGGCAGGGTGCGGGTGAAATCAGAGGCGTAGTGCATATTATTCTCGGCACCGGCGTCGATCACCATCAGTTTGCCAGGCTCGATGACCTTGTCGTGCAGATGATTGTGCAGAGTCTCACCATGCTGGGTAAGGATTGTCGGGAACGACACGCCCCAACCTTCGCTGAGGGTCACACCCTCCATCTTGCCGACAATCTCCTGCTCGATGATCCCGACCTTGACGCTGTTGCGGGCCACAGTGTGCATCCGATAGCCAAGGGCGCATGCATCGTCGATCTGGTCGATCTCGCACTGCTCCTTCACGAGTCGCATCGAGATGACGGCCTGGACGAGTTCCTTGGAGGCGTGCTTGCCGCCGTCCTCGTCAATCGGAGCGACCCTGGCGACATCCTCTGTGGAGATGCCAACCAAAGCGGCCAGCTTCATCGTGTTGTAGTACCTGCTCGGCGGAAGGAAATGAATATTCCTGCCTGTGGCAAGAGCCTTTGTGACGGCCACGTTAAGCGAACCATAAGAGGCCGAGTTCTCCACGCCCACCTCCGCTGCCTTCGAGGCCACTGACGGCTGAGGTCCCATCCAGATGATGTCCCCGATCTCCACATCGTCGGCGAAGACGGTCTCCTCGCCGCTGTCAAGGTCAAGGATCGCCGCATAGCGAGGCTCGTCGAGCCCGAAAAAGTACAGCCAGGATGAGTCCTGACGGAATTTGTAAGCGTTGTCCTTGTACTGGGCGGCTGCTTCGACATTGCCCACGAACAGGGCGATTCCACGCTTCCCCTGCGGAGCGGTCTGAGCCATCTTCTCCAGCAGAGCCTTGCGTCTTGCGATGTAGATTTCCTTTGCGAACATATTCTTACGTCTTTATGTGATTGAACTTCGGTAAGCCCTGCCTGCGGCCACAGAACCTCCGTGACAGCCAAGGCCTCAATTACAAATATACAAAATTGATAGGTAAATTGACACTTAGTAAATGTTAAAAAATAACCTGCTTCATTTTGGGGGCTCTCTTATGCGGCCATTGCGGCCATGACATACTGTTGAGAACGGTTGAAAAGCCGCCCAGATAACTGCCTCCGAAAAAGCGACAATAATTTAGATTAAACCATTGATTATCAATGATATAGTATAGGAAAACTGGAGAAATTTTCGTAAATTTAGCTGTCCAACGGACCGCTCAAGTCCCTTGACCACGACTTCTCCACGTTCTCTGATGGTCAGATTGTCCCGCACGGCATCTACGATGTCACAAGGAATGTCGGCCATATGACATTGGGAATCAGTCAGGACACATCCAGATTTGTCTGCGACAACATCGCACGAGTATGGGAACAACACCTGAAGTGGCAATACCCTGATGCGCATACGCTTGTTATCCTGTGCGATGGCGGAGGATCGAATTCCAGTGCGCACCTCTGATGTCCCTTCAAAATGCCGCTGACAGGGCTGCGATGACCACCACAAAGAAGGGATTGAAAGTACATGTTCACATTAACTCAAAAACTTATGACATCAAGCGACCGATTGACGAATCGTACCAGAAGAGGCTTGCCAGGCAGGTTGTCTTCGCCCAGGAACTCGGTAAGTGGAACTACCTTGTCGAACCGGTCAACTGATGCAACTAATTTTTTACACATTACTAAAAGTACAATCACAGCAATAAAACTATTAATTTTACGTTCTTTTCAAAAAACGAGGTTGTGCAATAGTGGCTTAAAGGCTAAAAAGCACTACCTTTGAATGCTGTTAAATATGGTAATGTTCAAAGTCACAATTTGTGATTTTGAAAAAAATGAATATAAATATGACAGATAAAATAGAAAAAAAGGAGAGCAGCGAACTGACCACAAAAAGTGACCAGTTGGTTGGTGTTGACAATATAGAGCCTCTAATAAAAATCATTAGAGGACAACAAGTTATGTTTGACCGTGACCTTGCCACACTTTATGGCGTTGAAACAAAGCGTCTTAATGAGCAAGTAAAACGTAATATTAAACGATTTCCAGAAGATTTCATGTTTCAATTGACCAAGGACGAATGTTTAAGGTCGCAAATTGCGACCTTAAACGTAAGCCTCCGACGAAGCACGTGTGACACCCATTAACAGCGAAGTGGCAGCAACT
>ENA-OZMM01000454-OZMM01000454.1-human-gut-metagenome-genome-assembly--contig:-NODE-454-length-11053-cov-4.552555_pt1 | contig 11053 bp, 11 predicted proteins | sample MGYA00244193_ERZ653821 | MGnify/ENA primary metagenome ERZ653821 (study PRJEB26926, sample SAMN06164832) | human gut metagenome | biome: ENVO:00009003; feature: ENVO:2100002; material: ENVO:00002003...
CGAGATTAGCTGCAGTCTCGTGGGCTCGGAGATGTGTATAAGAGACAGGCGCAAGCACTCCCTCTGCCCGATATGTACGGCAAGAATCTGACCTTTAAGACCGGAGGTGTGGATGGCTGCGACTGCGCGGAAATCCTAAACCTGATCGAGCAAGGCAAGATCGATACAACGCCGCTGATCACTCACAGATACCCTCTTGCAGATATTGAAGAGGCATACCGCATCTTTGAAAACCATCTGGACGGCGTGATCAAGATTGCGGTTACGGAGTAAATGTTTTATAAGGACAAATTCCAGTTTAACGAACAGGAGATGATGATCGCATGAAAATCCTACATGAACTTTTTTGGCTATGGGAAACGCTGGGCATTGCACTTGCTGCTGCGGCTGTCTGCATGGCTTGCGCCGCACTGATCTGCAAAGCCGCGAAGAAGGAACTCAGCAAAAAGGTGTTGGCAACCATAGGAGCATCGGCATTTGTGGGCGCGATTCTGGCGGTCATTCTGATCGCCCGGACGCCGATGCCGCTTTGATAGGAGGGAGCGTTTGCAGGAATCGTATGCGTTTGGGAAGAGAATTTACGAAACAAATCGGAATTTCTGAGGGTAATTATGATAAATTTTTTGAATGATATAAGGAATGCAGAAAATCCAATATCCAATAATAGAAAACTTATAAATACCATAGCGATATTGTTTCTCGGAATAGCTTTGGGAACTTTCTCAAAATATCTGGATTTTCGTCAAACTGAACTTCCAGGTGTGCTTATGGCAATAAATGGAGTCTTAGATATTGGTAATTTTCTTGGGCGTTTTGCAATCTGGATATTGATTGCACTGTGTATTTCTATTTATAGCAATTCTGCAATAAGAGCAAGCATCAATGTTTTTGTATTCTTTGTTGGTATGGTTGCAAGCTACTATTTGTATTCAAACTATATTGCAGGATTTTTCCCAAGAAGTTATGCGATGATTTGGTTTGGATTTACAGCTGTTTCTCCATTATTGGCTTTTGTCTGTTGGCATGCAAAGGGGAAAAGCAAACTGGCATTTATACTATCAGCGCTGATTTTGGCAGTATTGTTCAATATGTGCTTTGTATATGGATGCTGGTATTTTAATGCAAAATCTGTTTTGGAAGTGATAGTCTTTATTATTGGACTTATTGTTTTGAGGAGAGACACATTGAGGAGTTCTGCGCTAATGGGAACGATTAGTATAGTTCTTGCAGTTTTACTTGATATGGTTATTCCATTTCATTTTGGATAAACAACTTCCAGTTTGGCGAACTGATGCAGTGATAAAAAGGAGGCACAGGAGTTGAAACAACGCACCTATATTGCCATCGACCTCAAGAGCTTCTATGCCTCCGTCGAATGCCGTGATAGAGGCTTAGATCCTCTGGACACAAACCTTGTTGTCGCAGACGAAAGCCGGACTGACAAAACCATTTGCCTTGCTGTTACCCCATCCCTCAAGAGTTATGGCATCTCAGGACGCGGCAGATTGTTTGAGGTGAAGCAGCGTGTCAAAGAAGCGAACGCAGGAAGACAGCACGATGCACCGAAACGAAAGCTCGAAGGATCATCGCATTTCTTTTCTGAGCTGCAAGCTAATCCTGAGCTTGCGATTGACTTCATCATCGCACCGCCGCAAATGGCTCGGTACATGGAGATCAGTACGCAGATATATGAGGTCTACATGAAGTATGTTGCGCCGGAAGACATTGTGGTTTACTCCATCGACGAGGTGTTTATGGATGTGACGGATTATCTGAACACCTATCATCTCACGCCACATGACCTTGCGATGAAGATGATCTTGGATGTGCTTGAGACAACCGGTATCACCGCAACCGCCGGGATTGGAACAAACCTTTTTCTCAGCAAAGTTGCGATGGATATTGTGGCAAAGCACATTCCGGCAGATAAAAACGGCGTTCGTATTGCAGAGTTGGATGAGATGAAGTTTCGCCGTGAGCTTTGGACGCACCAGCCGCTCACAGACTTTTGGAGAGTCGGTAGAGGCTATGCAAAGAAGCTCGAAGAAAACGGAATGTTTACGATGGGCGATGTTGCCCGATGCTCGGCGAAAAATGAGGACTTGCTTTACAAACTTTTCGGCAAGAACGCAGAACTGCTGATCGACCATGCGTGGGGCTGGGAGCCTTGCACGGTTGAAGCAATCAAAGCCTACAAGCCCAGCACCAACAGCTTAGGCTCAGGACAAGTCCTGCATTGCCCCTATGAGGCTGAAAAGGCAAAGCTCGTCCTCCGTGAGATGGCTGATCTTCTCGTGCTGGACTTGGTGGACAAAGGACTTGTGACAGATCAAATCGTCATCACAGTTGGCTACGATATAGAAAACCTCACCGATCCCGAACGAAGCCGAAAATATCACGGGACAGTTGTAAAAGACCATTACGGACGGCAGATACCAAAACAGGCGCACGGCTCAATCAATCTTGACGGTCACACATCATCTACGAAGAAAATAATGTGTGCTACGGCAGAACTCTTTGATAGGATCGTGGACAAGAATCTTCTTGTGCGTCGGCTGAATATCACAGCAAATCATGTTGTTCCAGAAGCAGAAGCGCCAGTGAAAAACGGAGGCTATGAGCAGCTTGATCTCTTCACAGATTTCACTGCCTTAGAAGCACAACGAAAGCGCGAAAAAGCAGAGCTGGATCGGGAAAAGAAAATGCAACAGGCAATGCTCATCATCAAGAAGAAGTATGGAAAGAACGCCATACTCAAAGGCTTGAACTTGGAGGAAGGCGCAACCGCAAAGGACCGCAATGAGCAGATTGGTGGGCATAAGGCGTAAGGAGAATAGATATGACACGAGACAAATTCAAACTGATTCACAGTGAGTTGATAATGCAAGTTCAGTGTATTGAGCATGACTTGAAGTTGATTTATGCCGGAATGTGCAAGGGTGATTTTGACAAAAACCTTGATGCTCTTGAAAAAGTAAATCTGGGGTCAATGATAAAAAAAGTAAAGGAATTAGATTATAGCGATGGACACCCCGATCTTACTAAACGGGACTATATGTTGTTGGAGAAAATTCGAGAAATCCGAAATTATTGGTGTCACCAATGCTTTATTGACTATGTTTACATATCCGATGACTACGCGCGTGAACGCAAATTCCAAGAGATTGCTAAACGATTGAGTGAAGACGAAAATCAAACATGGGAGTTACACCAACACTTACAGCAGCTTCGTAATAAAACACTTGAGATATACAACAGGATCTAAAAGAAAGGTGGTGCGGCATGAATTACTCTGAGCAAAAATATGGTGATATTCTTAATATGCCTCACCATGTCTCTGCAACCAGACCGCAGATGCCGATGTCAGATCGTGCAGCTCAGTTTTCTCCGTTCGCAGCTCTCACTGGTTATGATGCCGCTATCAAAGAAACCGGGCGTCTGACCGACACAAAGATTGAGTTGGATGATGAAGAACTCAATAACCTAAATTTGAAGTTTCAGTTCCTTGTGGAGCGCCTTGAAGATGAGCCGGAGGTGGCAATCACATACTTCAAAGCAGATGAGCGAAAAGCCGGTGGTGCTTATCTTGAAGCAACAGGCATCGTGAAAAAGCTGGATGATTTTGAACGCCTGATTACCATGCAGGACGGCACGAAGATCCCGATGGATGACATCCTGACCATTGAGAGTGATGCGTTCTCATCGCTTGAACAATACTAAAAAGGCGCTTTCGGGCGTCTTTTTCTTTTATGCGTGAGACAAAAACGCGGAATTTGTCCGTTGTATTACGAAGGGGTATTTTACGGGGGACTTCCAACTAAGATTACGATTTTAGAGAATAGCAAGCACAGCCGGTGTATATACACACGGCGATTTTGGATTAAGGAAACCCTCCCCTTAATCCAGAAAATGCTTGTTGGGATGTCTCCCAAACCCTCTATCTTTATGAAAGGACAAACCGCTTATGGCAAACAGAACACGACCAAATCAGATACTCTTCTTTGTTTCAGATGACGAGAAACGGATTATCAAAGGAAAGATGAAACAGCTTGGTACAAACAACATGGGAGCGTATCTTCGCAAGATGGCGATTGACGGTTACATCATCAAAGTGGACTACACGCAGCAGAAGAAACTTGCCGCAGCAGTATCTCGCGCAGCGGCAAATATCAACCACATTTGCCGCCGAATCAACTCCACAGGACACTTCTATGAGGACGATGTTGCAGAGCTGAAAGAAAGGCAGGCTGAGATATGGCGATTACTAAAATCAAGCCAATCCGAGGAACTGTGAACAAGGCTCTCGCATACATTCTTGATCCGCAGAAAACAGATGACCAGCTCTATGTCTCTTCCTATGGTTGCGCTGCCAGCGATGCCGCAGCGAAGGAATTTGAGTGGACAAGAAATCTTGCTGCTCAACAAGGAATGCAGATGCCGAAGGTGATCGCCCGACATCTGATCCAATCCTTTGCGGTTGATGAAGTCACGCCGGAACAAGCGCATGAAATCGGTAAGCAGTTTGCCGACGAATGGCTCAAGGGAAAGTACGAGTATGTGATTGCAACGCACATCGACAGGGGGCATTGCCACAATCATATTATCTTTAACGCTGTCAACTATGTTGACTTCCATGCGTACCGAAGCAATAAGAAAACCTATCGTGAGATGCGGCATCTCAGTGATGAGATATGTGCTGAACACGGGCTGTCAGTTATTCCTCCCTCTCAGGGAAAAGGCATGGACTACAAGGAATACACCGAAGCCAAACGCGGTACAAGTTGGAAGCAAAAACTCAAGCAGACCATTGATCGCTATGTGATCACATCAAAGGACTACGATGAGTTTTTGAAGCTGATGCAGGACGCCGGATATGAAATCAAAACCGGCAAATACATCTCCTTCCGTGCCGAAGGGCAAGAGCGTTTCACCCGTGCAAAAACCATCGGAGATAACTACACCGAGGACCGGATCAAGGAACGCATTCAAGGACGCAATGCCCGCAGACGGCAGATGCAGAACGGTAGGAAGAACATCTCTCTCATCAGCGATATTCAAAACAGAATTAAGCAGATCGACAGCAAGGGCTTTGAGCATTCTATGAAGATTAAGATCCTCAAAGAAGCCGCCAGAACGCTAAACTACCTCACTGAGAACGAGCTGCTTCAATATGCCGATCTTGAAAAGAAAGTCGAAGACATTCATAGTTCTTATGAGCGTACCGGCGCTGACTTGAAAGTCGTTGAAGCGCAGCTCCGAAAGGTGCAGCCGCTTATCAAGAATATCTCAACCTATCAAAAGCTCAAGCCGGTCTATGATGCCTACTCAAAGACGAAGAACAAGCAGAGTTTTCGAGCTGCGCACGAGGCAGAGCTTGTCGTTTTTGAAGCAGCAAAGAGTACATTGCTTGCTATGCAAGATGGTGAAAAACTTCCAAGTATGAAGTCTCTGCAAGCCGAGCAGCAACGCCTTTTGGAAGAGCAGCAGCGTCTCTACGACGAACGAGCAAGGCTCAAAAAAGAGGCTAAAGTGATTGATACCATGAAGGCAAATGTCGATGATTTCCTCAGTCCAACGCTTTCACAGGAGCATGAAAAAGCCAAAAGTAGCGAGTTGGAATAACCACCAAAGCCTGAGCCGTATGAATAAATCGGCTCAGGCTTTCTTCTTCGTAATGCGCTCCATGAACTTGAAATATATTTTGAATTTTTGGAGCATCGTATTGAAAATTTGAAGCGTTTGGTGTATAATATAATGAGTCTCACTATAAGCGTTTGAGAGAGGTGCTTTTATGAAGATAAGCTATAAGAAATTATGGGTCATGCTCATCGAAAGAGAGATCCCAAAATCAACTTTACGCAAGGATATAGAGCTGTCTCCTGGCACGATGAGTAAGCTCAATAAGAACGAGGATGTAGCTCTCTCTGTTCTGCTGCGCATTTGCGACTATTTGAATTGTGACATTGGAGATATATGTGAAGCTGTGCGAACGGGCAAGAAGTAGGTCCGAGTTTTCGTGCGGCTATTTTGTTATAGGTAGAGAAAAATACCTCAGCGAAAGGAGCATATATGGATGTCCTTGAGAATGCTGTGACTGAGAAAAATGCCCTCGTTGAAGCGGAGGCGTTTCCCACAGATGATCGAGTCACCTACAAAGACAGCACCTATGAAATTGTTTCTAAGGTTGCATATTTGATTGGTGTTCCGAAACGAATTTTTGATAATGAGCATGAAGCACCCAAAATAGAGATATACGAAAAACTTGATGCAGACAAAACGGCACGGATAATCCGTCATTTGTGTATCATAAGGACAGCGATTGAAAGAAACTTCAAGCATATCAACGAGCGCATGAAGTTTAGTTATCTCTCAATCAGCAGTATGCCGGAATATGTGCCGCAGGATAGCCTTCAACAACTAAATGCGGATGGCATTAGTTTTATAAAGAAGTCCAGCACGAAGCTAAATCAGCATATCGTTGAGATAAACAAGCTGATTTCTGATCGGATCAATAATTGCAAGAAGCTATTTCCTCTTTGGCTGAATTGGCTGTATGTAAAAAACCTCTTTCTCATGCCAGATGGCTTGAAAGAGGAAGGGACAAAAGCAGCAGCAGATATTTATTACGCTCACTTGCTCTTTTATCCTTACCAGATGTATATAAACTGGGAACCGGAGGATGTCGGTAATCTGCTCTATAACGATAAAAAATTCGTGACGCTGCTTTATCAAATGAACGGTGACTACTTTACAGAGTACAGTAAAGTTTCTGATGCTGGAAGTTACATTAAAGGAAGCATCTACGAGTTTATTGGTAGCAGCGAAAAGGTTGTCGTAGTGGTAGATTGTGAAAACTCTGATCCGTACAAGCTCTGCGCTACGCTCAAGAATCTTGACTATCAGTACACACAGAAGATAGCATCCATCATCCTGTTTGATGATGTGCATAGTGCATCTGCTTGGCGTATTCTGGATAGTTTTACCCACATCCCGGTCGAACACATGATGACCGAACGGGTAAAGCAGAACAAGTCTCTGGTCGATGTGATGCTGATTGCCCGAACTTGTCAGGAGCATTACAAAAACAATGTGGATTCCTTTATTTTGGTGTCCAGCGACTCCGACTATTGGGGACTGATTTCTTCTTTACCGGAGGCTCGGTTCCTTGTCATGATAGAGCGCGAAAACTGCGGACCGGATTTGAAGAACGCACTTGTCAATGCCGGTATATTCTATTGCTACATTGATGACTTCTACTCCGGCAATGCAGAGGATATTAAGATCGGCGCCCTGTTCAAAGAGATGTATCATTACATAGATCAGGCGGTGCGGCTGAATATCTACGAGATGTTCACAGAGGCGTTAAGAGCGACTCGAATTGAAATGAGTTCTTCGGAACAGAAACAGTTTGTGGACAAGTATTTGAAAACGATGCAAATGTCCATTGCGGATAATGGCGATGTGACATTGGAAATAAGACGAAAATGAGTCCGTTATATCGGACAGTAGCCGTGATAGAATAAAATGAGGATCGGTTGGCAACCAAAAATGATCCTCAAGTATTGGAGATGAAGATATGGCATACCAGAGCGAAGCGGCTCTTGAGCAACAATTCATAGAGCAGCTAAACAAGCAGGAATACAGCACAGTCGATATTCCTGATTATGACGCATTGGTGGAGAACTTCAAAGTTCAGTTTGAAGCCTTCAATGCGCCCAAACTTGATACGCCTATCACCGATAAAGAGTGGGAGCGTATCTTTAACCTCATGCTTGGAAAGTCCGTGTTCCAGAGCGCAAAAATTCTGAGAGACAAGTTTGTCCTTGAGCGCGAGGACGGGACGAAGGTTTACCTTTCCTTCTTCGATCAGGATCACACCAAGAATATCTTCCAAGTTACACATCAGACAACGGTTGTAGGCAAGTATGTCAACCGCTATGATGTAACGATTCTTGTGAATGGCTTGCCGTTGATTCAGGTCGAGTTAAAGCGCAGGGGGATTGACATTCGAGAAGCAGTCAATCAGGTCATGCGCTATAAGAAGCACTCCTATAACGGACTATATCACTTCATTCAGCTTTTCATTGTCTCCAACGGCGTTGATACCAAATACTTTGCCAACTCCGACAGGGACTTGATGTATAGCCTCGCCTTCTTCTGGACGGATTTCAACAACATCCGTATTACCAACCTGAAGGACTTCTCAATCTCTTTTCTGGCAAGGGATCACATCATCAAGATGCTGACACGCTATACCATCCTGAACGATACGGATAAGATTCTGATGGTTATGCGCCCCTATCAGGTGTATGCCGTAGAAGCCCTTATAAGGCAGGCTACGCTCACAAATCGCAACGCCTATATCTGGCATACCACCGGTGCAGGAAAGACGCTGACATCCTTTAAGATAGCTCAAATCCTCGCAGCCAATCCGAACATCAAGAAGGTTATCTTCCTTGTTGACCGTAAGGACTTGGACTCTCAGACCACCGAAGAGTTTAACAAGTTTGAGGCTGGCTCTGTGGATGTCACAGATCGCACAGACATTCTTGTGCGGCAAATGAAGGATAAGAACCGGCAGCTCATTGTCACGACGATGCAGAAGATGGCAAATGCCGTTAAGCGTCCTCAATACGAAAAGGTAATGGACGCATACCGTGACGAAAAGGTTGTCTTCATCATTGATGAATGCCACCGCAGCCAGTTCGGAGATATGCACAAGGATATTGTTCGGCATTTCAAGAAAGCGCAGTTCTTTGGCTTTACCGGTACGCCCCGTTTTGAAGTGAACGGAAAGACGGAGGGCAAGATCACACAGACCACCGAAATGCTGTTTGGGGAATGTTTGCATAACTATCTGATCAAGGATGCTATCTTCGATAACAATGTCCTCGGTTTCCATATTGAGTACATAAAGACGATGGAAGGCGATTTTGACTGGGACGATCCGACATTGGCTGACGCGATTGATGTTGGCGAACTCTATATGTCGGATGAGAGAATGTCCCTCATTGCAAACCACATCGTCCAGAACCACAAAGCCAAAACGAGAAATGGTCAGTACACGGCTATCTTTGCTGTTTCCTCCATTGAAGCTCTTGTCAAATATTACGACATCTTCAAGAAGATCAAACACGATCTGAACATCAGCGGTATCTTCTCCTATGGGCAGAACGAAGATGCCGAGGGCAAGGACGAGCATAGCCGAGATGCCTTGGAGCGTATCATCAAGGACTATAACGAGATGTACGGCACGAATTTCTCTACCGACACCTTCTCCGCGTATCACAAGGATATTTCAGATCGTGTCAAAGGCAAGAAAACGAAGTCTCTGGACATTCTCATTGTCGTAAATATGTTCCTGACCGGCTTTGACAGCAAGCAGCTCTCTGTGCTGTATGTGGACAAGGATTTGAAGTATCATGATCTGCTGCAAGCCTATTCTCGCACGAACCGTGTCGAGAAAGAAACAAAACCGTTTGGTATCATCATTTGCTACCGCAACCTCAAGAAACGGACAGATGATGCGCTGACGCTCTTCTCCAAGAGTCAGGACACCTCCGGCATTGTCGTTCCGGGCTATCAGTATTTTGTTGAGAAGTTCAATGAAATGGTTATGAAGCTCAAGGAAGTGGCACTCTATCCTGAGTCCGTCGATACCATGCAGAGCGAGGATGACCAGAAGAAGTTTGTCATCACTTTCCGTGAGCTGACAAAATACCTCCAATCTTTGCAGACATTCATTGAGTTCAGCTTTGATCAGGATGCACTCATCATGTCCGAGCAGGAGTATCAGGACTACAAGAGCAAGTATCTGATGCTTTACTCCCGGCAAAAAACTGATCGAGAAGTCGTATCTGTCCTGAATGATGTGGACTTCTGCATTGAGATCATGGAGAGTGACCGCATCAATGTTGCCTATATCATGAACTTGATCCGCAACATCCACTTTGATGACAAGAAGCAGAAAGACTACGACATCAAGCACATCAAGGAAGAATTGAGCAGGACGGATAACCCGCAGTTGCTTCGCAAGGTTGAAATTCTTCAAGCGTTCTTGGATCGTGTCGTTGTTGGACTTGAAAGTGCAGATGAGATTGACGCTGCATACAACGACTTTGAAAATGAAGCGAAACGAGAAGAGATCGTTGCTTTCGCAAAGACTGAGGATATTGATTCCTCCATGCTGACGGACATCATCTCTGAGTATGAGTTTTCCGGCACAATGGATGCAGGAAACATCCGTGACCGCATTGAGAAGCCCATGCCGCTGCTCAAGAAGAGGTCTTTGGTCAACCGGATCGTCGAATTTATCCGGCAGCACACTGAGAAATACCAATAAGGAGAGAGAACAATGGATAATTCTATTCAGGTTCACCAGAAAGAGCTTTGCAACAAACTATGGGCGATGGCAAATGCCCTGAGAGGTAATATGGAGGCATACGAGTTCAAGAACTATATCTTGGGCATGATCTTCTATTACTACCTCTCCGACAAGACCGAGAAGTACATGGTTAATCTTCTCAAAGACGATAATATCAGCTACGAGGATGCTTGGAATGACGAAGAATACAAGGCTGCCATCGTAGAAGAAGCTCTGCGTGACCTCGGCTACATCATCGAACCGGAGTATTTGTTCCGCAAGATGGTCAAGATGGTTGAGAACCGTTCCTTCGACATTGAGTTCTTGCAGAAAGCAATCAACGCTCTGATGGAATCCACTATCGGCAACGATTCGCAGGAAGACTTTGACGGATTGTTCTCCGATATGCAGCTCGATTCTACGAAGCTGGGGCATACCGTTAAAGATAGAAGTGCTGTCATGGCGAAAATCATTGCTTCGCTGGACGAGATCAATTTCAGCGTGGATGACACGAAGATTGATGTGTTAGGCAATGCCTACGAGTACCTGATCGGTCAGTTCGCTGCCACAGCCGGTAAGAAAGCCGGTGAGTTCTATACGCCTTCGGGTCCTGCCGAGCTGCTGTGCCGCCTTGCTTGTCTTGGCTTAACCGATGTTAAGGACGCAGCCGATCCGACTTGCGGTTCCGGC
>ENA-OZMM01000458-OZMM01000458.1-human-gut-metagenome-genome-assembly--contig:-NODE-458-length-10962-cov-5.642156_pt1 | contig 10962 bp, 14 predicted proteins | sample MGYA00244193_ERZ653821 | MGnify/ENA primary metagenome ERZ653821 (study PRJEB26926, sample SAMN06164832) | human gut metagenome | biome: ENVO:00009003; feature: ENVO:2100002; material: ENVO:00002003...
ACGAGATTAGCTGCAGTCTCGTGGGCTCGGAGATGTGTATAAGAGACAGACTCCCATCAGGGAGACCTGCGGCAAGGACGAGGGCTTCTTTTTTGCTCCCGGCATTGGCGAATGGCAAAGCTTTTAGGAAAGAAAGGGAAATCACATGAACACACTTGTAATCGTGCTGATCGCGGCGGTCGCTCTTGTCGCCGCCTATGCGCTCTATGGCCGCTGGCTGGCTAAGAAATGGGGCATCGACCCCAAAGCGCAGACACCCGCCGTTAAGTACAACGACGGCAAGGATTACGTCCCCACCAACGGCTGGACGGTCTTCAGCCATCAGTTTTCCTCCATCGCGGGCGCAGGCCCTGTCACCGGTGCCATTCAGGCTGCCGCCTTCGGCTGGCTGCCGGTGCTGCTGTGGGTGCTGATCGGCGGCGTGTTCTTCGGCGCTGTGACGGACTTTGGCGCACTGTATGCCTCCGTCAAGAACGAAGGCAAGTCAATGGGTATGCTCATTGAAAAATACATCGGCAAGCTGGGCCGGAAGCTGTTTCTGCTGTTCTGCTGGCTGTTCTGCCTGATCGTCATTGCGGCCTTTGCCGACATGGTCGCGGGCACGTTCAACGCCTACACCGTGGCCGATGGCGTGACGCAGCTCGCCGACACCGCCAAGACCAACGGCGCTGCCGGTATGGTGTCCATCATGTTCATGGTGTTCGCCGTCATCTTCGGTCTTGTGCAGAAGAAGCTGAACCTCTCCGGCTGGAAGGAAGCCGTCGTCGGCATCCTCTGCATCGCCGCTTCCTTCGCCGTCGGCATGAACTGCCCCCTCGTCCTCGACAAGACCGCATGGAGCTACATCACCTTTGTGTATATCTTCTTCGCCGCCGTGCTGCCCATGTGGCTTCTGAAGCAGCCCCGGGACTACATGACCACCTTCATGTTCATCGGAATGATCGCAGGCGCGGTCATTGGCCTGTTTGTCGCGCACCCGACGATGAATCTGCCTGTCTTTACGGGCTTCAATAACGAAAAGCTCGGCACCATGTTCCCGATTCTGTTCGTCACCGTCGCCTGCGGTGCGGTGTCCGGCTTCCACAGCCTTGTTTCCTCCGGCACATCCTCCAAGACCGTTGAAAACGAGAAGGACATGCTCAAGGTCGGCTACGGCGCGATGGTTCTGGAGAGCCTGCTTGCCGTTCTCGCCCTCTGCGTGGCCGGTGCAGCCGCTGCTGCGGATGGCACCCCCGCCGCCGGTACTCCGTTCCAGATCTTCAGCCGCGGCGTTGCGGGCTTCTTTCAGATGTTCGGCGTCCCGACCTACGCCGCCACGGTCTTTATGACCATGTGCGTCTCCGCTCTTGCCCTGACGAGCCTTGATGCCGTTGCCCGTATCGCGCGGATGAGCTTTCAGGAGCTGTTCAGCGTGGACGATATGGCGCACGCCGAGCCATGGCGCAAGCTTCTGTGCAATACCTACTTCTCCACGGTTCTGACGCTTGTGTTGGGCTATGTGCTCACGCAGATCGGCTACTCCAACATCTGGCCGCTGTTCGGCTCGGCCAATCAGCTGCTTTCCGCGCTGGTTCTCATCACGCTGTGCGTTTTCCTCAAGGTCACGGGCCGCAGCAACAAGATGCTGTTCCCACCGCTGATCATCATGCTCTGCGTCACCTTCACGGCGCTGGTGCAGCGGCTGATGGCCATGGTGCGTGCCATCCAGAATGCAGCGGCGGTTACCATTCCCGCCGGTGAAACGACCTGGGGCGCGGTGTTCATCGCCAACGGCTTGCAGCTCATCATCGCAGTGCTGCTCATCGTCCTTGGCGCGACCATCGTGGTCAATTCCATGAGAAGCTACGTTGCCAGCAAGCACAATAGCGAAGCCGAGGCTTGATCGCTGAAAATCAAATAGCACCCCCCGGAATGGCAGTTCCGGGGGGTGTGTTATATAGGAAGAAAAGAGAAAGCGGGGAAGGAGAGGATCGTTCAGATTCGGATACAGCGATGACATTTCCGGACACTATTTCCGGTGCAAGGGATTCAATGATTTGGGCATGGAGAACATCACCAAGACCATGAATGCGATTGCTGCTGAGGCTGATAAAGTCGAAAAAAGCGAATAAGAAAACCCCCAGTCATGGCGAAAGTGTCCACGACTGGGGGATATCATTTTGCGTCAAAAAGTTGGAAGTGGGGGAAGGGCAAAAACACCGTTTTGGGGCTGTCTCTGAACCTGTACAAAACGAACGCAACAAAATAATGTTTTTGTGTGCGTTGGGATACAGAGAGCGGAGAAGGGGAGGGAAGTCAGAGCAGCTTATCCATTTCCCGAACTTTTTCGCATAGTTCTGCGTACTGCGACCGGAGTGCGGTAAGCTGTTCGTTTGTCCGGGAGAGACATTTTTCATAGCGTTCCATATTCTTTGCCACTTCCACGATTTTGACCAAGTCCCGGTAGGGAATCAGCACCGGGAAATTCTCAACGCAACAAAATTCTGCGTTATTCACGGTTATCACCTCCAAACGTGTTTTGATTGACCCAGAACTGGAAGGCTTCACGGGGAATTATGTACCGATACCCAACTTTTACGTGGGGAATCGTCCCGGTGTTAATCAGCTTGTACGCGGACGGTAGACTGATTCTAAGGTACTTTGCAATTTCTCTGACTGTAATCATTTCGTTATCCATGCTATTCTCCTTTTAGTCCGTTTTATAGGACAGTTAATACGTTGTCTTGATGGTGGTCAGGTATTTCTGGACGTAGCTGTCAATCTGCCGTGCCTGATCGTCTGGCAGCTCAAGGTATGTCTGTCCGTACTCCCTGATCTGCCGGTCATACTTGCGGAATGTGTTGGGGCTGGTAGTGGCTTTCAGAATGCTGTAGAGATCCGGATGGAGGATCACAGACTGAACCGGATACGGGAGGTCTGAGAAGCCTATGGACAGCTCCACGGGGGTGGTACGAAGTATTTTCGGAAACACGTCCTTGATGGATTCATACTTGCCGGGAACAAGCGTCAGTTCGCAGCGGGTGGAGGAGACACCGGCTAGGCCGAGATCGGCAGCCTTGTCATAGAGCTTGATTGCATTGTGCTGCTGACGTTTCCCCGTGTACTCCGTCTTAACGCCTTTGGTGTCAATGAAGCACTGATAGCCAGAGCCGGGACGCTGCACAAGCTGGAGATCGTCACGGGCAATAGGGAAGTCAAGCGCCAGATCGAACCGCTGAACGGATGAGCTGATAGCGTAGGCCGACAGAATGCCGATGGTGTCGCGGAGGATAGTGCCGGAAACTTTGTTCGGATTAAAGTCTATGACAGCGTCGTAAACATAGCGGTTGACCTTGTCGTAGGCGTAGCCGGTTGCGCTTTCGGGAGTTGCATAGCGACCGGCCAAGATCGTAAAGGACACGTCGTTTCTCAGTTCAAAATTGACGGAATAGGCGTAGTTTCCGATTTTGAATCGGCTTTCTGCAACTTTTACGTCGTACTGTCCCAGCAGCCACCGGGAGTTATCCGTGAGACGGTCAAGCAGGAAAACGAGCGTGTCGTGGCGCTCATGCATGGCGAGATCGGTATAGCACTTTGGATAGGTGAACTTGATTCTGAGGGAATCAACGGAGGCAATGACGCCGTCGAGAAGCAGGGGATTTGAGTAGGGTACAATGCTCAAAAATTGAGCGTTAAAACCCCTGTTAGAATAGGGGGTTAGGAGCTGGTTTTCCATCGGGTCATGACCTCCTTTCCGGGGATGATTTTGAGAGCGTTTCCGGGCGCAGCGTCACGGTTGCCCGAGGTCATCCCGTGACCGCTTGCGTCCGTAGAAGCTGCAAAAGTCTACCACTGAATCGTCGGGTGCAGCCCCTCACGAAAAGCCGTGACTGGTGCAGCCATGCGTTACCGCAGGGGCAAGGAACCCCATGCCCCTGCCCCTGCGTCAACACGAGGTGCAGCAAGTACCGGACGTTTGCGCCGGGGGCGCATATGTGGTCAAGCGGGAATGCAGCCGCTCAGAGACATGAGGGCAGGTCGCCCGACCGGGACGCTGGTGGTAGTCGGGAGCTGGGCAGGGGTGCATGGAACCCCTATAGGTGCAGCAGGAACGCGCAGGGGAGTGCCAAGCCCCTGACGAGCCGTGTACCGTGCGCTTCCAGCTTCGCTATTGTCATCGGGGGCTGGGAGCATCTGACGGACGTTGTGCCGTTCTGGGGGCGCTGTGGGGCTGAGAGAGGGCAACTACGAGGAACTAGTATAAGTATAAATCCGAGATTTTAGTATTTCAATAGTTTTCTGCATTTAAGTCTTAGATTTTCGGATTTGCGCAAAGACGGAGCGGTATTCCTCTGGTAAAATCGTGAACTTTAGTACGATTTGCTTGAATTTGTGGGGGAAAGATGATATACTGAACTGAAAAGGGGAGGGGCAGCGAATGAAAAAGAGGTTCAAGTATCTGGCATTGCGGGAAGCGAAAAACACCGGGGCATTTGGGCATTACTTGACCATGCCTGTGACAGACAAGACCAGAACGCTGATTATCGGGGAACGGCTGGGGTATCTGAGAGAAACGGCTGGTTTATCACAGCAAGACGTTTGCGAGATTATCGGAGTTGCCAAGACCACATACAGTGGCTACGAGCTGGGACAGCACGAGCCGACCTGTGAGACGATTTGCCGTCTTGCAGAGCTGTACCAGATTGAGACAGACTTCATCATTGGCAAGGGCTTTGTAGACCCGTACAGCGACGATATTACCGAACACTATTTCCAGTGCAAGGGATTCAATGATTTGGGCATGGAGAACATTACCAAGACCATGAATGCGATTGCTGCTGAGGCTGATAAAGTCGAAAAAAGCGAATAAGAAAACCCCCAGTCATGGCGAAAGTGTCCACGACCGGGGGATATCATTTTGCGGCAAAAAGTTGGAAGTGGGGGAAGGGTAAAAACGGCCTTTTGGGGCTGTTCTTGAGCCTACACAAAACTAACGCAACAAAATAAAAATTTTGTTGCGTTTAAAGCGGATGTATGCTATAATGATGGCATCAATCAAGTCTACAGGAGGTTCTTATGCAGCGATACCATGATTGTCCCCAGGTGCTGCGGGAGTTTTTGATCTACCACGAAAATATCAAGGGTCAGTCGCCGCTGACAATTTCGGAGTACTATCTGGATTTGAGAATGTTCTTGCGCTTCATAAAGCTCATGCGAAATGATATGCCAATGAGCACGAATCTGGATGACATCGATATCAAGGAAATTGACATTCAATTTATCCGGGATATCGACACATCGGATATTTTCGACTTTCTTTCCTATTTGGCCAATGACCGGGCAATTAACCCGGATTCAGCTGCTCCGGAGTACGGAATTTCCCCTGCCGCAAGGGCCAGAAAGCTTTCGTCCATCAAGTCCTTCTATAAATATCTGACCACACGAACCAAGCAGCTGCAGGAGAACCCTGTGGCAGATCTGGAATATCCAAAGCTTCGCAAAAGTCTCCCCAAGTATCTTACTATGGAACAGTCCGCCGCGCTGCTGAAATCGGTGTCCGGGCAGAACGAAAAAAGAGATTATGCGATTTTGATGCTGTTTCTCAACTGCGGGATACGGCGCAGCGAACTTGTGAATCTGAACCTGTCAGACGTTTATGAAGACAGAATCCGCGTCATTGGCAAGGGCAACAAAGAACGGTTTGTCTATTTTGGCTCTGCCTGCCGGAAAGCGATCGACGCCTATCTTCCGGAACGCAATCAGAAAGTGCTTACAGACAATCGGGCACTGTTTGGTTCACGGGACAATAACCGGATCAGTGTGACGGCCGTTCATCGTCTGGTGAAAAAAGCGCTTTTACAGGCTGGACTGGATTCTACCCAATATTCTGCCCATAAACTGCGCCATACGGCGGCGACCATGATGCTTTCCGGCGGCGTGGATGTCAAAACCGTTCAGGAAGTCCTCGGACATGAAAACCTGAACACGACTCAGATTTACACGCATATTGAAAGTACAGAGCTGAAAATCGCCGCAGAGGCCAATCCCCTTTCCAAGCTTGACTTTTCCGATAAAATGGAGGATAATAATGGTAGCAACCAATAATTGACAAAGTAATAGTGGAGAAAATACAATTATGTCGATTGGTGAACGGATTACCGAGCTTCGAAAAATGCAGAATCTATCTCAGGGACAGCTTGCACAAGCCATGGATGTGTCGCGTCAGGCCGTCAGCAAGTGGGAAAACGATCAGACAAGCCCGGATTCACTCAAGATGATCCGGCTGGCTGAGGTGCTGGACACGGACATCGAATACCTCACAACTGGCCGCAGAAGCTATGGCAGACGGCCTCCGGTGGTTCTGAAAACGGTGGAAACCGTTGAAAAGGTTGTCGAAAAGCCCGTGGTGCAGGTCGTTGAGAAGGTCGTGGAAAAACCGGTGGAAAAAACTGTGGTGCAGTATGTGGAAAAGCCAGTTATCAAAAAGGTTTTTCGGACAAAGTACCGCAGGAATCCGGCGGAACTGGCTATTGTTGGAATTGCCTGCTTCCTGTTGGGGCTGCTGGTGGGCTATTTTCTGTAGCCCTCCTCCCCTCTTGGTCGTCTCGTAAAATCCATAATCGTAAAAAGGCAGGGATTTTGTTCCCTGCCTTTTTACGATTTATTCGTTTATTTACTAATTTATTATTGAATTATATGTCAACTTTCAGTTGCACAATCTGTATTTCTGTATATTACAGTGCAATTTCGACGGCTTCACGCAGATTCTTGACGCGATACACCGTCAGACCGGCGGGAATCTCTGCCTTGTCTGATCCGCTCTTGGGGATGATACATTTTTTGAAGCCCAGCCGCATAATTTCCGCCAAACGCTGATTCAAATGGGACACGGCGCGGATCTCTCCCGTCAGTCCCACCTCCCCTATTGCTGCCAGATCGTCCGCAATGGGAACATCCCGGTAAGAGGATGCCACCGCCAAAACCACCGGCAGATCTGCCCCGGGCTCATCAAGCCGTAATCCACCGATCACGTTGATATATGCGTCAAACAGGTTCAGCTTCATCCCGGCCCGTTTTTCTGTCACGGCCATGAGCAGAACCGCACGGTTAAAATCAAAACCGTCAGCCGCCCGTCGGGGGACATTGAAAGTCGTTTTCGTCACCAACGCCTGAACTTCGGCCAATACCGGGCGGGTTCCCTCCATAACACAGGCCACGCAGGTTCCGCTTGCCCCCTCCGGGCGTCCTTCCAGCAGCATCTGGGACGGGTTGGGCACCTCGGCCAAGCCGTCGTCCAGCATTTCAAACACGCCGATCTCATTGGTGGAGCCGAAACGGTTCTTTGCCGCCCGCAGGAGACGGTAGGACGTGTTGGGGTCGCCCTCAAAATACAGGACGCAGTCCACCATGTGCTCCAGAACCTTGGGGCCTGCGATATTGCCGTCTTTATTGATATGCCCCACCACGAACACTGTGATGCCCTGACTCTTGCTCAGCTGCATCATGGTCATGGTGCAGTCTTTCACCTGAGAGACGCTTCCCGGGGAGGACTCGTTTTCCTCATTATAGAGGGTCTGGATGGAGTCTACGATGAGAATATCGGGTTTCATCGCTTCTGCGGCGTCCACAATGTCGGAAAGTCTTGTTTCCGAGAGAATAAAAAGTTCTTCCGGCGCAACGCCAAGACGCTCTGCCCGAAGCTTCAGCTGCCGCTCGCTTTCCTCGCCGGACACGTACAGCACCCGACGGCCGACGCACAGACTACTGCAAATTTGCAGCAAAAGCGTGGACTTGCCGATGCCGGGAGCACCGCCCACCAGCACCAGACTGCCTGCAACCGCGCCGCCGCCCAGAACCCGATCCAATTCCCCCATGCCGGTGGAAAACCGGATTTCTCCGTCGCTGGTGATTTCCCGGATGCGCTGGGGCTTCCGGCTCATGCCCACGGGAGCCGATTTTGCCTTGCCGGCGGCCACAGGCTTTTCAACATGTTCCTCCATGGTATTGTACGCGCCGCAACTGGGGCAGCGTCCCATCCACTTGGGGGTCTCATTGCCGCAGTTGGTGCAGTAAAAAACAGTTTTCGTTTTCGCCATTGTGTTTCTCCTTTGGTCTGTTTTCTTTATTATACCAGCGAAAACCAATTCGGTCAAGTGTTCGATAGATATTGACTGACCGTTGCCGCAATGACACAGCAAAGCTTTTTCTGATACGTGCCGCAGCTGAGTTTGGCTTCCTCCTCCGCGTTGGACAGGAAACCGCATTCGATCAGCACGCCAGTGCAGTCAATGTGTTCCATCAGATAAACGCCGTCGCTTTTCTTGCATTTTCGGTTGCTGCCCGGGTTCAGGGTGGAGACCAGCCTCTCCTGAAGCAGTTTCGCCAGTTGAGCGCTACCATCTGTCCCGGCGTAAAACACCTGCGCGCCGCTGTAGCGGCTGTCGGTAAAATTGTTTTGATGGATGCTCAGCAGCAGAGCGTTTTCCGTCTTGTTGACGATGCGCACGCGCTCTTTCAGGTCGGATATTTTTTTCTGGGCGATGGTCTCCCCTTTCGTGTAGATGGACGTGTCCGTCGTGCGGGTCATCCGGGTGTCATAGCCCAGCAGGTGGAACAGGTCATTTAGGCGGAGGGAAATTTCCAGATTGTATGTACTTTCCAGCACCCCCCGGCAGGATGTCGCGCCGCCGTCCTCTCCGCCATGCCCCGCGTCGATGATGATGCAGTTTCCCCGCTTTAACGGGGCGGCTTCGACCATGACGGACACGGTGCGGCAGCCCCATTCCGCCGCGGCCAGCGTCCCCAGAACGATCAGAATATATAATAGCCCCCAGAGTTTTCGCTTTATCATGGACACCACCTCGTCAAAGTCTATGCATCCTCGCTGCCGTCATGAACCTTTTTGCAAAAACCGCATAGAATGACCCGGAACGACAAATTTAGGGCAGCTCCGCACAATTTGACAAGAAGACTCAGACAGGATTTTTGCCCCAATTCAAAGTTTGGGAAATGGAGGAATACTTTGTGTATTTCCCATTTCTCAAACTGAAGAAGTGGGGCAAAAGGACGGCTGAGGCTCGCAGACATAATTGCGCGGCGCTACCCTAACGAAAATGTTAGGAGGAATGACCTTTGGATAACCAGAAAAAGGAGGAAAACTGCCGTGAAGGGCGGCTTCCGGCCATGGCGCCGCTGGCAAATCCCTATGTTCCCTTCCAGCTGGAAAACCCGCCGCAGTATGAGGCGCAGAAGGGACTGGTGCGGGGGACGCTGTTCCCGGGACTGGATCTTCCCTTCATGGGCATGGTGAATCTGAACGAGCTGCCGGAAACGCCTTCGTCGCAGATGCAGGCACTGGCCTTTGCCGTTCAGGAGCTGGCGCTGTATCTGGACACCCACCGGGACGACCGGGAGGCGCTGGAGCTGTACCGCCGCTATCAGCAGCTTCTGGAAAAGGTGCGGGCGGAATATCAGAAATGCTTTGGCCCCCTGAACCACGGCACGCCGCAGACATCCGAGAGCTACCAATGGCTGGATGACCCGTGGCCGTGGGAATACACGACGAATAAGGAGGCGTAACCATGTTTGTATATGATAAGAAGTTACAGTATCCGGTGAAAATTGCCACGGTGAATCCCCGGCTTGCCGCCATCATCATTTCCCAGTACGGCGGCCCCGACGGCGAATTGGGTGCGTCCCTGCGGTATCTGTCCCAGCGCTATGCCATGCCCTTTGACGAGCTGAAAGGATTGTTGACGGACATCGGGACGGAAGAACCTGAACCACCATGATAGATATCATAAAGACAGAGAATATCCCCCGGCCTTCCTTGTAGAAGGCCGGGGGGATGGTTTACTCAGTAATTGTTGCTTCTACCCGCCGCACGGCGTCGGCGGTGGATTCCGCGGTCAGGGGCTTCTTAAATGCTTCGTTAAATTCCGCTACAGCCGCCTCAATCAGAATCTGCATTTCCTCAGCGTCAAAATCAATGCCTTTCTTTTTCAGCAGAGCCTCAGCGGTTTCCAGTGCCTTGGCCAGCTTGTCCGCGCCGTGGAGGGTATTCCACACCTGCTCCACGAACTGCACCGCCACGCGGGCGATCGCGCGCTTGGTGTCGTCGTTGATGTACTTCACGGCCAGCTTCTTTATGGCATAGCCCAGGCAGCCGAAGATCGCGCATAGAATGGCCGCAATGATCTGCGTGCCGTAGTGATAAATGAAATATTCAAACATTGTATGTTCCTCCTTGAATTACTCAGCCAATAGAAATGGCCTTATTTTCCCACTTTTTGTAGGCGTCGAAATAGAGTTCCTTCTTGTCCCCGTTGAAGGTAAGTTCGTAGTACATACCGTCAAAGAGGGTGGTGCTCGCAAGCGCCTTGCTATTCTGCAAGGTCTTGCACATCCAGACGATAAAAACATCGTCCTCGGTGATCTTCTTGCCGTCGCTCCTGTCCAAATGCTCATTGGAGTATTCAACGACGGCCTTTTTGCACAGGTTTACAAAATCTTTCTCATTCATGGTATACCTCCAAGATACAAAATATATCGCTCAACCCAGCCCGATTTGAGCCAGGAAAAAGCCTGCAACTGCGGCCACGACTGCCCAAATCAGCTTTTCCACAAGATTGTCCCAGCGTTTTCCGGGTTTTCCTTCCAACGCCGTGACCTTGCCGTCCAGCCTGTCCACGGTATCCGCGACCTGCTCCTGCTTGTTGGCCATGACCTCCATGGAGGTGGCAAGCCGGGTTATGGCCTCGGTGGATGCTTCCACCTTATCCAGCCGGTGGCTGTTGGATTTCGCCCGCTCTTCCACGGCGGTCAGTCTCTGCTCATGTTCCAAGTCCATAGGCATACTCCCTTCTCAGCCGTTCCACCGGGCATACCCGGGGCGGGTGTCCACGTGAATCCCCCAGTCGTAAAGCCCGATGCCGCCGGTGCGCCCCATGACATCCTCCGCCACGGCTTTCATCTGCGCCGGAC
>ENA-OZMM01000459-OZMM01000459.1-human-gut-metagenome-genome-assembly--contig:-NODE-459-length-10938-cov-3.793439_pt1 | contig 10938 bp, 10 predicted proteins | sample MGYA00244193_ERZ653821 | MGnify/ENA primary metagenome ERZ653821 (study PRJEB26926, sample SAMN06164832) | human gut metagenome | biome: ENVO:00009003; feature: ENVO:2100002; material: ENVO:00002003...
CGGCTGCCTCAACTATAAGCTCACGCCGGAGGAAGTCCTCACGGCTGTCACGCTCAACGGCGCTGCCGCCATCGACATGGCCGACCAGGTCGGTTCTGTTGAAGAGGGCAAGCTCGGCGACCTGATCATCTGGGATGCGCCCGACCTTGACTACATCTGCTACCGCGTTGGCAGTAACCTTGCTAAGACCGTCATCAAGCGCGGCGAAATCGTGTAAGAAGGCGGTATAAGGAGACCATGATGGATCGGACTGACTACCAAATCCTCAACCTCCTCCAGGACGACAGCCGCTGCACACTGCGCCGCATGGGCGATCTTGTGGGACTGACGCCGCCCGCCGTGTCTGAGCGCATTCGCCGGATGGAGGAAAGCGGCGTGATCCGCGGTTATCACATCGATATCGACCGTACCAAGCTCGACTGCAACATTACGGGCTTCATCTCCGTTGCCCTCGAGCCGGACAAGTACGACAAATTCTGTGATTTCTGCTCCTCGCAGAGCTCCGTCATCAGCCACTACCATGTGGTGGGCGAGTTCAACGCCCTGCTGCGCTTTGCCGTGCGCGATACGCAGCAGCTCGACCAGCTTCTGTCCCTCATCAAGAAGTTTGGCGACTCGCGCACCTCGATCGAGCTGAAAACGCTTTTTGACAGCAAGGATATCCCTCTGCCGTAACGGCATTTTCCCGCTGATAAAGCCGGCCAACAGGCCGGCTTTATTTTTTTATCTCCCCGCGTGCCCGTCTTTCTCTCCCGCCGGGGTACGAGTTGCGCAGCGGGACAAAAGCTGATATACTTTAAGTGCTCAAGCCCCGCCGCGCAGCAGGCTTGTACAAAAATCGTTCGTCAGGAGGTAGTTGTCCCATGGCCAGCGTATATGACCGCAGCGATATCTACGATCTCTTCGACTCTCCCAAAAAAGATGACATGACGAAGGCGCACTGGGAAGCCGTTCTTTCCGGTCTCTCCGTGCGCACTGCGCTCGACGTGAGCATCGGCACAGGCTCCCTCACACTGCCGCTTGCGGCGCTTGGCGTTTCGCTCTACGGTTCGGATCTGAGCGAAACGATGCTTGCACGCTGCCGGGAAAAGGCAGCCGAACGCGGCCTTTCCGTCGATCTGCGGCAGAGTGATTTTCGCGCTCTGACAGCACATTTCGACCGAACATTCGACTGCGTGATGAGCACCGGCAACTCGCTTGCCTATGTGCCGAACAGTGAGATCACGGGCGTTCTCGAGCAGATGGACGCGCTTGTTGCACCGGGCGGCGTTCTTTACTTTGATCTTCGCAACTGGGACAGGATTGTGCGGCAGAAGCAGCGCTTTTACTTCTATGACCCCGCATTCCTGCCAAACGGTGACCGCGTAAATCTCATGCAGGTCTGGGATCACTTACCCGACGGCTCCATCACCTTCCACCTGCTCTACACCTTTGAGCGCGCGGGCAAGATCTTCCAGAAGGAGCACTTCGAAGAGCATTACTACCCCGCAGCGCAAAAGCTGCTGCTCGATCAGCTCGCGCAGCTCGGGTATGAGGACGTGCGCGTGCGCGCCTTTCCCGTGCAGTTCGGTGCGTTCGATCCGGAAAGGTCGAACTGGTACTGTGTGCTGGCACGGAAAAAGGCGTAATGCCGCGCGGCATATCGGCAGAAACAGCATGAGCTGCTGCGTATCATAATCTTTCAAGCATTTTCCCGGAAGCGGATCCCCACCCAATTATCAGACGGAGGAAACGGTCATGAAGAAACTATTGTGTCCCCTTTTCGCACTTCTCATCGTGCTTTCGCTTTCCACCGCGGCGTTCGCCGCAGACTACAGCGCCGAGGAATCGGCCAACGCGCTCTATGAGCTTGGCCTTTTTCAGGGCACCGGTGAAACGGCGAACGGCAAGCCCATCTACAGTCTCAACGCCGCGCCGACGCGCGCGCAGGCCGTGACCATGCTCGTGCGTCTGCTCGGCAAGGAAGTGGAGGCCAAGGCCGGCACTTGGACGGTTCCTTTTTCCGACCTTGCCGACTGGGCAAGGCCCTATGTCGGCTACGCCTATGCAAACGGCCTCACCAACGGCCTGAGCGCAGAGCGCTTCGGCAGCGACGACAAGGTAACAGCCAACCAGTACCTGACATTTATCCTGCGCGCGCTGGGCTACTCCTCGGAGAGAGACTTCCAGTGGGACAAGGCCAACGCCTTCAGCAACTTTCTTGGTCTGACGCACGGGGAATACCGTGCATCGCGCAGCTTCACGCGCGGCGACACCGCGCGCATCTCTTTTGCCGCGCTCGCGCAGGCGCGCAAGGACAGCAACGAAACGCTGGCCGCGCAGCTCGTGCGGCAGGGCGCGGTGAAGGCAAAAACCGCGGCGGAGTGCGGGCTGGCTGTCAAAGCAGACTATGCCGACGCGCTGTTCCACAGCGGTGCCAGCGTCACCTTCCGCAATGGCAGCGGGCGGTATCTCGCTGCCTCCGGCAGCACACTGACAGCTTCGGATCAGCCCTATGCCTGGTATCTTGCCGGCACGCAGATCCGGTGCGGCGACAGCCGTACGCTGATGCTGGATATCAGCAATGCCTGGTACGAGGCAGGCAACAGCGTAGGACTGTGCGAAGAGACCGGCTCCGATGCGCAGCACTGGACGCTCAAAGACTGCGGCGACGGACAGTTTCTGATCGTATCCGCCGCGCATCCGGAGTTTGCGCTCTGCGCGGGCAGCGGCGGCTACTGCATCAAAAATGTGAAGGATGCGGGCGAGAGCGACCGCTGGCGCATCGAGTGTGTGAAAACGAACCGCGTGAAGTATTTCGCCGTCGAAGGCAGCCGCGGCGTGATCACCATGCAGGCCCAGCACCGTCTGCTGGACATTCTGAGCCGCGCGCGGCTGCAAAAGTGGGTCAACGACCTGGAGACCGCCTACGCCGATTATGCCGAACTGACGGGCTGGCAGCCATACGAGCACATTTACCTCAACATGTATGACAAGCAGGAGTTCTGGGGCTTTGTTGATGGGACAGACACCATCCACATTGATGCCGATGAAATTTACGAGGATCTGAGCTTGAACTTCGCGCGGCGCAAAAACGACTGGAACTTCGGCCTGCTGCACGAGCTGAGCCATCTTTTTGAGGACGACAGTCGGCCGTGGGACTTCCATGCCGAGGTGTTGGCTGACTACAAGCTCGCCTACGTCATGACGAAAAACAACTGCGCCGCCGTGCCCGCCGACTGGTACAGCGATAAGCGGGAGTATACCGGCTGGGACGTGATCGACGTCTACCGCGGCGGCGGTTCGCTCAAGGACACGCTGACCGTTTTTTCCCTCTCCGGCAAGCTTTCAGAGGTGATGAAGGAGATCGGCTGGGACGCCGCCAAGCAGACCTTCCGCAGCTATCCTGACACCACGAACCTCACACCGGAAGAGAACTTTACGCTCTTCATCAGTCTCCTCTCGCAGTACAGCGGCAAAGATGTGCGTGCGATGTTCACTGACGCGGAGTGGGCCAACGCGATGAAGGTCGGCTCGCTGTAACGAAGAAATCAGGAATTGCACCGGCAGGGCGCGGAAGAAAGTCCGCGCCCTGCTTGTTTACGCAAGGTTTTACGAAATTTCTGCATGTTCAATCATCATTTATCCTTGACAAAATGTAATGCCATGGTATAATAACACCAATTTCCCAAAAAAAGGAGGCGATCGTTTGATGGCTATGGTTACATCCAAGGAAGTCATGCTTGGGGTAAGCTGGCGACTGATCGTAGGCGTAGAGGAGCGTATGTCCGAATCTATGCCGTCGAAGCAGTTGGCAGCGGTTTGATCGACCTCTTTTTCAGGTTCGGTTTGATTCGCCGGCTGCAATGATCGGCAGCATCAGATCCGGTATGTTCCATTGATCCGACACACGCGCCTTCGGCATTGTCCGCAGGCAGGGGAGTAGTACCCCGAGATGGTCGGAGGGTAGGGAGCATCCGGTTTTTTTGTTACCCGAATCATTTGAGAGAGGCATTTTTTCTTCCCTCTGCCGCCGCGAAAGGAAAAATATTATGAAACGTAAACTCTCTGCAAAAGAATACACCTATGTTGCCAGCATGCTGTTCGGCCTCTTTTTCGGCGCCGGCAACCTCATCTTCCCCGTGCACCTCGGCCAGATGGCCGGCTCGAATGTCTGGCTCGCTATCCTCGGCCTTCTCATCACAGGCGTGGGCCTGCCGCTGCTCGGCGTGGCCGCGCTCGGCATCAGCCGCTCGGCGGGACTTTTCGACCTCAGCAGCAAGGTCAGCCGCCCCTATGCGATGTTTTTCACCTGCGCGCTGTATCTGACCATCGGGCCGTTCTTTGCCATTCCCCGCTGCGCCACGACCTCCTTCACCGTGGGTCTTGAGCAGGTGCTGCCGCAGGACGGAAACACCACGATCTACCTTCTTCTCTTCTCGGTGGCGTTCTTCGCCGCGGCGCTCTTCTTCGCGCTGCGCCCGGGCAAGATCCTCACCTGGGTCGGCAAGATCCTCACGCCCTGCTTCCTCGTCTTTCTCGCCATCCTCGTGGTGGTGGTGCTCGCTACGCCGGGCGTCTCTGTTGCGGAGGTGACGCCGCTCGGCGGTTACGCCGACCAGCCCTTCTTCACGGGCTTCCTTGAAGGCTACAATACCATGGACGCGCTGGCAAGTCTCGCCTTCGGCATCATCGTCGTGCAGGTCATTCGCGATCTCGGCGTGGAAGAGCCCTCCGCCGTGGCGGGCAGCACCGTCCGCGCGGGCATCTTCAGCTGCCTTTTCATGGCGCTCATCTACATCGCCGTAACCCTTGCCGGTACGCAGAGCCGCGGCGTGCTCGAAGCCTCCGAAAACGGCGGCACGGCGCTCGCACAGATCGCCCAGCACTATCTCGGCACGGCGGGCCTTTTCATCCTGGCTGCCACCGTGACGCTCGCCTGCCTCAAAACCGCCGTCGGTCTCATCACGAGCTGTGCCGAGACCTTCACCGCCCTTTTCCCCAAGGGCCCGAAGTACCGCACCTGGGCGGTCATCTTCAGCCTCATCTCGCTCCTGCTTGCAAACCTCGGCCTCAATGCCATCATCGCCTACTCCCTGCCGGTGCTGATGTTCCTCTATCCGCTCTCCATCGCGCTCATCGCGCTGGCACTGCTCGGCAAGTTCTTCGGCCACGACCGCACGGTGTACTGCTGGACGATGGGCTTCACGCTCATCGCCGCGATCTACGACTTTGTCGTCGCGCTGCCCGCGGGCGTCTACAACACCATCAACGGCGACGCCATCAAGGCGTTCGGTGCGGCGTATCTGCCGTTTGCCAAGCTCGGCCTCGGCTGGGTCTGCCCGACACTCGTCGGCGCGGCCATCGGCCTTATCCTTCACTTTACGCGCGGAAAGAAGGCCGCCTGAAAATCGCATCACAAAAAGCCGTCCGGTCAATGACCGGACGGCTTTTTTCGTCTGAACTCCTTGCGCAAGTAAAAGAATTCCGAGATCTGCGATCTCGGAATTCCTTCTGGTTGCGGAGGCAGGACTCGAACCTACGGCCTCCGGGTTATGAGCCCGACGAGCTACCAACTGCTCCACTCCGCGATATTGAATTTAAGAATACTGGTGCCGGTGACCGGACTCGAACCGGTACAGTATTGCTACCGGGGGATTTTAAGTCCCCTGTGTCTACCAGTTCCACCACACCGGCAGACTCGGTATTAATTAATATAGCATACTCGCCCCGCAATGTCAACAGTTGGGGGCAAAAAAGTTTTTTCTCTGTCCCTTTGTCCCTTTGACTTGTGCAAATCGCTATGCTATGCTATACTATGCTTGTATTGTTATCGAAAAGAGGCGGACTATGCAGATCGGAACCGTAAAAATTGAATCGAAGCTGGCGCTCGCGCCGATGGCGGGCGTGACAGACGCTGCATTCCGCCAGATCTGCTCCGAGCTTGGCGCGGGCTACACCGTCACCGAGCTCGTGAGCGCCAAGGCGCTGTGCTATCACGACGCGAAGACCGCGCAGCTCCTGCGCCCGTTTCCGGGTGAAAAGCCGTTTGCCGCGCAGATCTTCGGCAGCGACGAAACCTGCATGGCCGAGGCCGCGCAGATGGCGATCGAGATCTCCGGCGCGGACATTCTGGACATCAACATGGGCTGCCCGGTGGGCAAGGTCGTGAAAAATGGTGACGGCAGCGCCCTGATGCGCGACGTAGAAAAGGCCGCGCGCATCGCCGAGGCGGTCGTGCGCGCCGTCAAGGTGCCCGTCACGGCGAAAATGCGCCGCGGCTGGGACAAGGGCAGTATCAACGCCGTGGAGCTTGCCAAAATGCTCGAGCAGGTCGGCGTCAGCGCCGTTGCAGTGCATGGACGCACGCGCATGCAGATGTACGGCGGCGAGGCCGACTGGAACACCATTCGTGATGTGAAGCAGGCGGTGAGTATCCCCGTCATCGCCAACGGCGACGTATTTTCCCCCGAGGCCGCCGTGCGCATTCTCAAATTCACGGGCGCGGACATGGCGATGATCGGCCGCGGGAGCTTCGGCAACCCCTGGCTCTTTGCGCAGTCTGCCGCCGCGCTCGAAGGGCGCGATGTTCCGCCCCCTCCGCCCTTTGCCGAGCGCTGGGATACCGCCGTGCGTCAGGTCGAGCTTTCCGCGCAGTACGGCAGCGAGCGCGGCGCCATGCTCGAGGCGCGCCACCACCTGTGCTGGTACCTCAAGGGCGTCAGCCACGCCAACTATTACAAGGAGAAGATCGTACAGCTCTCAACGCTCGATGAGCTGCACGCGCTCAGTGTGTCGATCAAGCGCGATCTGCGCTGAGGATAAAAACCATGAACGAACGGGAACTCATTGCGCGCCTTCAAAAGCGGGATGAAACCGCCTTCGAAGAACTGCTGCGCCAATATGAGAAAAAAGTATATACGCTGTGCTTCCGCATGTGCGGCAACAGCGAGGACGCCGAGGAGGCTGCGCAGGACACCTTCCTCGCGCTCTGGCGCGGGATCGACCGGTTCCGGCAGGAATCCTCGCTCTCCACGTGGATCTACCGTTTAGCCTCCAATGCCTGCATCGATCTGCTGCGCCGGCGCAAGAAGCAGGGCAGCAGCCTGTCGCTCGATGATGAGGAGCTTTTTCTCGACGCGGTCGATCCTGCGCCCCGTCCACAGGATGCCGTGGAGCACCGCGAGGCGCAAAAGCTCTTGCAGGAAGGGCTCTCGGCGCTGCCGGAGGAATACCGAAAGGTGCTCATTCTGCGTGAGATCGAGGGGCTGAGCTACACGGAAATCGCTGAGAGCGCGTCGCTTGAGCTGGGCACGGTCAAGTCCCGCATCAGCCGGGGCCGCGTGCTGCTGCGCAATTTTTTATCCGGAAGCGGGAACTTTTTTGAAATTGCTTCGTCAAAAGTTACAGAATGTAATCAAAAGGAGATGAGCGCCAAATGAAATGTTGCGAAGCGTATGGCGCCGCGCTCTCTGCCTTCGTGGACGGAGAATTGGACGAACAGGAACGGGGCGAGCTGCTCGCCCACGTGGAGCACTGCCCAAACTGCCGGGATGCTCTCTCGGAGCTGATGATCCAGCACACGATGTTTGAAGAGCTGCCGGAGCTTGACGCGCCGGATGGCTTTGCCGAGCGTGTGCTCGACCGGGTGCATGCAGAGGAGCGCGCAAAAAAGCGCAGCCGCCGCGCGTGGCCGCGCGTGCTCGCCGCCTGCTTTGCGCTCGTGGTGATCTCGGCCGCCGCACTGAAGATTCTGCCCGCGATGACCAGCAAGAGCGACAGCGCGGCGAACGAAGCCGCCGACAACAGCAGCGCCATGGACGATGCCGCCGGCGGCGCGGCGAACGACGGCTATTCCTATACCTACGCCGCCGTGCAGAAGGACAGCGCGCTCGCTGACGAGGACTTCCTCTACAAAGGCGTGCCGGAGAACAGCACCGCTGACCGTTCCGCCGACGCGGACAGCGATTACGCCGTCATCACGCTCGGTCTGCCCGAGGCGGCAGATTTCCTGCGAGAGCACGGCATGGCTGTATATGCCGAGGCGGAGGATAGTGTGAGCTACCTCGTCATGCCGGAGACCGCACACGAGCTGAGCGAGGCGCTGCCGCTTGACGAAGAGGAAAAGGCCGCGCTCGCTGCGGCAGAGGAGCTTGTGATCGTGGAGGTCGCAAAAGCGGAAGAAGCGCCTGCGGAAAACAACGCCGCGGAGGAAGAGGGGAACACATGAACAACATCGGCGTGATCGGCGGCGCGGACGGCGAGACGGTCATCATGGTCAGCGGCAGCATCGCGCCGCCGATCCTGTGGAGCTTTTTCGGCGCGCTCGCGCTGATGGCAATTTTATATTTCTGCTTTTACCGGCGTGCAAAGGGCAAGGCGGCCTGCCTTGCCCTCGCGGCGGTTTTGTGCGTGACGGCGGATCAGGCCGTCAAATGGCTCGTTGTGAATACGATGACGCTCGGCCAGTCGCAGCCGCTGCTGCCGCCGCTGCTGCGGCTCACGCGCGTGCACAACTACGGCGCGGCGTGGTCGAGCTTTTCCGGCGCGCGGTGGCTGCTCATCATTCTGACGGCGGTGGGCATGGGTGTGCTCGCGTGGCTGCTTGTGAAGGTCGTGCGCCATCCGCTCGGCCAGTGGTCGCTCGCGTGCATCTTGGGCGGCGGCATCGGCAACCTCATCGACCGCGTGCGCCTTGGCTACGTTGTCGATATGCTCGACACGATGTTCATGGACTTTCCCGTTTTCAACGTGGCAGATGTGTTCGTCGTGTGCGGTACGATCTGCGCGCTCATTTACTACCTCGCCTTTTACGGAAAATACGACGAGAAACACCGGGAGAACAAGACCGATGGAACCGATCCTGCTGCAAACAAGTGAAGAAGACCGCGGCGCGCGGCTTGATGCCTTTCTCGCCCGCGCCATGGGGAATCTGACGCGCTCGGCGGCGGCGAAAGCCATCGAAGAAGGGCGTGTGCTCGTCAGCGGCAAAGTGCCGAGCAAGAGCCTCAAGCTCACAGGGAATGAAACCATCGAGTTCACCCCCGAGGAGCCCGCGCCCATCGACGCTGTGCCGCAGGATATTCCGCTCGACGTTGTCTACGAGGACGACGATGTGATCGTTGTCAACAAGCCGAGCGGGCTTGTTGTCCACCCCGCGCCGGGGCATCCGGACGGAACGCTCGTCAATGTGCTGCTCTATCACTGCGGCGCAAGTCTTTCCGGCGTCGGCGGCGCGCTGCGTCCCGGCATCGTGCACCGCATCGACCGCGACACGAGCGGGCTCATCATCGCGGCAAAAAATGACTATGCCCACCAGTTCCTCTCCGCCCAGCTTGCAGACCACACGCTCGCGCGCACCTATGAGTGCATCGTGGTGGGAAACCTGCGCGAGGACAGCGGCACGGTGGACGCGCCCATCGCGCGCGACAGCCGCGACCGCAAGCGCATGGCGGTGGTGCCCGGTGGGCGGCGCGCGGTGACGCACTGGACGGTGCTCGCGCGCTACCCCGGCTATACGCACGTACAGTGCCGGCTCGAGACCGGGCGCACGCACCAGATCCGCGTGCACATGGCCTACCTCGGCCACCCGATCTTGGGCGACACGGTGTACGGCGCGAAAAAGCCCGTCCCCGGCCTTACGGGGCAGTGCCTGCACGCGGTGGGGCTTCAATTCATTCACCCGCGGACAAAAGAGCTTGTTTCGCTCTCCTGCCCGCTGCCCGGAGAATTCACCGCAGCGCTGCGCAAGATCGACCGGTAACACGATATTCCATCGGCGGAGGCTGACGCTTCCGCCGCATTTTAAAGAAATACAGGTGAACAATGTGAAAGAACTGCAAACCATCGACGAGACCCTCAAATATCTGCAATTCGACAACTGGGAGCAGAGCGAGCCGGGCCTGTCCCGCTCGTATGAGCTGCTGGGCCTGCTCGGCAACCCGCAGGAAAAGCTCAAATTCGTCCACATTGCCGGCACGAACGGCAAGGGTTCGACCGCTGCGATGCTCGCCTCCGTGCTGCAAAGCGCGGGGTACCGCACGGGACTCTATACCTCGCCGCACCTGCTGCGCTTCCACGAGCGCATGCGCGTGTGCGGGCGCGAGATCGACGACGCTTCCCTCATCGCGCTCACGAACACCGTGCGCGCAGCGGCGGAAAGGATGAGCGAAATGCCCACAGGCTTTGAGATCATGACCGCCATCGCCTTCCTCTACTTCGTGCAGGAGCAGTGCGACATCGTCGCTCTCGAGGTCGGTCTCGGCGGGCGCATGGACTCCACGAACGTCATTCCCGCGCCCGAGGTCTGCGTCGTGACGAACATCGGCCTTGAGCACACCGCCATTCTCGGCGACACGCTTGAGAAGATCGCAACGGAGAAGTGCGGCATCATCAAACATGGCGCGCACGCCGTGCTCTTCGGCCAGACGGAGGGCGTTGAGAACGTCGCGCGTGAGACTTGCGCGCGCGAGGACGTCTCCCTCACCATCACCGCGCAGAGCGAGCTTACGCGCATTTCCTCCTCGCTCGACGGGCAGGTTTTCCGCTACCGCGGACACGGCCCGTTCCACCTGCGTCTCCTCGGCGAATATCAGCTTCTGAACGCGCTCACGGTCGTCGACGTAAGCTTTGCCCTACGCGAGCGCGGCTGGGACAAGCTCACCGATGTGGCCATCGATCAGGGTCTCTCCACCGCACAGTGGCCGGGGCGGCTCGAACTTCTGCGCCGCAGCCCCGATTTCATCGTGGACGGCGCGCACAATCCCCAGTGCGCGGACGCGCTGATGGCGTCCCTCTCCTCGCTCTACGGGGACAAGAAGCTCATCTTCCTCACGGGCGTTCTGCGCGACAAGGACTGGCAGCAGATGCTGCGCCGCGCTCTGCCGCTTGCGAAGGCCTTTGTCGTCATCACGCCGCCGTCTGCGCGCGCACTCGATGAAAACGAGCTTGCCGGCTGGC
>ENA-OZMM01000467-OZMM01000467.1-human-gut-metagenome-genome-assembly--contig:-NODE-467-length-10722-cov-3.875691_pt1 | contig 10722 bp, 6 predicted proteins | sample MGYA00244193_ERZ653821 | MGnify/ENA primary metagenome ERZ653821 (study PRJEB26926, sample SAMN06164832) | human gut metagenome | biome: ENVO:00009003; feature: ENVO:2100002; material: ENVO:00002003...
TATGCGATCGTCGGCAGCGTCAGATGTGTATAAGAGACAGGAGCAGGTCAAAGTTTTCAACCTTGCTTCTTACGGGTGCGCTCTGGCTGAAGAATTGCGTTTCGACGTACAGACAAGGCACGTCGTTTTCGGACGTGAAGTACAAGCCGAGTATGGTCTTTTCTTTGCCGGGGGCTGCGTTTCTCACCTGCAACATAAGGTCGGATTTACCGAATTCTTTCAGGTTAAGGTTCCCCGCGAGCCTTACGCGAAGGTCAAGGTCAAGTTCGTTCTGAATATCGAGATTGAGCGGGAATTCAAGGTCGGTACCCGTTGCCTGCAAAATGCCGGAAACAAGTTTTCCGATGGGGAATTCGCCCTGTTTCAGCCCAAGGTCAACGCCGATTTCGACGTCAAGCGCCATGGTTTCGATTTCGGAAAGCCCTTTGTAGTCGGTTTTATTAAGGTTTTTAAGTACGTCGCTGTTTGCCGCAAGACCGATCTTCAATCCGCCAAGAGCAATGCCGAGTACCAAGGGGTCGATACCGACGCTGAGTTTCAGAAGGTACGGTTTTTTATCCGTAACTTTCGTATTAAGTTCGATAAAGCTGTTCGTTTCGTTGAGTTTCAGGTCAACGCCGTCGATGTCCGCAACGAGTTTCAGAATAGCGCCCAGCATGTTCTTGCTGAGAGAAATCGTCATGCCCGACGCTTCGTCGTTTCTGTAAATGCTGATTTCTTTGACGATGTTGTTGACGATTGAAAGTATGCCTTCAACGCCGAGATCCGCCGATGCAAGTGCGCCCGTAGACGCGCCGCCCACCATACCCAGGACTTTATCTACGCCGATTTTGAGTTTGGTGTCTTTGATGGTCTTTTCGCCGTCGATATTGATGTAAATCGTGCCTTCCGTGACGTAAATTCCGACAACCGTCTTCGTTGCCGCCCACGGATAGCCGTCGGTGAGCTCAACCGCAAGGTCGCTCTTCATCAAAAGCGCCTTGACGATTTGCATCGTGTCTTTTGTGTTGCCGCTTAAAAGCGCGCCGAGGTTCACGTTGCCGGCGATTCTGAGACCGATTACGTCTTTGAATTCGTCCTGAACGTTGAACTTAATGAGCAACGATTTCAGGAAGTTTGCAAGCGCGCTGGGATCTTTATCGCTGCCGCCGACAATGCCCGAAAGCAAGCCGCCGATCGCCCAGGTGTCGCCGTTCGCCGCCGTCTTGATTGCACCGATTTCGATGCCCGCTTCCACGTTGACGTATACGGTAAGGTCCGCAATATTCGTTGCGTCCGCTTGGGGAAGGTTTTCGTTTTGCAGACCGTCGATGAACTGTTCAAAGGTTACTCCGTAGTTTTCCTTGAACGTTTTTTCGGAAAGCTGAATGTTGCCGAGTTTGATTGCGACGTTTGCGGCGGTGTTTGCAACCTGCTTATATTCGCCGTCTGCCGCTTCCTGATACGTGCCGTCGACAAGATTGTATCTCGTGCCGGTATAGGTTTCGTCTGCCGCGATCTTTACGTAATGAACGCCGTGAGGATCGGACTGACCGTTTCTCATGATGAAGATACCGATGCCGATACCACTGAATTTTGTGCCGCCTTCAACCACGGACACGTCGCCGTCTTCGATCTTACCGATGACGATGGATGCGCCGAGTTCGGGCAGTTTAAGTTCCATTCTCTTGGTTTCGCCCGTGGGGTTGCCGTTTTCGTCAAAGACGTCTTTCATCGTGTAGCCTTGCGTGAAGACTTCGTAAAGAGCGACTTCCTGTCTGGAAGCGTCCACTTTGACGTAGGTGGTAAGACCGCTTGTCTTGTTGTACGCGGGGATAAAGCCTTTCGTAAATTCCATCACGTCCTTATCCATATCGAACATGAGAGTGTCCGCACGTTTGAATTCGGATTGATAGTACTTAGGCGCGCTCGCGTATATATCCTTATTAGAAGCGTCGATGAGCGTGAACGTTCTGCCGGAGTTTGCAAACTCTTTCAAAGTTCCGTCTGCGTTCTTTTCAAAGTATTTTTCGTCGATACCCGTAGCATTGTCCTTCAATACGTAGAAGAAGTTGCCTTCTTTCGCTTTTACGAAGAAGTCATTGCCGACGTAATCGTTATTAAGCGTGAATTCGCCGTTCTCGTAAACGTATTTATCGACGTTTCTCTGATACAGGTCTTTTTGTCCGACGGGATTTGCCAAAGGATATGCGTTTTGCAAAATCGTATAATCGGTGTTTGCGTCGTAAGCGTAGTATTTATAGCTCGTTGCGCCCGCATTGTATTCGATATAATCGTTCATATCGCCGACAAGCACGCCGACAAGGAGTTTCATAACGCCCGTCATTACCTGAATCTGCAAGCCTTTGTTGCTAAGGAGTATTACGGGATTGAGTTCGGACAAGTCGATGTCCGCAGACGCCGTGCCGTCGCCCTTGTTGATAAGCCCTTCAAGGAGCCCGATAAGGTCGAATTTCAACGCGACGGGCTGAATAATCGTGCCGTCGTCCGTTTTGAGATACAGCGTCGTGGTTTTCTGGTCATAGTAAAGACCAAGGAAGACTTTTTTGTTCGATTTTTTCCTGATTTCGATGAGAATACGGGAGTCGTTCTGGTCGGGCTTGCTGGAAATGTCTATATCCGCAACGATGTTGAAAGTCAAGCCGCCCTTGATTTCGTCCTTGATGTCGATTGTCGTGCCAAGCGCGAAGTTCGCGACAAGCGCGCCCAACAAGTCTTCAAGAACGTAAGTTTCGTCGTCAAGCGCGACGTCGATTTCCGCGCCGAGTCCGAGATATACGTTGCCGCCGTTCAAAAGATCCTGATATTTGTCTTCCAGAATATTACGTTCGCCAAGTGCGGCAAGGTTGCGCTGACCGACCGTAAGCACGATGTGTCCGAGACCGAGTCCGAGACCGAGCGCCGCATTGTCGCCCTGCTGAATGCCTACGTTTGCTTTCAGCCAGAGTTTCGACAGGTTAAGTCCGTCGTATTCCAGAGAAATCGCGGTGCCGCTGTTTGAGAAATTAAGCCCTTTCACGATTTCCGTATCGACGCCCAGACCGTTAAGAAGCGCGGTGATAAGCGTATCCGCAATCGCAACTTCCAGTCTGTCGCGGTTTACGGAAATGCAGTTAATGTTTGCAAGAAGCAATCCTACGATATCGAACTTCGCCTTTTCTTCGGTTGCGGGAGCGTCGCCGCCTTCACCTTCGGTTGTATCGCCTTCGCCCGATGCGAGTGCGCTGCCGGTGCCAGAAACGTCTTTGCCGAAAAGTTTGAAGTTTCCGCCAAGGGCTTCCAAAATATTGATTTTATAATTTCTGAATTCGCCGTCGCTGCTGTTGAGATAAAGCATGCCGTCTTCAAGCAGCAATACGGCTGTTTTTGCGTTTTGTCCTTCGCCCGTCGTAATGTCGATGCGCGCGTCGACTGCGGCGAGGATCTTTGCAACGTCCGCGCCGTTCTTAATCGCGTTTACAAGTGCCATTACGTTGGCGTTGGCGTTGATTTTAAGGTTGAATTTCGCATTGACGCCGTCGGGAGACTGCACTTTCAACGCAAGATTGTACAAAAGCTTTCCGAGTGCGGAAAGGTCAAGTACGCTGTTTTCTCTGATGTTAAATTCAAGTTCGAGTTCCAGCCCGATACTTACCCACAGGTCAAAGTCGAATTCGCCGTCTTTGTAGGTTAACGAGCCGGCGTTGATATATTCGCCGCCTTGTTCGGCACTCTTGAATTCCTTTCCTTCGAGATATCCGTCAAGCGAAGGATCGGGGTTGCCGTAGTTAAGGAACAATCCGACGTTCGCGCCGAGAATTTGTCCGCGTTCTTCGGTCGCCATATTGACGGCGACGTCGATTTTCCAGCCTTCTTCGCCCTGAGGATAATCTTCACGGGTTTGGTAAATTTTAAGGTCAAGTTGGTCAATGGGAAGTTTCATTCCGAGTTTGCCCATAAGACCTGCGATTACGTCTTTCGTAAGGCTTGCGGAAATGCTTTCCACCGTGAGCGGAGTCGAGTCGCCTTTGACGATATTCAAGCAGCCGATAAGCGCCATGATGTCAAGGCTTGCCGTTTCTTCGACAGCAGCCGAATCTTCGTCGCCCGCCGCAAGACCGTAGTGCGTCACGACAAGTTCGCCGTTATCCATTGCGGTTTGAACCGCTTCGATAAGCCCTGCGTTAATGACGTCGCCCGATGCCGCGCCCGAACCTTTGCCGCCGATAATTTCCATTATGCTGGGGATTTCGGGGATTTTCGCCGCGATAAGGTCTTTCAAAATCTGATTAAGGTTGATATCGGGGATCATCGCTTTGCCGCCGCCGAGTCCGGACATATCGGCATAAAGCGCGTTGTCCGCGCCGATGTAGTAAAGACCGAGATAGGTCCTATCGTTGCCTTTCTTATCTTTTCCGTTCAGTTCGATGACTGCACGGGTTTTCTTGTTATCTTTAAGGTTGATTTCCGCACGCAATTTGAGATGGAGGCTGATTTGGAGCGGTTCGAGAATCTGAATAGCATCGGATTTTTTATAAATTTCCGTGCCGGTAATGCCTTCAAGGGCTTTGGCAATCGCGCCGCCAACGGCGCCGTCGATGTTTTCGATGCTGTACTCTTGTTTTGCAATGTCGAGATTTATGTTAAGGTCGGCACTGAGCGTCGTGAAGCTGTAATTCTTCCTGTCCGTTTTGACAAGTTCGGGCATGGAATTTTTGACTTCGTTTGCGAAGTCCGCCGATTTGGAAAGCCCGCCTATGCCAAGTTCCATCGTCTTGTCGACGCCGCCTTTCGTGCTGACGACGTTCAATGCAAGTTTCTGGAAACGGTTGTTGCTGATATTCGCGACAAGCGCCGTGTTAAGCGTCTTTTTGCCCGACAAAATATCGCCGACAAGGAAGTTGACGACGCCTTTGATAATGTCGGATTGTCCGCCCAGCAAGCCGTTGACGACGTTGCCGACTTGTTCAAGCAAGGTCTTATTCGTGAAAATCGCGTTGAGTTTCGTGGGCATCACGAGATCGACCGAACCGTCGGCATTCGTTACAGAGTAACTGCCGCTTTCGGAAATAAGGGAAAGCAGGATATTGAACAGCGTGAGTTTATCGTCGCTGTCCGTTCCCAAAATGGTGGAAATAAGGTTTTTAACGCCTGCGTCGTTAATAAGGCTGCCAAGGTCGTAATCCGTCAACACTTCTTCGATTTTCAGTTGGTTGAGAATATCCTTGAAAAGCCCCACTACGTATGCGATATCCGAATCGGACACGTAGTAACGATGCACCGCCTTGCCCGTTTCATAGTCGTTGAAGTCGATATACATATCGCCGCCCTTTGCGTAAATGCCAAGGACAACCGTCGTAAGGTCGGCGCTTTCTTTCAGCACTTCAAAGGTCATTACGCTTTCGTTGACGGGATATTGTTTGTCATCGCGTCCGCCGAGAGTGTCGATGGAACCTTTGACTTTGACGGTGTATTTATCCGTCTTGCCTTCCTTTTCGACGTAAACGTACGGTGCGAACGAGAACGTTATGTACCTTGAGTTCGGCTCGACCGTCTTTGCATTGATAATCGAGGTCAGCAACAGTTGTCTGGCAGCGTCGCCTGACAATGCCGTCTTTACCGTTTCGGTCTGCTGTTGCGAACCGGTGTCGGGCTTAACGAACTGATTGAGGTTGGAATCCCCGCTCGTCGTTTGCCCACAACCTACGAGAAGAATCAGCGCAAGGGCGAGCACCGCCGCAAGCACCAACGCTTTCTTGTAAATCGAGTTGCGTTTCATAATAGCCTCCTTATGCGCATACATATGCGTGCGTGAAACGTGGCCTGCACAATTTCACATTTATAGATAATTATATTCTACAAGAAAAAATGCCTGCCGTCAATACTATGTTGTTACTTTTTTCTACGAAAAATACCGAAAATCTTCCAAAAATTTTCCGACCACAATATGTTGTGTTTTCCGAGCGTTAAAAACCGCAAACGAAACCAAAATAATTTGCGACAGTTGTAAAAAACGCCAAATTTCGTCGCAAAAACCGACAAAAACAAAAATTCCGTACGCATTTTATGCAATTCCGCGCAACGCACTTTATGTCATTGCAAAACGCCCTATACTCGATTCCTTCCGTGCAACACACTTTATGTCATTGCGAGCGTAAAAACGGGGTCCCCGCGGGATACTGTGTACCCGTGGGGAAAAGGCGCAAACAAGCATAAGAGTGAGCGTTATCGCCCCCGATAACGTGATTTCAAAAGCGCAGTTTGCGCCGTGAAGCGCAATATTGTGTCATATTGTCAGTCTTATTGACACATTTTACGGCAAAAATAAGCCCGTTCCGTGTCAATGGGACACTTTTCGGGCATTTTTCAATTATTCGGCAATCAAATTCTTATTTGTAGCCGAGTGCCTTTCTTACTTCCGTATCGTCGAAAAAGTAGTTTTCGTACAGGTCTTTTTTGTAAAGCGTCTTTATGTCGGTCTTTGCAGTCAACCCCGCCTTTTTGAGCGACGATTTTGCTCTTAACGCAAGCACCCACCACAATTCTTCGGGGAATTCGTAAACCTTTACGTCGGGATACTTTTCGTTCAGCATCGCCTTGAACTTCGCGTTTTTGTCGCAAAGCGGATATATCACGCCGTTTTTGCCGTTCAATATCACGCTTAAAACGCTCTCAGCCGCGCTTTCGTCGCTGATTTCGGGATATCCCCCATCAAAAGTCAGATAAAAATTCCTGAATTTCAGCGCAGGTACGCCGCCGATTGTAAATATTTCTTTCGGAACCGGATACACCAAAGGAATTTCCGCAACCGACACCGATATTTTGTCCGAAAAAGCAAGGATTGCGTTTTCGCAATCGGTCAGATTTTTCACAAACGGATGTTTTTCAAGATTTTGACCGGGATTGCGCCTGTTGAAGTAACAAATCGCGCTCGCAACGTAAACCGCGCGCTTCACGCCGCTTTCGACGGCTTTTTCGACAACGGTTTTCAGATTATCCTTGTTTTCGCCGAAATACGCGACGGCGTCGATTTTGTCGAAATTAAGTTCGTCGCCGGGCGTTGCGACTTTCGGCGTTATTCCTGCTTTTTCGACGTTTTCCGAAAAGTTATCGGGCAGTTGATTTTCATAAACGAATAAGATATTTTCCATTTCAGCCTTTTTTGAATTTTTTGATTTTGTCGGGTTTCAGGTTTTTTTCGGCGGAGTCTTCGCGCATTACGTCGTGATAATCGTTTGCGGATATGACGTATTCTTCGTACGGCAAAAACTCTTCCTTATAAAAGAAATTGTGATAATCGGATTTTTTCACGCTTTCAAAATACTTCCACGGAGCGGGCGTCATACATTCGCCGCACCAGTATCCTCCGCAAAGCACGCCGTACGGCGTCATTTTGAAGGTATGGCCGTTTGCACATTCCCACAGCGTTTTGCGCTTGAAATCCACGCCGCGGGTACTCACGTCAAAGCATTTTCCGCCGCGCGCCGCCGCATAAGTTTTCAGGTCGTTTTCGGTAAGATACGGCGAGTTTTCGCTCTCGTAAAATCCGGGCGGATCGCCGCCTTCCGTTTGGGTTATCGAAACGTCCGAAATTTTCAAAGGAAGTTCCCTTATTTTGTCGTATCCGCCGTAAAAAACGTTAACCCTGTCGTTCATTCCGTTTTCCTGCCAATAGTACGGCGAATTTGTCATAATCGACAGTTTTGACACGATAAACTTCTTAATAAGCGGTGATAAAGTGCCGAATATGCGATTTGAGTTTTTTACCAAGTTTTCGGTGATATATCTTTCGACGCTGACTTTTTCAATGCCGAAGGCGTCTTGTAAAACTCTTCCGTCCTTTATCCACGCGCCGAATCCGCACCGTTTTACAAACCATCTCGGCTCGGCAATTTTGTCGACGTTGAGTTTAAGTTTTCCCGCAATATTCACGACGAAATCGCGATATATTTCGCGCTCGCCGCAGCCGACGTCGTAAATCGCGTTTTCTTTCACTTTCTTTTCGTTTTCGTCAATGCTTACGACAAGCCTGAATATCACTTCCGACAGTTCTTCCGCCGTGATAAACTCGGCGGGCGCGTCAAGCGGATTTTTGAAAATCATCGCGCCGTCAAGCATGCGTTTTACAAAAGTTTCGTCCGCGACGGGGGCGGTACGGAGCACGTAAAAACCTTTTATTCCGCTTTCGACAAGGTATCTTTCGCCGCGAAGTTTCGACACGCTCGCAAGGTCGTAATACGCCGGCATTGCGGGGTGTCCGACCGCCGCGTACGGCCGTTTCATCGTTCTTCCGCCGTATATGCCCGTTGTCGACAGCTCGATAATCTTTGCGTCCGAGCCCGTTTCGATAACGGCGTCGACAAGGTTTTTCGTATAAAAATAATTGACCTTTTCCGCAAAATCGGGAAAATGCTCGCTTTCGGGCATGCCGACGAAATCAAGGTTCAATATATAATCGGCTGCCGCGACAAGTTCCTTCGCTTCCTGAAAATCAAGCGGCGAGAAATCGCTGACAATGACGTTTTCGCCGTAATTTCGGATAAGTGCGTCGACGCGGTCGCTTTCACGCACGCGCACGGGCGCAATCACGCGCATATTTCCGTCTTTTATAAGTTTTTCGGCGACGAGATACGCAAGGCTCGTATGCATACCCGTCACAAGCGCAGTTTTTCTCATAGGGATATTTTACCACATCGCGCGATGCCTTTCAACCGTTGTCGCAAAATTCCGCAAAAAAGAAGCGCGGATTTTCCAAACAAAAAACCCGTCCGAAGACGGGTTTCGATTTTGAAACGAAAATTAACGTTTGCTGAACTGCGGAGCCTTTCTTGCTTTTTTAAGGCCGTATTTCTTACGTTCTTTCGCACGCGGATCACGAGTAAGGTAACCTTCCTTTTTAAGCGCGCTGCGAAGTTCGGGTTCTGCAACAATAAGAGCGCGGGCGATGCCGTGACGGATTGCGCCTGCCTGACCGGTGTAGCCGCCGCCGCACACGTTTACGAAAACGTCGTATTTGTCAAGCGTGTTCGTGAGAACAAGGGGTTGACGGACGATAAGTTTCATCGTGTCCTGCGGGAAGTATTCGGTAATATCGCGTTTATTGATTACGATTGCGCCTTCTCCGCCGGGGATAAGACGAACGCGGGCGATGGCCTTTTTACGACGGCCGGTGCCCCAATATTGAACTTTTTTCTTTGCGGTTTTTTTAGTTGCCATAATTACACCTCATTAGAACTTCAACTCAACGGGCTGTTGTGCCTGATGATTATGCTCGTTGCCGGCATACACGTGGAGTTTTTTAATCATCGTACGGCCGATAGCGTTTTTGGGAAGCATACCCTTGACGGCTTTGTATACGACGAATTCGGGTTTTTCGGCCATAAGTTTCTTGTATTGAACTTCTTTGAGACCGCCGATGTAACCCGTATGATAACGGTAGTATTTCTTTTCAAGTTTTTTACCGGTGAGGCGAACCTTATCGGCATTGATGATAATGACGTAATCGCCCGTATCGACGTTGGGAGTGAACGTGGGTTTATTTTTACCGCGAAGAACCATCGCGACCTGACTTGCAAGACGACCGAGAACCATATCGGTAGCGTCGACCACATACCACTTTCTTTCGACTTCCGCGGGCTTTGCCATATAAGTTTTCATAATGGTAAAGACCTCCTAACAATTAAAATGTAAGCGTTTTGGGCGTACAATAATTACAAGGGGCTAACTTTATAACCAATGTACAATCCTAAATTTGACTTATATATAATATCCAAGAAAAAAATTGTTGTCAAGCATAAAACGTCATTTTCGACGTCAAAAGATTGTTTTTTCGGCAAATTTAACGTTTTCCGGCCGAAATTATTTGTATTTCACCGAATAAAGCGTGAGCCCTTTTGCGGGAAGAGTTTTTCCCGCGCGCACCCTGTCGCCGGATTTTATAATGTCTTCGACGTCGTTTGCGGCGATTTTTCCTTTGCCGACGTCAACGAGCGTGCCTGCGATAATCCGCACCATATTGTACAAAAATCCGTTGCCCGTAACTCTGATTTCGACGTCTTCGCCGTTTTTTATTATTTCGACTTTTTCAACCGTCCTTACGGTGTCCTTTACGCTGCTTCCCGACGCCTCGAAACACCTGAAATCGTGCGTGCCTTCGATAAACCGCGCGGCTTTTTCCATTTCCGCAAAATCAAGGGGGACGCATATATTTTCCGCCGTGGCGTTTTTCAGCGGATTGAGATGCGGCGACAGATACAGTTTATAAACGTACGTTTTTTCTTTTGCCTGAAACCTTGCGTGAAAATCAGGCGATACTTCCTCGCAACTCAAAACCCTGACGTCTTCCGGGAGCATGGTGTTTATCGCAAAAGGAATTTTTTCGGCAGGGATCGACGTTTCCGCGTCGAAGTGCGCGACTTGTCCGAGAGCATGCACCCCGGCGTCCGTCCTGCCGCTGCCCGTAACGGCGGTTTTTGCGCCGAACAATTTTGAAAACGCGTTTTCCAGCACGCTTTGAACGCTCGTTCCGTTTTTCTGAGTCTGCCAGCCGCAGTAATTCGTGCCGAGATACGATACGGTGATTTTATAGCGTTTCATCAGAACAATCCCCCGAAAACGTACTTGTCGACAATGACCAGCGCAAGGTATCCGCCGACGACAAGTATGCCGACGATATCCGAGCCTTTGATTTTCTGCACCTTGTATTTCGTGCGGTTTTCGGTTGCGTTGTAACACCTGTCTCTT
>ENA-OZMM01000474-OZMM01000474.1-human-gut-metagenome-genome-assembly--contig:-NODE-474-length-10622-cov-3.968014_pt1 | contig 10622 bp, 9 predicted proteins | sample MGYA00244193_ERZ653821 | MGnify/ENA primary metagenome ERZ653821 (study PRJEB26926, sample SAMN06164832) | human gut metagenome | biome: ENVO:00009003; feature: ENVO:2100002; material: ENVO:00002003...
CGTCGGCAGCGTCAGATGTGTATAAGAGACAGAGATAAATTTATTTATCAAAATTTTGCAATGCTCTATACAAAAGCACCCGTCGGAACACCAGAACGGAGCTGCGCTATATCCTACTCCGCCAATGCCGCCCGTATTTACTACAATAACGGTATCACTTTCTCTATTTGCTTTGTTATAATATCCGAGAGGCGAGAGACTGCCGTGATATACAGGATATAACCCATCTTCGAGTAGTTGACTTTTAGTAAGACGTTTACCTCTCAAAATATTGGTTACTTCGCATATTTTTTTATATTCCACCCCATTCGGGCAAAGTTTTTGTATCAATTCTTCAAGTTTTTGCATTTATATTTCTCCAAAATAGCCTGTACTTTCTTTTGGCTTTCTTCGTCTTGTACTTTTTCTAAATGAACAATTTCAAATTGATCATAAAACCCAATAGCTTTTAATTCTTCAATCATTTCAAAAAATTTTATATTCGGCCTTACCCACATATCTAAACCATATAAGAGATTGCATTTAATACAGGCCTCTTGTCGATTTTGTAATCCTTCGTAACTATTCAACCCATTTTCAATAATAATTGCTTGTCTTTGCTTTTCCGCATCACTCATTTCACGAACATCGTCAACGCTTTGCAAAACTTGTCGCTGTATCATTTTGTCATAGTCATAACCAAACATTTTAGCGGTACGCTTATCCTGTTCGGTTGTATCAAAGCAACGAAAATAATGTTGTCCTTCTTCTGAAAGTTGATAAGAATGAAAAACACTTGCAGGATATTTCACCGTAAAAACGTCTTTTTCAATTTCGGGATTTACACGATACGCAAAGCGAAATAATTCTTTATCATGAGGAACATAATCCAATGTAAGATTTTCAGGCAAAAAATCTTTACAAAGGTTTCGGACTTCCGCTAATTGATTTTTCAATATTGCAATCAATTCATCAGGTGTATTATATTTTTGCCGCTTGTAATTCTCATCCTTATGAGCAGAATTTTTATCTCTCTCATAGTAAATAGAGGAAATAATTTCGTTTTGACAAATTTTTTTCTTGTCTTTTGGAAAAGATTTATCCAACACTACACAACAGTTTATGTAGAACTGTTGACAGGTGGCTGCAATTCTCGCACGCAAATCAATATTGCCAAGCAGTTTCTGATTTTCTTTTATATAAAGCAAAGTATCAATATTTTTCTTTGCCTCAATTAAATATCGTGCAAGTTGCCATTTCGTCATAATTATCCCTCAATCTCCGCAATGATTTTATCAATTTCGTCGCGCAGGATTTGTTCGCGGGCGACGATTTCGGCGATTTGATTATTCAACTCTTTTATATCGACTTTTTCCCGCGTGTCTTGTTTTTCAACGTAAGTGCTGACGGACAGGTTAAAATCGTTTTCACTAATCGCAGCGTTCGGTACAACTTTGGCGGTATATTCCACGTCCTTGCGCTCGGTAAAAAGCCGCAATATGTTTTCTATATTTGTATCGGTCAGCTTGTTGTTATTGGTAACTTTCACGCATTCCGCACTTGCATCGATAAAAAGCACGTCGTTACTTGTTTTCGATTTTTTCAGCACCATAATACAAGTGGCGATACTTGTGCCGAAAAATAAGTTGCTGGGTAATTGTATAATACAGTCGATGAAGTTGTTTTCAATGAGATATTTGCGTATCTTTTGTTCTGCGCCGCCGCGATAGAAAATGCCGGGGAAACAAACGATAGCAGCCACGCCGCTCGTAGCCAACCAAGAGAGGGAGTGCATAATGAACGCCATGTCAGCATAACTCTTGGGAGCGAGAATGCCAGCAGGGGAGAAGCGAGGATCGTTGATAAGCAGAGGATCGTCGCTGCCTTTCCATTTGGTAGAATAAGGGGGATTACTGACGATTGCTTCAAAAGGTTCATCGTCCCAATGCTGCGGCTTTGTTAAAGTATCCTCGTTGGCAATGTCAAATTTGTCGTAATCAATGTCGTGTAAAAACATATTGATACGGCAGAGGTTGTACGTCGTCAGATTGATTTCCTGCCCGAAAAAGCCTTGCCGCACGTTTTCTTTGCCGAGGATTTTGGCGAACTTCAAAAGCAGAGAGCCGCTGCCGCAAGCGGGATCGTATACCTTATTGACTTCGGTTTTGCCGACGACGGTGAGCTTCGTCAAAAGTTCCGAAACTTCCTGCGGGGTAAAGTATTCGCCGCCGCTTTTACCCGCATTGCTTGCATACATACCCATCAGGAATTCATAGGCGTCGCCGAAAGCGTCAATCGTATTATCCTTATAGTCGCCAAGTTTCATATCGCCGATGCTGTCGAGCAATTTGACGAGCTTTTCATTTCTTCTTGCGACCGTCGCGCCGAGTTTGTTGGAATTTACGTCAACGTCGTCAAACAGTCCCTTAAAGTTTTCTTCGCTATCCGTACCTTGTGCCGAGCCTTCGATTGCTTTGAATATTTTTTCGAGCGTTTCGTTTAGGTCGGCGTCGTTTTTCGCTCTTTTGCGCACATTGACAAATAATTGGCTGGGAAGAATGAAAAAGCCTTTCGTTTTGACCATATCATCGCGTACCTGTTCGGCTTCTTCGTCTGAAATGTCGGCATAGTTGAAAGCGGTGTTGCCCGCTTCATATTCGCCCGCATTGATATAGTCGGTTATGTTTTCCGAGATGTAGCGATAAAACATGAACCCCAAAACGTATTGCTTGAAGTCCCAGCCGTCAACGCTGCCGCGCAAATCGTTGGCAATGTTCCAAATTGCTTTATGTAATTCTTCGCGTTCTTGTTCTTTCATCGAATTTGCCATAGTAGTTTCCTTTTGAAATTCTAATTTTATAATGTGATAACAATTTGAGGGGGCAAGTCCCACGTTGTGTCATTTGATTTATTCCTATCTTCTTTGCAGTCGTTAATATCTTTTTTGCATTGCGTCCCAACTTCTTGCGGCAAAAATTGAATTAAATTCAAAATATTTGCTTTCAAATTAGCACTTTTTTCACCGTCTACACCTTGAACATAACATTCATTAAAACCTCGGTAGAGTAATAAGAATTTATTGTGCATTACGGCATTTCTTAATTCCTTCAAAGCGAAAAAGTTATCAGTTAAATGTCTACCGGAAGGGAATAGGCATAGCTTTTTTATTGCTTTTGGTAATTTTTGACTTTGAATTAGCAACGATGAAAAATCAAGATGCTCTAACGCATCATTCAAATTATTACTATTATCTTTAAGTTTTTTTCTTAATTCGGTTATCCAAAATCGCTGTCGTACTTCATTTATGTAATGGTCAAGTATAATAGCTCTGTAAAACTCTTCAAGGTAAGATAAATACTTAAACAATACAAGACGAATACGTTTATCATACCTATAAGTAGAGGCTACTTTTGTATATTCGATATTTCCACTTTCACTCCATGGTAGCAATTTCTCTTTTATCAAAATGTGTTTTTCGATACCTTTGGTTTTTAGGTAATTTGCAATGCGTGTATTATCTTCATCGCTTATGATTAGATTTTGATAAAAAATTTTTTCTCTTTCAGTCATGTTCATTTGACAAACTCATTTAGCGTTTCAAGAAAAACAGAAAATGATTTAACTCCATCTTGTTTTTTTAAGTGTAAATTCTTTAATACAAGATACCGCTGTTTAAATTTAAGCCAATCACCATTTTCTTTAACGATTTTAAAGCGTTCAAAATAATTCGATGATTGCTTAACTTGATTCCAAATATACCTTCCTGTCGATTTATCATTTATTAGTCTGTAAAATAGACCGTCATCACCTTCTACGACAATAGCAACATCAAATGAGAAGTGAAGTTTATTGTTGCGAATTAGTTTGACCGTGATCACAGAGGTTGAGTCGCACGTATGTGTATAATCGGAAACACATTCCTTTAATATTTTGTTGAATCGACTGACAAAAATATCTTTAATCTGTTTTGGATTGTTTAACAAACCTTTTTTATCTCTTTGTAAAATAATGTTATAATCCAAGTCAAAAGATTCGTCGCTATTTTGTGTTACAAGCCTTTTGTCTCCGCTTCCAATAAGTCTTATGTCGAAAGTAAAATAATCTCTAACTTCTTCTTGAACCGCATGAAGTATATCCATACACCAGCTTTCAAGTTCTTTGACTTCGCTTTGCTTGGCAAATTTATATGCCATAATACACCTCACAATTTTTTAATTTTATAAGCGTTCTATTAGTTTTATATTTGGATTTTTTCCCGCCTCGTCAATTAAACCCTGCGTAAAGCCTGCCGTACTGAAAAGAATATACTGTACGTTTTTCGTCTGCGTGAGTTTGAGCATGGCTTCGGACTTTTCTTGCAAAGTATGCAAAACGGATAACCCTTTGGGTGAGGTTGTGTATTTGCATTCGCCAAGCACAAGGTTGCCGTTCGCGGTATCAATGCCGACGATGTCGATTTCGCCCGCTTTCGCTCCCCAATACCTGCCGACTTTATCAAAGTGGAAGCTCCAAGTATTCGCGGCGGAAAGCTCCCACATTTTTTCACGGCAGACATCCTCATAGACAAAAGACGCATAGTTCTGAGCAAAGCCTTTTTTGATTTGCGACAGAACGAAAGCGGTTTCACCCTTTTCAAGATAGGCACGATAGGGATAGACAAACTTGAACCAGAAAGCAATAAAGTTATCGGCTATGCGGTACAGTCCGCTTTTGCTCTTTTCGGGAGCCGTCTCCGTTACGGGAACTTCGCGTTCAACAAGATCCAAGTCCATCAAAACTTTCAGATACTTTGTAAGCCCCGTCTGTTTCAAACCGAGATTTGTTGCTATATCGGAAAGCTTGCGGTTACCCATGGCAATCGCCTTAATGAGTGAAAAATAGCTGCCGATTTCGCTTACCTCTTTTTGTAAGAGGAAGTAAGGCTCTTCATAGAGAAAACTCTGCGAATTAAGCACGTTTTCTTCGATTGCTTCGAAAATATCAGTATAATTACAGAAAGTTTCGATATACTTCGGAACGCCGCCCGTCACCGCATAAAACGGGAGCAGTTCGTTATTTTCCCGTCCTTCAAAAAATTCATGATAATGGCTGAACGGTATTTGTTTGAGTTTGATTTGTGCTGTGCGTCTGCCATAAAGAGGAGAACTGTAATCGAGTGTCTGCGACTTCATGAGCGATACGAGCGAGCCGCACAAAATCAACATAACATTCGCGTCTTTAAGCAGCGTATCCCAGACCTTTTGCATAACGGACGGGAATGCCGAATTGGACTGCCCGATATATTGGAACTCGTCGAACACGATTATTTTTTTCGTTTCCGTCTTATATTCGACAAGCGTTTTGAAAACAGTAAACCAGTCAACGGCGGCGGACTTCAAAAGTTCGTTGCCCGTAAACTCGGCAACCTGCGTTTTGAAGTAATTCAAATTTTGCATTTCAGATTCTTCGGTCGCAAGAAAATACAGGGAATCCGAATGTCTTTTCAAAAATTCCGCGATAAGCGCCGTTTTTCCGACACGCCGCCTTCCATAGACGATGACGAGGGAGGATTCGTTTGAATAATATTGTTTTTCCAACGCATCTAACTCTTTTGCACGGTTGACGAATTTTTGCATTTCGTACCTCCGAAAGGTTCTTATCTAATATTATACTCAAAATTATAATAATTGCAAGTATAATTTAATAATATCAATAAATTTTTTGTTCGGCTGAGAAAGATTTTTTCGGGTATTTTGTCGAAATAGTTGTTTGCTATTGTTTCAAAACAAGCCAAAAAACGGGGCAAAATTGCCCCGTTTTTACCTATAAAAAACCTGTTTTTGACTGTCTGAAACGCCCTAAAACGGAAAAATAGCAAACGGTAGCAAACAAATCGCCGTTTTAGGGGTGTTTGCTATTGCTCCGCGTTTTTCCCTAAATAGAGGATTTCATACCATATCTTGTGTTTTATAGCAAACACTTTTTTTTAGAATATTTGATTTGCCATTGACCTTTTATCGCATATTCGCGCATAACGCATCCGCGCATTCCTTTTTTTACGCATTCTTTTTTATATTTAGGTTTAACGACAGTCAATTCTACCATATCGTACTCTTTAAAGCGTATAGGCAAAAAAGATGTGTGCTCAAAGAAATTCGGACGGTTCACGACCTCTTTGAAATAGACTTTCAACTTGAATCCAAAAGAAATGAGATTTAATTCGACAAAATGCCCGAAAATTTTTCGGCAGATTTTTAATTACGGATTAAATACGTTGAGTGTGAGATGATTTTTACTACCGATTTAGGCGTATAAAATATTTTATATCGGTGATAAATATACCTTAATATGTTGTATGGAAATGATTAAGGATATTTATCTATGGATAAGAAAAAGGTTATCGCCAGAATTGAGCAATTAAGAATAGAAAAAGGTATTTCCGTATATCAATTAAAAGAGAATGCGGATATATCTTCGACTATATATCAATGGAAGAAAAACGCGACGAGAGACAGAAACAGAACTCCGTCATTGAGGTCAATCGAAAAAATCTGCGATTATTTGGGGGTATCGCTTTCGTATTTCTTTGCGTTTGACGAAGATACTCAAACCGACGTAAAAAACAAGGAGCTGACAGAGGCTATTAAAAAATTAAATAAAGATCAAATACATGTTTTAGAATTGTTGATTAAAGAGTTTAATAAAAATTAACGGTGGAGTAATATGCGCATGAGCGAAAAATCCACAATTTTGAAATGAGAAAGGAAAAATTTTAAGAAAAATCGGACGAATTGTCGGATATATCGCGCCAAACCGTTTTCCGACAAAAATCGTTTGTAAAATCCGTAAAAAAATTTATAATATAAATTATTCGATAAGTTTATTTACTTCATTGTCTTTCCTTACGGAGTAGCGGCAAGGTATGGACAATTTCGTAAAAAACGGTTATTATCCAATTATTTTCACAAACAATCAGTTTAGCAAATTACAGGAGCAGGTAACTGCTCCTGTAAAAACAAGGAAGTAAAGATGTTAGAGCTAAAAGCACTCACAAAAGAATACAGGTCAAAATCCGGAAACAGCATAGCGGCATTGAAAAATGTTACTTTAGAGCTGCCGGAGAAAGGGCTTATCTTTATCGTGGGGAAAAGCGGATGCGGCAAAACTACGCTTCTGAACATGATAGGAGCAATAGATACTCCGACGTCCGGAACGCTGTCCATCTACGGACGGGAAACAAACCTTAACAATCCCGCCCTTGCAGACGCATATCGTTCAAAGTATATCGGATTCGTTTTTCAGGAGTATAATCTTCTGGAAAACGATACGGTAACGGAGAATATACGTCTTGCCGGGGTGCTTTCGCATGAAACCTTAGATGTTTCAAGCGCGCTGGAGGACGTTGGATTGGCGGAATATGCAGACCGCTACGCAAACGAATTGTCCGGAGGGCAGAAACAGCGGGTAGCGGTAGCGCGTGCATTGGCAAAAAATTCGGCAGTCATATTGGCGGATGAACCGACGGGCAATTTAGACAGCGCGACCGGAAAAGAAATTTTTGAGTTGCTGAAAAAGGTATCCGAAAAGCGTCTGGTCGTTGTGGTTACGCACGACAGGGAAGCAGCGAATAAATACGGCGAGCGCGTAATCGAACTCTCAGACGGAGAAATCGTGTCTGACAGCGCTCCGTATGCCGGGCAGGCATTGGCGGAAGCCAAAGAAGAAAAAGCTGTCAAGCGGCTGCCCTCTCGGGAGATAGTAAAGAGAGGCGTAAAAAATCTCGCTTACCAGAAGGGTCGCTCCATTGCCGCTTTAATTCTGCTGTTTTTATCCATGACCGTCCTGTTATGGAGCCAGTTGTTTGCGCGTTTTGATTCCTCTTACGTTTTGGCAGATACGTATCAAAAAAGCGGCGCAGAACACATTATATTAATTCAAACCAGAAAAGGAATTCTGCCGCCAATAGGTAACAGTCGATGTCTAAGGCTTGCCGAAAAAACGGTGGAAAAGATAGGCGCACGCAAGATTTTTGGCTCAAACCTGGGAGCTGTAGTTTTTGTCGGGCAAAAATCCGAAGTAACGGATATGGGTTATGAATTTTATGACGGAGCGGTAGAGCTCCTTGAGGACGACGATTTTTATGTGACAGATTTGAAATTACACTATTTATTAGAATTGGAAGAAATTATCGAAAATTACAGTCAATATGTCGGAATGCAGATACCCAGCGGATATTATGCTGGTATGAGAATAGCCGGTGTAGTAAAAACAGATTTCCTCAATTATTATGAATATGTTTACGTACAATTGCCGAATCCGCATATTGAACCATATTATTATCTGGCTTTAAAGGAAGATTTGACGGAACTTGAAAAAGAAAAAGCCGAGGCATGCGCGTATGCCACTATGTTTATTTCAAAAAAAGGCGCGGTAAAGTACGAAAATCGTTTTTTGGTAAACGAGTATCAAGATGCAACGCATGAGGAGGAAGATTTACAGGTCAACCACCCGTTGGAGTTTGAGATTACGCATAATAGCTCTGTAAAAGACCTGCAATATTTCTTTATTTATGATGAAGCAGTTGAAAATTGCGTAACGGCAAACGGAACGGGAACGTATCAGCCGAAGGGGCGCGAAGTGGTCTTTTCAGCCGATTTGTATCGGAAATATTTTGAACCGGATTACGTCACCAATACACGCCCTGAGTATATAGGCAAAACATTTACCATGAGCCTCAGGGAGCAAGGCGAATCGGAAACGCTGGTAGTATTAGACGATATGATTCTGGCAGGAGTGTATTATGAGCCGATTTTTTATGACGCAGAGGGAAATAATGAGCGTCCTGGTATATATATGTCCAAAGACGAAACAACGGATTTTTATGCTTATGGGCTGGGCATGGGAGAAATAGGCGCAATATTTAATGCGGCTCCGTCTGAAAATTACGGAAAACTGTTTAAAGCATTGAGAAAAGACGGTATATTGGTATTTTCGCCATATTCGGTCAAGATATATGAACAGGAATCTGTTTTTGTGCAATTTTCGATTATATTTGCTTTGATTGCCGCAGTGCTTTTGGTCATAACCATCCTGATGATTATAAACGTGATTTCATATTCGATACTAAATCAGAAGCGGGAAATAGGAATCTTGCGGGCTATGGGAATACAGGCGGGCGACGTAGTAAAGATTTATCTGATTAAAATATTGATTTTGGCATTGATTACCTTAGTGTTAGCCACCGCGCTTATATTCGGGGCGGTTGCGGTAACGAATCAGCTTATGTGCGACATAACGCTGGAAGGTATCCTGTGGTTAAGATACGACGTCTGGACATTTCTGTTCTCCTTAATCGCATGTATAGGAATTCCTGTTTTGGCGGCGTTGATTCCGCTCAGAAAAATCATCAAGATGAAGCCTGTCGATGCTATCAAAGGCTGACAATAAATAATTACAGGCGCGGAAATATATTATTTTCCCGCGCCTTTTTCCGATATTTAACGAAAAATATCCTTGCCCATTGCTGTTTTTTGTTCTCCATTTTTTTTAAGGAAAACGGCTTTTAGCGTACTTTTAATTTTTTTTCGTGTTCACGAGCGCTGCGACTGACCAATTGACAAATCACAAGAGGAAATTTTAAAATGTTGACAAAGCGACATACATATGATAAGATTACTACAAAGACGGTATAAAGTTCCGCACAAAATGACGTCCGCCTGAAAAAGAACCCGATTTTTACGTCTGTTTACCGCAGCCGACCGTTTTGGTTTGTGTTGCGGTTTTTATTTGATTTAAAAAACCGTGTCGAGAGGGATGAAAAGGCTTGGTTTAACTGTATTTAGTTTTATTTATTGAAAAATTTAAGGAGGAAACAGAATGTACAAAAAGAAAATTAAAGTAAAGTCAATTGTTGCGGTAGCTCTTTTATTGTTGCTGTGTATGTGTTTTCTGTGCGCGTGTATACATACGCCGCCTGACGAAACAGAGAATTTGGAATACAATATACGGTTAAGCGGTTTTTATGAATTGGAGAATTATTCTGATTGTTATACAAAAGAAGAATATATAATGTCTTTTTCGCAACTAAAGTGGTATTGCAGCAAGGTAAACAGTTCGGCATTTGACGAGACTGATGAAGAAAATTACAACAGCGAATTTAATCAGGTGTTGCGCACTTATGACGACGAATATTTTGAAGAGAAGGCATTAATCATAGCGATACATACGGGCAATCTGGAATTTTTGGGTGCGGAGATAACCGCCGTAAAGAAAGAAAAAGAATACTTTTTGGCAATCGAAATGACCGTAACTTATTGGGGCGGAGGAACAATTGCAATTGCCGTTCCCGATAAGCATTGGGTATTTTTGATTGAAATAGACAAAGTAGGCATAGTTTTTGACGAATATACAAGGTATGAGTATATTGTCGAATACGAGGATGACCAGAAATTTTTAAGCTGAAAATCAAATTTCCATATTTATTCGACTGAACGAAAAAGAAAGAGCGGCAAACGGATTTTTGCCGCTCGGTTTTTAATGCTTGAATATAAAATCAAAGCTTTTTCCAACCTGCATACAGTCTCAGCTCCTCGCCGTCGGGAATCTCCGTCTTTGTATCGAAGTCCCACAGATTTATTGCTTCCGTTTCGGTATACCAACCCGTA
>ENA-OZMM01000477-OZMM01000477.1-human-gut-metagenome-genome-assembly--contig:-NODE-477-length-10603-cov-4.328688_pt1 | contig 10603 bp, 5 predicted proteins | sample MGYA00244193_ERZ653821 | MGnify/ENA primary metagenome ERZ653821 (study PRJEB26926, sample SAMN06164832) | human gut metagenome | biome: ENVO:00009003; feature: ENVO:2100002; material: ENVO:00002003...
CTGCAGACGATCAACCAGAACGATATCGCTTCGGTGAACGTCCTCAAGGACGCTTCGGCGACTTCGATCTACGGTTCGCGTGCTGCCAACGGTGTTATCTATGTGCAGACCAAAACCGGTCGTCGCAACCAGGAGAGTGTCGATGTGACGCTTACGGGACAATACTCCATGTCGAGTGCCGTATCGCCTGAATTGAATATGATGAGTGCGAACGAGATGTTGGATTATATCGGTGCGGCTGTTGCCGTTCGTTTGTCGGGCGATGCCTTGACGACTCCTGATAAGATTGCGTCCGGCCGTCAATATTTTATCCGTAATTTCGGTCTGGCTAAGTTCATGGATGAGAACTATAATCCTATGAATGACTACAAGTGGTGGAACGAGATTCTTGAGAGAAATGCGCCGATGTATCAGGTCGATCTGTCGGTTTCGGGCGGCTCGGCGAAGACCTCTTACTATTTCTCGGGTAACTATGCCAATAAGACCGGTATTCTGCCCGGTTCGGAGTTGGATCGTTACAATTTCCGTACGAATATCGATACCAGGGCTAACAACTGGCTGCGTTTGGGCTTGAACCTCGGTTTGGGTTATCAGCACAGTTCGATTGCTGATACGAATGAATCGATGGGCAGTCTGTATGTATCGAACCCGGTGATGGCATCGTTGATTACGCCTCCTTACCAGCCTCTCTATGACGATAACGGTCAGATGCTCAACTTCTTCGATGCTACTCAGGCTATCAACCCGTTGATGACTGCGGACTATATGCCTCGCTGGCAGAATCGTATTACGATGAATGGTATGGCTTTCATTGAACTGACTCCGGTGAAGGGGCTGACGATCCGCTCCTCTCTTGCTGTGGATGCTTTTGACTGGCGTTCACACGGTGCTTCCAGCCCTGAAACTCCTACTCCTTCGGGTAAGTTCGGTACTGGTAGTGCCAGTGAACTGTTCCAGCGTTTCTATGAATGGACTTGGACCAATACCGCCGAGTACAAGCATACTTGGAATGAGGTTCATAACTTTACGGCGCTGCTCGGTGAGGAGACTCTTTATCGGAATAACAACAGCTTCGCTGTAACTTCGACCGGTATCACTTCTTCGCGCTTCCTGAATATCGCGATGGGTACAGAAGTTTCCGGCGGTCTGCCGACCTATAGCATCGCACAGTCGGCTTCGAATTCTGTATTCGGCCGTCTTGAATATAACTTCGCAGAGCGTTATTTCATCAGCGGTTTGTTGCGTAACGACGCAAGCTCGCGTTTCGGTGAGAACAACCGCAATGCGCTTTTCTGGGCTGTCGGCGGTATGTGGAATATCAAGAATGAGACGTTCCTGCGCGACAATCAGACTATCAGTGATTTGAGTCTGAAAGTGTCTTACGGTACACAGGGTAACTCCGGTATCGGTGACTACAACCACCGTCAATATATGGCTGCGGGTTCGGCTTACGGCGGTTACACGACTTGGATGGTATCCGGTATCGGTAACCCTGATCTGATGTGGGAGAGCCAGAATACATTGACCGTGGGTGCCAATATTGAGTTGTGGAGAAAACTCTCTCTCTCGATTGAATACTATCGCCGTCAAACCAACGATATGCTGATGTCCATTCCGTTGGCTCCGTCAGGTGGTTACAGCGGTCGTGCCGGTAACGTCGGCGGTATGCGCAACTCCGGTATCGACCTTTCGTTGAACTACGATATTTACGCTTCGAAAGACTGGTTCGTGAACTTCCACGCGACTTTCAACTACAACAAGAACCAGCTGACCGATCTTTGGGAACCGGGTCTTGAATTCGCTTATATGGGCAACGGTCTGCAGGCTTACAGCGTAGGTGATCCGTTCCCGACTTGGACAATGCAGGAGTGGCGCGGAGTCGATCCTGAAACCGGTCTGGATACCTGGACTACGGCAGACGGCGGCATTACTTCCGATTTCAACCAGGCTGCTTTGGTGAATCTGGGTACTTCGCTTTATGCGCCTTATACCGGCGGTTTCGGTGTGACAGCCGCATGGAAGGGACTCAGCCTGACGGCAGACTTCTCTTGGGTTCATGGCAACTACGCGCTCAACAATACGATGTATTTCGTTGCTAATGCCGATATGGGACTCTCTTCCCAGTTCAACCAGTGCGACCTGGCATGGGACTATTGGCAGCAGGAAGGCGACCAGGCGAGATATCCCCGTCTGGACCAGGCGATCAATTTTGACAGCCGTATGCTTGAGAAGGCTTCGTTCCTGCGTCTGAAGTATATCCAGTTGGCTTATACGCTCCCGAGCCATATTATGGAGAAGACGAAGTTCATCAAGGGCCTTAAGGTTTGGGTCGGTGGCCGTAACCTCTGGACTGTGACGGGCTATAACGGCCTGGATCCTGAGGCTGCAGAGAAGGGTGTCGATGTCGATACTTATCCGAATACGCGCGAGTTCACTTTCGGCCTTGAGTTTAAGTTCTAATTTTCAGTGTTCATTATAAAAAAATAAATACAAGGCTTAGACTATGAAAAAGATAATAAATTCGATTTTGGCATTCGTTACCCTCTTTTCTGTGACGTCGTGCGACTTGGATATGGACCCCGAAACGGCGATCCGGCCCGAGGATGCGTACACCATGGAATATTGCGAGGGTGTGAGAGGTTACGTTTATGTGGACCTGAAAGCGCTCCTTTCCGGTGGTTTCTACTCGATACCGGACCTTTATGTGGATGTTCTGAATGTTTGCATCGGTAGCGGTAATCAGGGTATCTATTCTTTCAACTGGCGTTTGTATCCCACTGATCAGGATGTAACGTCGTTCTGGTCCAGTTATTATACGACGATGATGCATATCAACTATGCGATCCGTCATATGGATGCAGCTTATGAATATCTTACTCCCGACGAGCAAAAGAAAGTGGATGTTTACAAAGGCGAGATGTATTTCTTCCGCGCCTATGTAATGCACCGTGCCGCGCTGCTTTTCTGTGAGGACTATGATCCGGACAAGGCCGCTGATCAGTTGGGTCTTCCCTATCCGAAAGAGTGGGAGCCGGAAGCGAAACTGGCTCGCGGTACGTTGGCAAAGTTGTATGAGAACGTAGAGGCAGACCTCGTAGAAGCTGAGAAAACCGTGACTGCTCAGGGTACTCCGACGGATCAGATTTACCTGACCAAAGATGCCATTACCGCATTCCGCGCAGAGCTGGCTCTGCACCTTCACCAGTATACGGAGGCCAGCCAGTACGCCCAGTCTCTTTATGGAACTTATCCTTTGGTGACAACGGCTGAAGGTCTCGAAAGAATGTGGCGCGAGGATACTTCTACCGAGAATATTCTGCAACTGGAGGTACTTCGTACGACCATGACGACTGTGAACTCGTTCGGTGGCTATCTGAACAGTAGCTGGGAGCCGAATTCGGGGGTATACTTCTATGCTCCTACCTATATTCCGGAGCAGCATATTGTCAAGTTGTTTGAAGATGCCGATTTCCGTACGAATATTTTCCTTGTTAAGAATGCCAATGTTACGATCAGTGGAAATAAGGGGGTCGGAGTTCTTATTGGTAAGTTCCGCGGTAACAAGAATTTCCAGACCAATACGACTACGTTGGTTTATCGCAACAGACCTAAGATGTTCCGTATCTCCCAAATGTATCTGGTCGATGCCGAGGCGCAGTATCGTTTGGACCCTGCTAAAGGTTTGGATCCGCTGAACCAGTTGCGTACGGCCCGTGGTCTGACAGCCCTTACGGCGGATGATGTGAAGGATGATGTTACGTTGCTTGACGGCACGAAGATATCTGGACTTTTCAATGCTATTCAGGAAGAGCGCGGCCGCGAGATGCTTGCCGAGGGTACGCGTCTTTTCGACCTGAAGCGCTGGGGACAAGGTTTCAAACGTGATATCAATGCCAAACTTGCTCCTTTGGTTGACCAGGTGTCTTATTTGCAGACTATGAAACAGACTGCTGGTAGCCCGAAGTTCGTATGGCCTATTCCGAATAGCGAGCTGACGCAGAACCCGAAATTCGGTAGCCAGAACCAGGGATATTTGTAATAGATATCTTTGATCTGACAAGATATGTGAAGGATCGACCCGTTACGGGTCGATCCTTTTTATTTTGCGATCATATTGAAAATGGAGTGGTATGGATTCTCCTTTTTCGTTGAGAGGTTCAGCTTCTCTTTTCTGACGCGGTTTGGAAATGGATTCGGGATTCCGGATATACTGTCGCAGGAGGATTTTCGGACCTTGCAGTCTGATGCAAATAATCCGGAATAATGCAATATGCTTGTTTTTTCTTGGTGATAAGTGGGCTTTATCGGTCGGGATATTTTTGTCAATGTGGTGCGTGTCCCGGGGTGTTTGGGAAAGCGGTGATATTTATGTGTTCGTTCGTAGCACACTTCCGGATTTTGTTGCCGGGCACGAGCGATGCCGGTGGTGTTGTCTTTTCTCTCTTTTGGGTATAGGGAAAAGGGAGGGGAGGATCCGCAAAACAGTGTGTCGGAGGCGGGATTCAGGCTTTTCCCTTGCTTCGGGTAAGGCCCTGCGGCAGGGCGAGCGATAGCCGTGAGAAGCTGACGACGGAACCGGCCAGGGCAAACCCTCCGGCAAGCAACAGGGCGATATGGCAGCCGTTTTCCGGGTCGATATGGAACAGCAGGGCTACCAGAGCCGCTCCGGTCGTCTGTCCCGTGAGCCGGGCTGTTGCCAGCATACCGCTGGCGCTTCCGCTTCGCTCGGGCGGTGCGGAGGCGATCAGGATGCTGTTGTTGGGAGATTGGAACAGGCCGAATCCGAGGCCGCAGAGCAGGAGTCGCCAGACGATGTCGGCGACGTGGGGTTGCTCGGGCAGAAAAGCCAGCAGAACTACGCCCGCCGCCATGATAAGCAGTCCTACGCCGCCCATGGCTCCTGCGTGGATCCGTTCGACCAGCAAGCCGGCGATCGGAGCCACGACCATAATGATAGCGGGCCAGGCAGTGAGGATCAGGCCCGTATGTACTTCTGTATATCCGAATGTCTTTTGCAGGTAGAAGGGAAGCGCGACCATAGCGAGCATCTGGGCGATGAACGAGCAGATCGAGGTGATCACCGAAACGGAGAAGATCGGGATGCGCAGCAGGTCGAAGGGGAGGATCGGATAGGGTTTGTGGAGCTGGCTGCGCACGAACAGTGTGCCGATGAGGACCAGCAGGATGACGCTTATTCCGATATAGCTGGGTTTGAGGCCGTGCGAGTAACCTTCGATCGAAGCGATCAGCAATCCGAAGGTGAGGGCGTTCATCAACCCGTCCCGCCAGTCGAAGTGGCGGCCCCGGATGCGTACCGGGTTTTTAGGCAGGAATCGGTAGCTCAACAAACACGCGATGAGTCCGATCGGGATGTTGATAGCGAAAAGCCAGGGCCAGGTGGCGATGGAGAGAATACCCGAAGCCAACGTAGGGCCGGCCACCGAGGAAACGGCTACGACCGTAGCATTCACGCCCATTCCGCGTCCCAGGTGCCGGCGGGGGTATATCAGGCGGATCAGTGTGGTATTGACGCTCGTGATGGCTGCCGCCCCGAATCCCTGGCAGACGCGGGCCGTGACCAGCGTGGCGAGAGAGTCGGACAACGTGCAGCCCAGTGAGGCGACGATGAAGATACCCAGTCCCCCGATGTAGATTTTACGGTAGCCGATCACGTCGCCCAATGCTGAAAACGAGAGCAGGGAAACCACGATGGCTAACTGATAGGCATTGACGATCCAGATCGAATTGGCCGACGAGATGCCCAGCATACGGGCCATAGTCGGCAGAGCGACGTTGGCGATGGCTCCGTCTATGACCGAGAGCGATACGCCGAAAGCTACGGCGAGGATGCCCCAGAATCGGGTCGGCATGGGAAGGCCGTCCCACTCCCTGTTGCCGGCCAGACGGGGTGCTGCACCCTGTATCGGAATTTGTCGCAGACCTGCTTTCATCGTAAAAGAATCCTCTTGCAAAGGTGCGGAAAAAGCCGCGTGCAAGGTAAATTTATCGGCATTTTGCCGGGCGAAGTACCTAAAGCGGAGGCAAAGGTACGAATAAATACGGTCGGATGGACCGTCCGTCGGCATTTTCGGGTGTCTGGAAGCAGCCGGATATTTGTGGGAGAAAACGACCGGTTCGACGTTTTGCGGGGCAGGATGTGCCGGTCAGAGGATTTTCTGGAATGCGATGCGAGGATCTCCGGCGTAATGTATTTCTCCGCAGCGGACGAAGCCGAATTTGGCCAGCAGGCGGAGCATGCAACGGTTGTCGAAGTTGGTGTCTATCCGGAAGCTGCCTGTGCCGCGCTCCCGGGCCAATGTCATGGTGCGGCGCATGAATTCGGTCGCTATGCCCTGTCCTTTGACCTCCTGTGCGACGGCCAGACGGTGCAGGACGACGTATGGGGCTTGGTCGAGCCACGTGCCGTCGATTTCGGCATAGGCCGGTTCGCCGTCGAAGACGACAGCCCCGTAAGCGACGACGAGTCCTGTGTGAGTACATAGTACGTGGCCGTATCCGCGGTCGATGTCGTCCGTTATATGTGCCGCCGCCGGGTAGCCGTTCTGCCATTGGCGACTTCCCCGCAGGCGCATCTGCGCCTGGGCCTGGCGGATGATCGTGCAGATACGCTCCAGATCGTCGGGAAGTGTCGGGCGGAAGAGCAGACTGTCTGTCTGAAGGACGGTTGTCGTTGCGTTCATCGTCTTGCGAAAAATTTTTAGGAAGGGACGGGCAGTTCGGTCGTGCAGGGTGCGGGACGGAAACCGCCGGATTTATTCCGCCGTAACGAACATCCGGCCGAAGTCGAAGACGATGCGGTCGAACTTTTCGAAAAGGTCCATTCCGAGCGAACCGAAATAGGGTTGTTCGGATGCGGGGCCGAAGTCGGCTGTGACAGTCACCTTTTTCAGGGTGCGGGAGCCGTCGCCGATCGTGAAGGTTATATTCTTCAGGTCGTAACCCGTACCTCGCAAAATTCCGCCGAAACCTCCTGCGGCCGTTTCCCGCTTTTTCCCGCTGCGGTCGATCTCTTCGCGGTGCAGGGTGTAGTAGTTCGGCGAAAGTCCCGTGCGGGAGTTGCCCGTGTCGAAGACCATCGGGACGGTGTCTTTTCCGGCGACCAGCGTGTTGAGAATATATTGTCCCGAGGAGGTGTCGTGCATCAGGTTTCGCCCGCTTGCAGGTGTCGGTTCCGGAGTGGCGGGTAGGAGGAAAAAGCCCTCTTTGGGGCGAAGCTCGATCTGGCCGGCCAGACGCATGAAGTCGGTGCCGAGGACGGCTTCGATATGGCCGATTTGGTCCGAAGCCTCGTCGTTGTCGAAGACCATGAAGTAGGGGTGGCGGATCGTGACCGGTCCGATCTGCATGGAGTCGGTCGTGGCGAATTTCACGAATCCGTTGCCGCCGATACCGCTCACGGGAATCGAATCGCAGATGATTTCGAGGTCGTGGCGCTTGGCGAATTCCGCCGAAACGAAGCTGGCGCCGCTGCAACCCGTGTCGAAGATGAAGCGCTCGGTGCGGCCGCCGATCGTTATGTCGGTATAGAAGTTATGGACCTTTTTGTCCGTGCCGTCCAGCGGGCTTTTGACCGTTTCGCTTCCGACGGTCAGCGGCAGCCGGATTTCGCCGTCGGGTTTCGTGAGCGACGTGCGCGGATGTCGGGCCATGGTTTGGAACCACCGTTGGGTCGCCAGGGTCGAAGCCCTCTCTTCCTCGCTCTGTCCGGCAGCGAACTGGGTGAGCAGGTCGGCCGCCTGTTCGTAGGCGCCCAGCTCCTGCAGGTTGCCGATAAGCATGGAGAGGAGCCAGCCGAGCATCGAGCCTTCGGGATCGGCGAAGAGTTCCTGTTGGTAGTCGTTGAGCAGCGTTCCGATGGCATTGCAGCTCTCCGGCAGCCGGTTGAAATGACTGCCCAGAGAGGCTTCGCAGAGCAGCCGGACGAAGGGCGACAGTTCGTCGCGGATCTCCGGGTAGCATGCTTCGAGCCGGAACCACTCCTGGGCGTTGATCAGAGCGGCGGCCTGTTCGTCGGCTGTCGGTACGGCAGGCTGTTCCTCTGCCGACAGGGGCAGGGTGAAAACGAGGAAGAGGGCGAGCAGCAGTTTTTTCATAGCGTCTTAATGGTTGGTATCGGTTTTTCCGGTCAGCGTCCGCAGGTCGTTGCCCGAAGGGTTTTGGAAAACGCGCAGGTCGAATTCGGGGATGACGGCCAGCACGTGATCGAATACGTCGGCCTGAATGCCTTCGTACGGGACCCAGTCCACCGTGTCGGTGAAGAAGTAAAGCTCCATCGGGAGGCCTTGTTCGGTGGGTTGCAGTTGCCGGACGAGTACCATCATGTTTTGATTGACCCGTTCGTTCTGCCTGAGATAGAGGTTCAGGTAGTTTCGGAAGACTCCGATGTTGGTTTGGTGCAGTCCGTTGATTTTGTCTTCACCGGAGGGGATGTCGTGTTGCCGGTTATACTCCTCGACCCGCTGCTGGGTCCGGGCGATGTAATCTTTCAGCAGGTCGATGCGCTTGTATCGCTCCAGCATTTCGGGTGTGCAGAAACGGATGCTGGTCATGTCGATATTGATCGAGCGCTTGACGCGGCGCCCTCCCGAGGAACGCATTCCTTCCCAGTTTTGGAACGAGTCGCTCACCAGCAGGTAGGGCGGGAGGGTGACGATCGTGTTGTCCCAGTTGCGGACTTTGACCGTGTTGAGCGTGACCTCCTCCACCGTGCCGTCGGCGCCGTACTTGGGCATGCTGATCCAGTCGCCGACTTTGAGCATGTTGTTGGCCGACAGTTGGATGCCCGATACGAAACCCAGGATGCTGTCGCGGAAGACCAGCATGAAGATCGCGGCCGAAGCGCCCAGACCGGTGAGGAACATCGCCGGAGAGCGGTCGAGAAGAATCGAGAAGACGAGGATGACGGCGACCAGGAAGGCGATGACCTGTCCGGTCTGCATCAAGCCCTTCAGCGGCTTGCCTTTCCACTCCTCCCGGCGGCCCATCAGTTGAAATATGGCTTCCAGCAGGGAATTGACGAAGCGCAGGACGGCGATGACGATCGCTATCTGTACCAGCCGCGTGATCAGGACGACGAGGCCGTTTTGATCGGGAAAGGCGATGGGCAGCATCACCACCACCAGGATCGGGGTGACGATGTGGCACAGCCGCCGCAGGACTTTGTCGTCGAAGATGATGTCGTCCCACGTGACTTTGGTCTGCTTGACGACGCGTCGCACGACCTGCAACAACAGCAGGCGGATCAGGAAGTCCAGCCCTACGCCGATGGCGACGATGATGGCCAGGATGACCCATTGGTCGATGCCGCGGGCGCTGTCCGCAGAGATTCCGATGTAAACGAGCAGTTGGTCGATCCAACTCCGGATGGTTTGTTGCAGCATAAATTCTTCGGTTCCGTTTTTCCAAGACAGGGAAAGGTGAGAGCAATCGTGCGGGACTTGCACGCGAAGATTGTCGAACCGCTTCCGATCTTTTGCAAAGATAGTGAAAGTCGAGAAGAAAACGGGAGCTTACTCTCAGTTTTCCGAGGCGTATCCTATCTTCTGCAAAAATAATGGAAGGCAAGCGGCCGGCCAAACTTAACTTTCTGTTTTCCTCCTCTTTGCATGGCAGAGTTCACGAGTGTATTCGGCGCATGCTTCGAGCGTCGGTCGTTTGGGCTTGTCCGAAACGTACTCTTATTCTTCATACAAAGATAAGGAAAAGTTGGATTTGCCGTTCGTCTTGTGCCGTACTTTATTGAATGCGGAGAGGAACGCTTCGGCGAAGACAGGGAGCGAATCTGGTCTGTATCCGATTTTCGCCGTCTTTACGGAAGATAAGCGTAGGTTCGTGCAAATTTGATTCAGCCCTCGGTTTTCACTATATTTGTACTCCTAAATACGATGAAAATGAAACCCTTGTTTATTTGCTATCCCCGTTGCAGCACTTGTCAGAAAGCCCTTAAATGGTTGCAGGAGCGCGGGATCGAAGTCGAAGTGCGCGATATCGTGCAGCAGAATCCCTCCGAAGCGGAGCTCGAAGAGTGGATCGATCGCAGCGGCCTTGCGGTCAATAGATTTTTCAATACCAGCGGTCTGCGTTACAAGGCGCTCAACCTGAAAGAAAAGGTCCGCACGGCTCCGCGCGAAGAGCTGATCCGCGTGCTTTCGACCGACGGTATGTTGGTGAAGCGGCCTTTGCTGATTGCTTCCGACAAGATTTTGGTCGGATTCCGCGAGCCGGAGTGGGCCGCAGCCTTGTCGGAAAAAAGATAGGCGTTTACGGCTGTACCGAAATAGGAAGCGGACGGAAATTTTCCGTCCGCAGGGGTTATTTTTTCATTTTGTCGGGTTGTCGCTCCCGTTTGATTCTCTTTTTGCGGCGGACCGACCAGCCGAAGTAGCCCAGCATACGGCCCAGTGCGAAGTATTCGCCGTGCGAATAGACGATGGGGCGGGCTTTCTGCAACTCCAGTTTACCCGTTTCGGGGTCGATGTAGCGGCTGTCGGCCTGGATATTCACCACTTCGGCCAGAAACAGGTCGTGCGATCCCAGCGGTAGGATCTGTCGTACGCGGCATTCGATCGACAGGGGAGCTTCG
>ENA-OZMM01000480-OZMM01000480.1-human-gut-metagenome-genome-assembly--contig:-NODE-480-length-10558-cov-3.942969_pt1 | contig 10558 bp, 9 predicted proteins | sample MGYA00244193_ERZ653821 | MGnify/ENA primary metagenome ERZ653821 (study PRJEB26926, sample SAMN06164832) | human gut metagenome | biome: ENVO:00009003; feature: ENVO:2100002; material: ENVO:00002003...
GAGATTAGCTGCAGTCTCGTGGGCTCGGAGATGTGTATAAGAGACAGATATATAACCGTCGCACCGTCACAGGCTTTGGCTACCCGAAGTCCCAGGTCTAAAGTCGCCTGCTCATCAGGTAGTGGAATTACTCGATTCATCATGATAAACGTCAATCACATCAGGGTTAACAATACGCTGTAGCGTGGTAAAGAGATCTGTCGCCAGCATGCCGCGCGTACCAAAACGCGCCGCCAGCACATCCGCCGCCGCTCCGTGCGCAACACATCCCGCACATGCTGCATCATACGGGGTAAGCTTCTGTCCGAGCAATGCGCCAATAATACCGGAAAGCACATCCCCCATTCCGCCGCTGGCCATCCCGGCATTGCCAGTATCAATAATACCCAACTCCGCCTGTTCAGCAGCAACAACCGTACCCGCGCCTTTCAGCACCACCACGCCTCCGTACCGTTTTACCAGACGTTGTGCACAAAGTAAGCGATCGTCTTCAATTTCTGCAATGGAACAACCCAGCAGTCGCGCGGCTTCACCTGGATGCGGCGTGATCACGCGATTGTGACGTTTATCGGGGTTGATTGCCAGCAGGTTCAGCGCATCCGCATCCCAGAGCATCGGTTTGCGAAAATTCTCCACTTTTTGCAGTGCTTTTTTGCCCCACTCCTGCTGACCCAGCCCAGGGCCTATCACCACTACATCTGCCCACGCCAGGCTCTCTTCCAGCGTTTGCGGCGTCAGCACATCGACCATCAGTTCCGGTCTGGCTGTCAAAATAGGTGCAATGTTTTCACTACGCGTCAGCACTTTGACCAGACCGGCACCAGCACGCAGCGCGGCTTCCCCGGCCATGCGTATTGCGCCTGCCGTACCGTGGTCACCGCCGATAATCACCAGCCGACCGTGGGAGCCCTTGTGTGAGGTGGGTCGACGCGGCGTTAGCCAGTGTGCAAGTTGTTGAGCATCAAAACGTTGCAATGGCGCGTTCTGCCCCGCCAGCCAGTCGTCCAGCCCAAGTGCGTTAACATGCAGACGCCCGGTGACATCGCGCGCTTTACCGGTGAGCAGTCCCGGCTTGAGTGCAATAAAGGTAATGGTATGCGCTGCGTTGATGACCGCGCCCGGCGTCGCCCCCGTCTGCGCCAGCAGGCCAGAGGGAATGTCTATCGCCACGGTGGGGGCTGAGTGAGAATTGGCACGTTCAATCAATACTGAGAGAGGCTCACGCGGCGCATGTTTTAAGCCAGTGCCGGTCAGTGCGTCGATAATAACGTCCACGTTATTTGGCCAATTGATATCAGCCGCGTGAATGACTCCACCAGCGTTAAGCCAGGCATCACGCGCCTGCTGCGCCTCCTCGGGGAGCGGTTTGTCACTCTCCTGCGCCAGCAAAGTGACTTCAAGACCCAGCGCTTTGGCAAGTCTTGCCACTACGTAACCATCACCGCCGTTGTTGCCATGACCACATAGCACCAGCCAGTGCCGGGCGTTCGGATAAGCCTCACGAGTGACCTGAAACGCCGCCTCTCCCGCCCGTTGCATCAGTTCGTACAGCGTAACCCCTGAACTGTCTGCCGCCTCTCGCTCCATCCGCCTGATGTCATCGGCGGGCCAGATAGAGTGTGGTATACTTGCGGGGTTTTTCTTCATTGTATGGTCCGTCATGTCAGAGCCCCTCGATCTCAATCAGTTAGCGCAAAATATTAAGCAGTGGGGGCTGGAGCTTGGCTTTCAGCAGGTCGGTATTGCCGATACCGACCTCAGCGAAGCGGAGCCCAAACTGCAGGCCTGGCTGGATAAACAATACCACGGCGAGATGGACTGGATGGCCCGTCACGGCATGATGCGCGCCCGCCCTCACGAATTATTGCCCGGTACGCTACGTGTCATCAGCGTACGTATGAACTATCTTCCTGCCAATGCGGCCTTCGCCAGCACGTTGAAGAACCCTTCTCTGGGTTACGTCAGCCGTTACGCGCTTGGCCGCGACTACCACAAGCTGCTGCGTAACCGCTTAAAAAAGCTGGGAGAGATGATTCAACAGCACTGCGTTTCGCTGAATTTTAGACCTTTTGTCGATTCTGCGCCCATTCTTGAGCGTCCGTTAGCGGAAAAAGCCGGGCTTGGCTGGACAGGTAAGCACTCACTTATCCTCAATCGCGAAGCCGGTTCATTTTTCTTCCTCGGGGAATTACTGATCGATTTACCCTTACCGGTCGACCAACCAGCAGAAGAAGGATGCGGGAAATGCGTCGCCTGCATGACCATCTGTCCCACCGGGGCCATCGTTGAACCCTACACGGTGGATGCGCGCCGCTGTATCTCTTATCTCACTATCGAACTGGAAGGCGCGATCCCGGAAGAATTTCGTCCATTGTTGGGGAATCGAATTTACGGCTGCGATGATTGCCAGCTTATTTGCCCGTGGAACCGCTATTCACAGTTGACGACAGAGGATGACTTCAACCCACGCAAACAACTTCATGCTCCAGAGTTAATAGAGCTGTTTAGCTGGAGCGAAACGTGGTTTTTAAAAGTCACGGAGGGGTCTGCTATTCGTCGTATTGGCCACCTGCGCTGGCTGCGAAATATCGCCGTTGCGCTGGGTAATGCTCCCTGGGATGAAGCCATTCTTCACGCACTGGAAAGTCGCAGAGGTGAGCACCCACTTCTCGACGAACACATAGACTGGGCGGTTGCTCAGCAAATCGAGAAGCGAAATGCCTGCGTAGTTGAGGTGCAGTTACCGAAGAAACAACGTTTGGTCAGGGTCATCGAAAAGGGTCTGCCGCGCGACGCTTAAGTCATCCACAGCTTGTGTATAAAAATAAAAACACATTGATATTCAAGAGGGAAAAAATCGTCAAGTGATCGCACTAACAATTTGAAATGATAATTAATGCAGTAATTTCAACTAGTTAAAATGATACTATTCACCCGGCGAAGTTTTTTGCATTACGGGAATAATACCTGATCCTGTGGATAAGTCTGTTTACAATAGTATGTCAACGACGAAACAAAACGTCCCCAACGCGATTATTCGTTGTGGATATTTTTATTGAGGTAAGAATTTGGAGCGGGAAACGAGACTCGAACTCGCGACCCCGACCTTGGCAAGGTCGTGCTCTACCAACTGAGCTATTCCCGCATCACCAAGTAACTTTGTTAATCACTTGATTTTGTTATCGTCTGGCAATCAGTGCTGCCGTTCGATGCGTTGCATTCTACTTACCTGACGCAATGAGTCAACGATATTTTTCACCACTTACGATCGTTTGCTGAAATTTGCGTCGAAACGATCACTGATCAAGCAAATCTCCACGTGCAGCGCTCAAATACTGGAACATTGACCACAAAGTCAGTATCGCGGCGACGAAGAAAAGTGCGATCCCAGCATACTCTACCCAGATATTTGGACGCCACAGCAGCCAGGCTAGTGCAGCCATTTGCGATGTGGTTTTCACTTTACCGATCCAGGATACGGCTACGCTGCTGCGTTTACCCAGTTCGGCCATCCATTCACGTAGTGCAGAGATGATAATTTCACGCGCAATCATTGTTGCGGCAGGAAGCGTCACCCACCAGCTGTGGTAATGCTCGGTCACCAGGACCATCGCGATAGCCACCAGCACCTTATCAGCGACCGGATCGAGGAAGGCGCCAAAACGCGTGCTTTGGTTCCAGCGGCGTGCCAGAAAACCGTCAAACCAGTCAGTGACCGCTGCGATACAGAAGATCAGCGCACAAACAAAGGGAGCCCAGGTGAATGGCAGGTAAAAAGCCAATACAAAGAATGGGATCAGGATGACGCGAAACAGCGTGAGCAACGTAGGGATATTAAATTGCATATGACGGATAACTATCTGTTGTCAGTGAAATTACCCCTATGTTGCTACAGAGGGCCTAATGTTTCAACGAGTAGAAGATCTTTTCTGCCAGAGCTTGCGAAATACCCGGCACTTTTGCAATTTCTTCGATACTTGCATTACGAAGACCTTGCAAACCTCCCATATATTTCAACAACATCTGGCGACGCTTTGGCCCGACACCTTCGATGGTCTCAAGCGTGCTGGTGCTTTTCACTTTCGCCCGCTTTTTACGATGCCCGCTAATCGCATGATCGTGAGACTCATCGCGGATATGCTGGATAACGTGCAATGCAGGTGAATCCGGTGGCAGGCTAAAGCCCTCACCTTCCGGCTCAAAGAACAGCGTTTCCAGACCGGCTTTACGATCGGCCCCTTTTGCCACCCCCAGCAAGAGTGGGTGCTGTTTGTCCCAGGGAACGTCCAGCTCAGCAAAAACGGCTTTCGCCTGCCCTAACTGACCTTTCCCGCCGTCGATCAATATGACGTCCGGAATCTTACTTTCTTCAATCGCCTTCCCGTAACGCCGACGTAAGACCTGATTCATCGCCGCATAATCATCACCCGGCGTAATACCGGTAATGTTGTAGCGACGATATTCTGCACGCAGCGGGCCATTGGCATCAAAGACCACGCAGGAGGCTACCGTCTGCTCGCCCATCGTATGGCTGATGTCGAAGCACTCCATACGCTTCACCGCAGGTAACTTCAATACGGAGGCCAGCGCCGTCAAACGTTGCGTAATCGTCGACTGCTGAGAAAGTTTCGTGGTGAGTGCCACTGCCGCGTTGGTTCGCGCCAGCTTCAGATAACGCGCGCGGTCCCCTCGCGGTTTCGTCTGCACGTTAATCTTCCTGCCGGCCAGTTCAGACAGAGAGTCTGCCAGCAGGGTTTTATCGCTAAGATTGAAATCGAGCAGGATCTCCCCGGGTAAGGTACGCATCTGGCTCCCCTGCAGATAAAACTGCCCGACAAAGGTTTCGACGACCTCACCGAGTTCCGTGCCACCGGGTACTTTCGGGAAATAGCTGCGACTCCCCAGCACTTTACCCTGGCGAATAAACAGAACGTGCACACAGGCCATACCGGCGTCAAACGCCACGCCGATGACGTCCAGATCGTCTCCGGTATTAGAGACAAACTGTTTTTCTGTCACGCGACGTACGGCCTGGATTTGGTCACGAATGCGCGCAGCCTCTTCAAATTCGAGATTTTGGCTGGCCTTTTCCATACGGGCGATCAGCTGCGTTAATACCTGATCGTCTTTTCCGGACAGGAACAGACGAACATACTCGACCTGCTGAGCATACTCTTCCTCGCTCACCAGACCCGCGACACACGGGCCGAGACAGCGGCCAATCTGATATTGCAGACAAGGTCGAGAACGGTTGCGATAAACACTGTTTTCGCACTGGCGGATAGGGAATATTTTCTGCAACAGCGCCAGCGTTTCACGTACCGCATAACCGTTCGGGAACGGTCCAAAGTACTCGCCTTTGGCATGCTTTGCCCCACGATGCATCGCCAGACGCGGGTGGGTATCGCCGCTAAGGAATATAAAAGGGTAGGATTTATCATCGCGCAGCAATACGTTATAGCGCGGCTGATACAGCTTGATGTAGTTGTGCTCAAGCAATAACGCTTCGGTTTCGGTGTGCGTTACCGTGACATCAATCTGCTGGATTTGCGCGACCAGCGCTTCGGTCTTGCGCGACGCAAGATTACTACGGAAGTAGCTGGAAAGCCTTTTTTTCAGGTCTTTCGCTTTCCCGACATAGATAACCGTCCCGGCGGTATCATACATACGATAGACGCCGGGCTGACTGGTCACGGTTTTCAGGAACGCTTTGGCATCAAACTGATCGGTCACTGGCTTGTTAATGTCTCCGCATTACACAGGCCATGGCGAATTGCCAGGTGAGTCAGCTCTACATCGCCATGAATGTTTAATTTACTGAACATTCGATAGCGATAGCTGTTCACCGTTTTAGGACTAAGATTCAGTTGCTCTGAGATCTCATTGACCTTCTGACCTTTGGTGATCATCAGCATAATCTGCAACTCGCGTTCAGACAAACTGGCAAACGGGGTTTCCGTTTTCTCAGGCTCAATCTGGCTGAGCGCCATTTGCTGAGCGATATCGGAGGCAATATAACGCTGCCCGGAAAAAACCGAACGAATCGCACTCACTACTTCCTGGGGGGCGGCGCCTTTGCTGAGATACCCTGCGGCCCCTGCCTGCATAACTTTTGCAGGTAATGGGTTTTCAGTGTGTACCGTCAGCATGATCACTTTAATGTCTGCCGTGGAACGCGCAATTTTGCGGGTTGCTTCCAGACCGCCAATACCGGGCATATTCATATCCATCAGCACAACGTCAACGGAATTTGAGCGGCACCATTTTACCGCATCTTCACCGCAGCACGCTTCGCCGACAACTTTTATGCCTTTTATATCTTCCAGAATGCGTCGTATCCCTGCGCGCACCAGTTCGTGGTCATCAACAAGAAAAACGTTGATCAAAGGAATATCTCCAGAATAGGGATAACGCTACCGATAGTTAATCGGTCCTATGTTAACGGGTTTTATCTCAACTTTGAAATGTAAAAAACGCCCGACTTTCGATTTTGCTCTCGTTTTTGGAAATTAGATTGTACGACGAGTGGAAACTTTCAGTCCTGACAGCCTTCTGCCACGGTTATATCTGCATAGCTGTTTCAGAATAGTGACAAAAAATTCATATTCTCCCGCTGAATGCAAAATAGGCAGTCAAAGTTGTAACAATAATTAACGAGGAAAATACTCGAAATAAACAACATGTGAAGAAAATATATGCACTGCAACATGTTGTTTATTTTAATGTCCACAACATTAGTCCGCGCAAAAAACAACCACAGATATTTTTAGCCTCGCTTATGGTATACTCCGCCGCCTTAAGATTTGACATCGCACTTTTTCATTGAAACATAACGAGGAAAATAAATGAGTACGCCTGACTTTTCCACTGCTGAGAATAACCAGGAACTGGCCAATGAAGTCACCTGCCTGAAAGCCATGTTAACGCTGATGCTGCAGGCAATGGGCCAAGCTGATGCAGGCCGCGTGATTCTTAAAATGGAAAAACAGCTCGCGCTGATTGAAGATCAATCACAGGCTGCGGTATTTTCCAACACGGTTAAGCAAATTAAACAAGCTTACCGCCAGTAATAAGAAACCGGCTGATAGCAATGCTCTCAGCCGGTTTTGCGTCTGACACTCAGAACGATAATTTACTCAGATAAGCCCGGTTGCCGCGGCATAACAGGCTATCTGCGTTTTGTTTGGCGCATTGAATTTCTTTTGCATATTCTTCTGGTGGAAGTTCACGGTATTTTCAGAAATCGACAGAATGATGGCTATCTCTGAAGAGGTCTTCCCCTCTGCCGTCCATTTCAATATTTCCTTTTCCCGCTTGCTAAAACGCATCTCTGGCGCCATAACCATGTCATCTTCCAGTCGCGTCAGTACAGACAGACTTTCCCGTACCAGAAGCTGCATCCTGAGCTCCACTTCATCGCTCGCAAGGCGACTGTTACGGATACTTGCACGCGATACAGATAAAAAGCCCAACGCCCGGTTAGGCAACATTAAGCATTGCGTCATCCCTTTGCGTAAACCGTGATTGCGCGCGGCGTCCCACAAAGGTTGCGCATCGCGAAAAAGAGTATCGTTCCAGGGTAAATGCCCCTGACTGAAGTTTTCAGGTTTCAGCACCGGATCAATGGCGAAATAATTTTCGGACTGATAATGCGCCACCCATGCTTTGGGATAGGTCGTATGAAGTGACGTTTTAGGTCGGGTAAAAGGTACCGGATGACGAACACAGAGCGCGTAAAAATCAAACTCTAAGTGCTGCGTCTGTTGCTGTAATTCATTATAGACATCCTCTGCCGCCGCCATTTCCTGAAAGCGTAACAGCATGCTCCGTCGCCAGGTGAAGAAATCATGATCCTGCATACTAAGTGGTAATGCCCCTGAGATTGATAATCATCCAAACATATGAAACAAGCTAACACATAAATGTATTTTATATATGCAAATTATCGGACAAATGAACAATTACTTGAGTATTACTCAACAGCGGAAGGAAGCAACAGAATCAAATGCTAATAATAAAGCAATAATTATAAATAGTTATGCGAAGAGCACTCGCCAGAAACAATCCCGGCGAGCGCTATATGCACTATTTATTGCATCAAAAACTTTTCAAGAAACTGACGGGTACGCGGCTGCTGCGGATGTGTGAATAAGGATTTTGCGGGTCCCTGCTCTACAATCCGTCCTTGATCCATAAATATCGCTCTATCGGCAACATCGCGAGCAAAGCTCATTTCATGCGTCACAATTACCATGGTGCGTTTTTCCTGTGCCAGTTGGCGGATGGTATTAAGTACCTCGCCAACCAGTTCAGGATCAAGCGCGGAGGTCGGTTCATCAAAAAGAATAACCTCAGGTCGCATCGCCAGCGCTCGGGCAATCGCTACGCGCTGCTGCTGTCCACCCGATAAACGCCGCGGATAGCTAGTTTCTTTACCTGCCAGTCCGACTTTCGCCAGCAGCTCACGCGCACGAGCTGTCGCTTCAGCTTTTGGTTCACCTTTGACTATCACCGGCCCTTCAATAATGTTTTCCAGCACCGTCCGATGGGGGAACAAATTAAAGTTCTGGAATACAAAACCGACGTGCTGACGTAACTGGCGAATCAGCCCTTTCTGCTGGGTCAACGAACGCGCGGTATCAATGGTAATCTCACCCACTTTAATGGTGCCCGCCTCCGGTTGCTCCAGCAAATTAATGCTACGCAGCAGCGTGGTTTTGCCCGATCCGCTCGGCCCGATAATGGCTACTACTTCACCAGGTTTGACGTCAAGATCGATCCCATGCAGCACAGTTTGCCCATGAAATTTTTTGACCAGGTTTCTGACTTCGATAGCACTCATTTCGGCTCTCTCTCCTGGCGGTTCAGTTGTTCTTCAAAATAGTTTTGCAGCGCAGAAAGCACCGTCGCCATCACCCAGTAAATCAACGAGGCCGCCAGATACATCGTAAAGACTTCCAGCGTACGCGAGGTAATCAGCTGCGCCTGACGGAACAGTTCCGGAACCTGGATAGTAGCGGCCAAAGAGGTATCCTTCACCAGACTGATAAAGCTGTTGCTCAGCGGCGGTAGCGCAACGCGTGCAGCCTGCGGCAGGATTGCCCGGCGCATGGTCTGCCAGCGCGTCATACCAATACTGGCACCCGCCTCCCACTGTCCTTTGTCGATGGAAGAGATTGCCGCACGCAGGGTTTCCGCAGCGTAGGCTGCCGTATTCAGCGACAAGCCAATCATCGCTGCCGGGATGGGATCTAGCTCAATACCAAACTGCGGCAGACCGTAATAGATCATGAACAGTTGGGCAATCAGCGGTGTTCCGCGAAAAATGGAGATATAAAAACGCGCCAGCCAGCGCACAGGCAGCAGCGGCGACAGACGCATCAACGCCAGGATAAACCCCAGCACGAGGCCAAAAAACATCCCGCCGATACTCAGTTGCAGCGTAAAAACCGCGCCTTTGAGCAGATACGGCAGGGAATCAATTACCAGTTGGATACTTTCATGCATTAGCGTTTTTCGACCTGGTTGTTACACATGAGGATGGTAGGCAAACAGTGCAGGTGCCCCACCGGTATGAATAAAGAGGATTGGCCCTTCGTCTTTGAAGCGTTTCTGGCTGATACCGTCAATCAAACCCGCCATCGCCTTACCGGTATACACCGGATCCAACAAAATGCCTTCCAGGCGCGCCAGTAGTTTTACTGCCTCCATGCCTTCTTCGTTTGGCGTACCGTAGCCCGGTGCAAAATAATCGTCCCATAACAGAATATCCGCTAAGGCCGTCAGTTCCAGTTCACGGGCAATATCTTGCTGCAACGTTACAACTTTAGGCATTTGATCGGCGACACTGCGCGAGACGGTCACGCCGATAAGCTCGACGTCTGGCATCAGTTGTTCCAGGCCCACGGCAAGTCCGGCATGCGTTCCCGCACTGCCCGACGCCACTACTACGGAAGAAAGCGCAACGGCCCCTTCACACTGCTGGGCAATTTCCAGCGCGCTTTCCACATAACCCAATGCGCCCAACGCGTTAGAACCGCCAACAGGGATCACATACGGGCGAAACCCCTGTGCTTCAATGCGCGTCGCCAGTTCCTGAAGTTGCGCATTCGGATCGGTCAACGCATCGCACATTTCGATTTGCGTATTAAACAGGTCCAGCAGCAGACGGTTGCCGTTGGTGAGATAGTTTTCCGCCGTGGTGCCAATCGGATTTTCCAACAGCGCCACGCAGTGCAGGCCCAGCTTAGCCGCTACCGCCGCAGTCTGACGAACGTGGTTAGACTGAATCGCACCCGCGGTTATCAGCGTATCAGCGCCTTCACGCAGTGCGTCTGCGGCAAGGAACTCCAGCTTACGCAGCTTATTGCCGCCCATGGCCATCGGCGTGACATCATCGCGCTTGATGAAAATATCGCGCCCGAGGTAGTCGGAGAAGCGTGGAAGATATTCGAGCGGCGTTGGCGCGCCAATAAATTCCAGACGTGGAAAGCGCGTTAAGTTATGCAGCGGCATACAGCCTCCGGTATTCGTTGTTGTGATGTTCTTTTTATTATGC
>ENA-OZMM01000481-OZMM01000481.1-human-gut-metagenome-genome-assembly--contig:-NODE-481-length-10555-cov-3.404381_pt1 | contig 10555 bp, 9 predicted proteins | sample MGYA00244193_ERZ653821 | MGnify/ENA primary metagenome ERZ653821 (study PRJEB26926, sample SAMN06164832) | human gut metagenome | biome: ENVO:00009003; feature: ENVO:2100002; material: ENVO:00002003...
GCAACGCAAAAATCCCTCGCTGCCGGTCACATCATGAGTTTTCAGATACACCCTAGGGGAATCTCTGAATTGACGTTTTCTGTCGAATATGATACTTTATAGATAACTGGGAAAAGGAGAATCGCGTATGAACGAACATCGAGACAAGCCATACGTCAAATGGGGTCTGACGGCGCTGGTCGTGATCTTTGTCAGCATTCTGCTCGTCGTGATCTTTACGGATCTGCCGGGTTTCTTCGGTGTGCTGACGGCGCTGGAGATGATTCTGGAGCCGCTGATCTTCGGCGTGGTGATCGCGTTCCTTCTGAACCCGATTGTGCGCTTCGTCGACAGCCGCCTGCTGCCGCTGCTGGAACAGAAGACAAAGTGGAAGCCCGCGTTCATCCGCAATCTGAGCCGTGCGGCGGGCATCTTCGTCAGCGTTGTTGTGGCAGTCCTGATTTTATACGCGTTCTTCTCCATGCTGCTGCCGCAGCTGTATGAGAGCGTCGTCGGGATCGTGGACAACGCGGAGACGTATTATACCAGCATCGACCGCTGGGTCACGAACATCCTCGAGGACAACCCCGAGATCCAGAGCTATGTCGACTCGGCGCTCGGCAAGATCTATGATTTCATCAACAACTGGATCACCACGACGTTTTTGCAGGACGTGCAGAAGCTCCTGACCACGCTCACAAGCTCCGTAGTCGCCTTTGTCAAGGGCTTTATGAACTTCCTCATCGGCTTCGTCGCGTCGATCTATATCCTGTGGTCGAAGGAGACGTTTCAGGCGCAGAGCAAGAAGATCATCGTCGCGCTGCTCTCGCCGAAGGGCGCGGATCACGTGTTCTATCTCGGCCGCAATATCTACCGGGTGTTCAACGGCTTCGTCATCGGCAAGATCGTCGACTCGGCCATCATCGGCGTTCTTTGCTATATCGGCATTCTGATCCTCAAGATGCCGTATCCGGCCCTGATCGCCACGGTCATCGGCGTGACGAACGTCATCCCGTTCTTCGGGCCGATCATCGGTCTTGTGCCGTGCGCGTTCCTCATTCTGCTGGTGAACCCGCTGCAGGCGTTCTATTTCGTCATCTTCATTCTGGTCCTGCAGCAGGTGGACGGCAATGTCATCGGGCCGAAGATCCTCGGCAACACCGTCGGCATCTCGGGCTTCTGGGTGCTTGCGTCCATCACCATCGCGGCCAGCCTCTTCGGCTTCGCAGGCATGATCCTGGGCGTGCCGGTGTTTGCGATCATTTACCTGCTCATTTCCGATTCCGTCAACAATAAGCTTCGCAAAAAGAATCTGACTACCGACACGACGGCCTACGGCCCGATCAGCGAGGTCGCCGAGCTTCCGAAGCAGGACAGAACCGCCGCACCGTAACCGCCCGTACATGGAGAATTTCTCATGCAGGATGCACTGACTACGTTTTTTTCACAATTTGAGCCCGTTCCGTGGCTGTGCTATCTGTTCCCGGTGCTTGCGCTGGGGATCCTGATCCGCTGCGCGGTGAGCCTGCTGACGTTCCGGCCGGAGCCGGAGGTCTGGGCATGGCTGACCACGCCGGACGGCGCGCACATCCCTGTCACGCACTGGGAAAGCCTTATCGGACGCGGCGCGGGCTGCGATGTACAGCTTGGCTACCCAACCGTCTCGCGCACGCACGCAGTCTTAACGCGCTACGACGACGGCAGCTGGACGATCTCGGACGCGCACTCCAAATCCGGCGTATTTGTCAACGGAAAGCAGACGGCTCTCTCTGCGCTGCGCTTCGGCGACGTCATTACGATGGGCGGCGTGAATTTCACGCTCATCCCCCTGACAAAGGAACAGGAGCGCATTCAGGCCGGGACCCGCACGCGGGCCGGCCATGCCGTGCATCAGGTGCCGACGCTGCTGCTCCTGACGCTGTTCCAGCTGCTGACAGCCATTCAGCTCATCCTCGGCGGCTGCGATCCTGCGCTGGAGCTGACCGCCTTCGGCGGACTGATCGGACTGGAATGGGCGCTGTATCTTGCCTTGCGCGCGTTCCGCAGAACGGGCTTCGAGGCGGAGACGCTGGCGTTTTTCCTGTGCACGATGGGCCTTGCCGTCGTGTCAAGCTCCGCGCCGGAAAGTCTGATCAAGGAGCTGCTTGCTATCGTCGCGGGCGTGTGCGTGTTCCTCGTCGTCTGCTGGTCGCTGCGCGATCTGGAGCGGGCAAAGACCGTGCGGTATCTCGCGGCTGTTGCAGGCATCGGCCTGCTGGCGTTCAATCTGCTCTTTGGCGTGGAAAAATTCGGCGCGCGCAACTGGATCCAGCTGGGCGGCGTGTCGTTCCAGCCGTCGGAGTTCGTCAAGGTCTGCTTTATCTATGTCGGCGCGTCCACGCTCTCGCGGCTGATGGCAAAGCGCAATATCGTGCTGTTCATCGCCTATTCCGCCGTGATCTGCGCGTGTCTGGCGCTCATGAAGGATTTCGGAACCGCGATCATTTTCTTTGTCGCGTTCCTTGTCATCGCGTTCCTGCGCTCCGGCAACTTTGCGACGATCGCACTGGCCATCGCCGCGACGGGCTTCGCGGGCGTTCTGGTACTGCGCTTTCTGCCCTACGCGCGCAACCGCTTTGAGGCGTGGGGCCATGTGTGGGACTATGCGCTCACGACCGGGTATTCCCAGACACGCTCGATGATGTGCATCGCCTCGGGCGGTCTGTTCGGCCTCGGGCCGGGGAAGGGCTGGCTCAAATACGTCGCGGCGTCAGACACCGATCTGGTCTTCGCCTTCGTCTCGGAGGAATGGGGGCTTATTATGGCGGTTCTGATGGTCGCGTGCATTGTCATTCTCGCCTGCTTCGTCGTGCGTTCCGCACCCGCGGGCAGAAGCTGCTTTTATACCATCGGCGCCTGCGCGGCTGTGACGGTCATGGTCACGCAGACGATCCTGAACGTGTTCGGCATGGCGGATTTCCTGCCGCTCACGGGCGTGACGTTCCCGTTCGTATCGAACGGCGGGTCGAGCATGGTCTGCGTCTGGGGCCTGCTGGCCTTTATCAAGGCAGCCGATACCCGGCAGAACGCCTCTGTCGCCATCCGCGTCCCGCACGGCGTCACGCCGCTGCCGGAGGAGCCTGACGCACAGGAGGCTGCTGAGGAACCTGCGGCGGAGGACCCTGACGCCGTCTGGCAGCGTCCTGCCGGAAAGGAGGCGTGCAGATGAAAAAGGTATCGCGCCGCGCGCTGTTCGCGCTGGCTCTGGCCGTTGTGCTTGCTGTGGGGACGCTGGCCTTCTGCGTCAAATACGCGGCAAATGCCGAAAAATGGGTCACGTTTTCCGGCAGCCCGCACGTCTATACCGGCACGAATCTCACCGGCGGCAAAATTTACGACCGCTCCGGCGTACGCATCCTGAATACAACGGATGGCCGCGTGTACAGTGCCGATGAAGCCGTGCGCGAGGCGACCATCCATCTGCTGGGCGACCGCTACGGCTATATCAGCGCGCCGCTGCTGGGCAATTTCGCCGAGCAGATGATCGGCTACGATAAAATTACCGGCCTGAACGAAGCATCCAAGGGCACGGCCAGCGCAAGACTTACCATCAGTGCCGAGGTGCAGAAAGCAGCCCTGCAGGCGCTTGGCAGCTATCACGGCGCAGTGGGCGTCTATAACTACAAAACCGGCGAAATTTTGTGCGCCGTGACCAGCCCCAGCTACGACCCCGACAACATCCCCGATATCGCGGGCGACGAGACAGGCGCGTATGACGGCGTGTATCTCAACCGCTTCTTTGACGCGGCCTATACGCCCGGCTCCATTTTTAAACTCGTGACCAGCGCCGCAGCGCTGGAAAAAAGCGCGTCCGCGCAGGCCGGGACCCATACCTGCGCCGGGAAAACCATCATCGGCGGACAGGAAATCGTCTGTATGTCCAGCCATGGGACGCTTGCCATGCCGGAGGCGCTGGCGCATTCGTGCAACGTCTATTACGGTGAGCTGGCCTCGGCCCTCGGTAAAGACACGCTGCAGGCGGTCTGCGATAAGCTCGGCCTCAACGGAACGCTCACCTGCGACGGCTATACCGCCCGGTCGACCGTCGATCTGTCAGACGCGGATGACGGCAGCGTCGCCTGGGCCGGGATCGGCCAGTATACCGACCAGATCACGGCGATCCAGTTCCTGCGCTTTATGGGCGTGATCGCGAACGGCGGAGAGGCGGCGGAGCCGTATCTCATGCAGAAAATTTCCCGCGCGGGCCAGACGGTCTATGAGGCAGAAACGAAAACGACCGGGCGGCTGCTGTCCGAAGAAACTGCCGAGGCGCTGGGCAGCATGATGCGCGGCGCGGTCGTGAACCAGTACGGCGCGTGGCAGTTCGGCAGTCTGACGGTCTGCGCCAAGTCCGGCACAGCGGAGCGCGAAAACGGCCCGGCAGACGCGATGTTCGCGGGCTTCGTGGAGGATGAGGCATATCCGCTCGCGTTCGTCGTCTTTGCCGAACGCGGCGGCTCCGGCAGCCAGACAGCCGCGCCCATCGCCGCAAAGGTCCTTGCCGCGTGCAAGACCATGCTGGATACCCCGAACCCGAACGGTTGAGCGCTTGGACAGCCGGCAGGCGCGAAAAGCAGTCGTCCGCCGGCAAAGCCATGCAGCCACATAAAGTATAAACGTAGGAGAATCCCACTATGACTGATTTCCACACGCTGATCGACAGCTATCAGAACTGCGCCTGCGGGCAGGCACATGAATGTGCCATCCGGGATATCGAGATTGGCAGCGGGCTTGAGTCCGAGGCCGGCGAGATCCTGAAGAAAAACGGCTTTGGCCCCCGGCTCCTGCTGGCGGCGGACGAGCAGACGCTTGCCGCTGCGGACGGCATTGAGGCTTCCCTGTCCGGCTTTACCGTCCTGCGCCATATCTGGCCGTCCATCCGCGTCGCGACCATGCAGGACGTGGAGAAGATCGAGGGGTATTTTGACCGCGTGGACGGCGTGCTTGCCGTCGGCACGGGGTCTGTCCATGACCCGTGCAGGCTTGCCTGTGCGCGGCATAACGTGCCGCTGTGCCTGTTCGCAACAGCCCCATCGATGGACGGCTTCGCATCCTATTCCGCGCCCATTGTAAACGGCAATTTCAAGATCACCTATCCCGCAAAATGCCCCGAGGTCATCATCGGCGATACGAAAATTCTCGCAAACGCCCCGGCAGCGCTCAAATCCGCAGGCTTCGGCGACATGGTCTCGAAATACATCGCGCTCATCGACTGGCAGGTATCGAATCTTCTGACCGGGGAATCCTATTGTGAGCGTGTTGCCGCCTTGACGCGGCAGGCGACCGACCAGATCTTCGCTATGGCCGGGAGCGTGACGAAACGCGACGAAAAAACGGCGGCGGCGATCTTCGAATCGCTGCTTCTGACCGGTATCGCGATGAGCTTCACCAAGACCTCCCGCCCCGGCAGCGGAACGGAGCATATCATGGCCCATTTCTGGGAGTGCATGGAGCTGCTGGACGGCAAAATGCCCAATTACCACGGCGAGGACGTCGGCGTGACGACGCTCATCATGCTCCGGTATTACGAAGCGCTCTCCCGTCTGCCGCAGGTCACGGCCCATCCGGAGGTCTGCAATTGGGATGAGATCTACCGCATCTACGGCCCATTGGCCCCGGATGTCCAGAAGCTCAACACCCCGGACACCATCACAGACGGCATCACCCCCCGCCGCATCGAAGCATGCTGGCCCCAGATCCGCCGGATCGTGCAGTCCGTGCCGTCCTATGACGCCTGCCTTGCCGCCATGCGGCAGGCCGGGTGCAAAACAACGATCGGGGAGGTCGGCAAAGCGCCGGACTTCGTCGAGATCAGCTTCCGCTTCCACCCGTATATGCGCCGCAGGCTGTCATTGAAGCGTGTGAGCCATATGCTGGATCTGCCGGAACCGCTTTTCTGAACAGACACGCCGAAAAGGAGCGCAGAACCATGGAAAATTACGATGAAAAGATGAACTACAGCTTTGAACCCGCGCCCGAGGAGCCGTCCCGGCCGCCGCTGGAGCAGGCCAAGGAGGAGATCCGGCGCAGCGGCAAGCACACCAGACTCAAGATCGCGGCGCTGCTGGCCGCGCTGGCGATCGTTGCGGCTGTCGGCGGCTCCGTGCTGACGAAGACCATCGACGCCATTGGGCAGAAAAACCTCGCCGAGCAGGAAAAGAATGCCTCTGTCGGCGTCATGGCCGAGCAGCCCGTAGAGCAGGAGCAGCCCGCAGCGCCGGAATCGCAGAGCAATGCCGCCTACCGGCTCGAACGGACGCCCCTGCCGGAAACGCTCAAGTCCAACGAGGGCGACAAGACGCTTACACCGGCGCAGGTCTATAAGATGAACATCGGCGCGGTCTGCGGCATTTCCACGCAGGTCACAGCCGATCTCTGGGGCGTGGAAACGACCGGCATATGCACGGGCAGCGGCTTCGTCCTGACGGAGGACGGCTATATCGTCACCAATCACCACGTCGTCGCGGATGCGGACGAGGGGACCGTCGTCGTGCAGTTCTATTCGGGCGAGGAATACCCTGCCGCCATCGTCGGCACGGACAGCATGAACGACATTGCGCTTCTGAAGATCGAGGCCAAGGGCCTGCAGACCGTCACGGTCGGCGATTCCGACGAGGTCGAGGTCGGCGAGACAGTCGAGGCCATCGGAAATCCGCTGGGCGATCTGACGTTCACCATGACCGCCGGTTACATCAGCGCGCTTGACCGCGAGATCGACACCGACGGAACGGTCATCAATATGCTGCAGACCGACGCGGCTATCAACTCTGGCAACTCCGGCGGGCCGCTGTTCGATATGAACGGCAATATCATCGGCGTTACGACCGCGAAGGTATCCGGAACGACGGAGACGGGCGTGACCATCGAAGGGCTCGGCTTCGCCATTCCCATCAACGACGTGCTGCGCGTAGTCTATGATCTGCAGCAATACGGCCGCGTCCGCGGCCGGGCCTATCTCGGCGTCACTCTGCAAAATCTCGACGCAGAGGTTGCGGAAATTTACGGCCTGCCCTCCGGACCGCAGGTCGTGACCGTGACGGAAGGCAGCTGCTCGGAAAAGGCCGGTTTGCAGCCGCACGATATCATTCTGGAATTTGACGGCCGCGAGATCAACGCGTATTCCGATCTTGTCTCCGCACTTTCCAAGCACCGGGCGGGCGACACCGTCAAGCTGAAGCTCTACCGCGCGGGCGCGGAGATCGAGGTCACGCTCACGCTCGACGAGCGGCCCGGCGAGGAGGAGATCAACGAGGCCGAGCAGCAGGCGCAGAACGAGCTGGAGGGCCAGTCCGGGCAGGAGGAAGAATTCACCGTCCCTGACTTTGACGGCTACGGCTACGATTACGGCGGATAAAAGGCATATCCCCCTGTCCATCGCATAAGGATGGACAGGGGTGATGTTTTATGAAGCAATTTTTCCGGCAGTACGGCAGACTGACGCTGGCGCTGGCGGCGGTGCTGGCGTTCTGCGCCGTTCTGCCGCTGCTGTTTCAGCAGAGCCGGTCGATCGAAACCGGGTCGTGGGGCCTGAGCTTCCGGACGGAGGGCCAGCCGCCCGCCGGCAACGCGTCAAAGGAGGCGCTGCGGCGCTATGACGCGGTCTATCTCGGCGATGAGACACAGAAGAAGCTCTATCTGACCTTTGACGCAGGCTATGAAAACGGCTGCACGGAGCCGATCCTGGAGGCGCTGGCGAAGCACGGCGTCAAGGCGGCGTTCTTCGTTGTGGGCAACTACATCGAGCAGAACCCGGATCTTGTGCGCCGGATGCTGCGCGAGGGGCATATCGTGGGCAACCACACATACCACCATTATGATATGTCGAAGCTTTCAGACGAAGCCGCCTTCAATCAGGAGCTGACGAGCCTCGAAACGCTCTACCGGGAGACGACCGGCGAGGACCTGCCGCGCTATTACCGCCCGCCGCAGGGCATTTACAGCGAAAAAAATCTTGAAATGGCGCAGAAGCTCGGCTACCGGACGGTATTCTGGTCGCTGGCCTACGTCGATTGGTACCAGGACAACCAGCCGACCGACGAGCAGGCGTTTTCCAAGCTCCTGCCGCGCATCCATCCGGGCGCGGTCGTGCTGCTGCACTCCACGTCGCAGACGAACGCGCGGATTTTGGACACGCTGCTGAGCAAATGGGAGGAGATGGGCTATTCCTTCGGAACGCTCGACGAGCTGTTCGCGTAGCCGTCACCATTTTCGGACCTCTGCATAACATGGAATGAGCGAGCGATCAAACGCTACGTTATCTTTCAGGAGGTCTTGTTATGTCTTGTAATCAGTCCGGATTCTGCGCCTTCGGCAACAGCTGGTGGTGGATCATCATCCTTCTGCTGATCTTCGGCACCGGCAGCAATGGCTGCGGCAATTCCTGCGGCTGCGACACCGGCTGCGGCTGCTGACAGCGCTACATGACGCAAAAGGGGAGCGGCGTGAGCCGCTCCCCTTGCGTGCGTGTCAGGGTGTATCTTCCGGCTGGCAGAGCGTGAAGCAGCTGCGGTCGGTGCGGAGCAGGCCGTCGCGCTGCATATTCGAAAGCTCGGCGGACATGGCGCTGCGGTTGACGGACAGGTAATCTGCCAGCTGCTGCCGGTCAAAGGGGATGCGGAAGCTGGCGCTGCCGGCCCGGCGTGCCTGCGCGGACAGATAAGCCAGCAGCTTTTCGCGCGTTGTGCGCTGGGAAAGAAAACCCGCCTTTTCATTCAGCTGCATATTTTTTTCTGCCAGCACCCGGATGAGGTTCTGCGAAAGCGTTTTGTGCTGCGCGCAGGCCTTTTCGCAGGGGGAGAAGACGGCGCGCACGTTCAGATACAGAACGCTCCCGTCCGTGGTGCACTGCACGCTCACCGGGGAAACGGCGTGCGCGCAGGCAAACGCTTCGGCAAACAGCTCGCCCGGCCCAACGGCGGCAAGCAGATTGCGGTTGCCCCAGAAATCCTCCTGCAGGACCTCGGCCTCGCCGGACAGGATGATCCCGGCGGATGAGGCTCTGTCTCCCGCCCGCAGCAGGAACTGCCCGCGCCGGAAGCGGGCCTGCCGCGCGGACAGACACGGCAGCATCTCCCGGATCTGCGCCCTGCGCAGGCCCCGGAACAGTGCACAATCGGTCAAAATGTTCGGTTCATCCATAATTTGAATCTCCTTTGTTTGAAAAACAACATACATTTTTTCTTCAGTATCCTATACTATGACCAGAAAGTCAAGTAACTGACGATTGGATCAGCAGTTACTTAAAAAGGGGGCGATGAGCATGATCATGGACGGCTGCCAGGGCAAGCCGAGAACGCCGACCATTGAGGACCGGATCTGTCCGAACTGCGGCAATCCGATCGAGATTTTTTCCACAGACACGGAGGTCGCCTGCGATAACTGCGGCTTCATCGTGTACAACGACAAGCTCAGCTGCGTGCAGTGGTGCAAATACGCGAAGCAGTGCGTGGGCGAGGAGACGTATGAGAAGCTGATGATCATCGCGCGGCGCAATCAGGAAAAGGCCGACGCCGAGCGGCGCGCGAGATTGGAGGCCCAAAAGCAGCAGGAGGGACAAGCATGAAACGGACGATCATCGAAATCGACGAGGCGGCCTGCACGGGCTGCGGCCTGTGTGCGCAGGCGTGCCACGAGGGCGCGATCGCCATCATAGACGGAAAAGCAAAGCTGATCCGGGACGATTACTGCGACGGGCTTGGCAACTGTCTGCCGGTCTGTCCAGTGGATGCGATCCGCTTTATCGAGCGCGAAGCGGCGGCATATGATGAGGAGGCTGTCAAAAAAGCGAAGCTCGAACGGCTGACGGAGAAGGCGGTCAGGGGCGTGCAGGCGGCAAAAAAGCCGTGCGCAAGCGCACCGGACAGGCTGGCCTGCGGCTGCGCCGGGACGCAGGTACGGACGCTTGCGCAGGAGTCCGCCGGACAGGACGCGCCCGCGCAGCCGGGCCGTCTGCGGAACTGGCCGGTGCAGCTGCAGCTCGTACCGGTGCGTGCGCCGTATTTTGACGGCTGCGACCTGCTGATCGCCGCCGACTGCACGGCTTACGCCTGCGGCAGCTTCCATGCGGACTTTATCCGCGGCCGCGTCACGCTCATCGGCTGTCCGAAGCTCGACCGCGCGGACTATGCAGAAAAGCTGACGGCGATCCTGACGGAGAACGACGTGCGCAGCGTGACGCTTACGCGCATGGAGGTGCCGTGCTGCGGTGGGCTGGAATACGCCGCGCGGCAGGCTGTCGCGGCAAGCGGAAAGGACATTCCCATGCGCGTCGTGACGTTCACAGCGGAGGGCAAAATCCTGCCGCAGGACGCCTGAAGCTGAAAAAACAAAGAAAAACCCGGATCCCGCGCAGCTGTGGGATCCGGGTTTTTTATGCAGATTAGCCAAAATTACTCTGGAAATTTTACAAAAATATAGAAAAACATTGGATGCACTTGACGCGGCGGGCAAATGGTCATATAATCGCATTTGGTAGTTAAGCCCAAAAAAGATATTGCAATTTATTTTCATTTTTATGATTTTATCAGACTTTTAACGG
>ENA-OZMM01000486-OZMM01000486.1-human-gut-metagenome-genome-assembly--contig:-NODE-486-length-10524-cov-3.894737_pt1 | contig 10524 bp, 9 predicted proteins | sample MGYA00244193_ERZ653821 | MGnify/ENA primary metagenome ERZ653821 (study PRJEB26926, sample SAMN06164832) | human gut metagenome | biome: ENVO:00009003; feature: ENVO:2100002; material: ENVO:00002003...
GCAGCATATATCGTGTGTGATGTACTTCTTTCCGTCGTGATGCTCGTTATGATCTGGAAAAGAATGCTCCCGCTGAAAAACACAGCACAGCGGATATTGGCATCCTTCTGCAACCCCATCGTTTTTACGGGGATTGTGGGAAATCTCTTCACGCTTCTGCCGTGGCCGCTGGATCAGATCGATCACGGCACGGAATCCGCCGGACACCTGCTGGTTTTGGTATTGGGGCTGGTTTTGCTTCGGGAGAAGGCAAAATGCGGAGAATGTAAGGAGACAGTGCAATGAAATACTTGGGTATGCCCTTGGGGATGTGGGCTCTGTTTGCACCGTCATTCCGAAAACAGCTGACAGCGGTATTCGGCTATGATGCGGACACGGCAAAAGTGATTGCGAAAATAGCGAAGCCGAAATACAAAGCAATCATCGCAGACCTGCCGGAGTTTGAAAAAGCGGATCGCTTCAAGATGAACATTGTCAACTGTGCAATGCTCGGTGCGTTTATTCTCTCCATGCCGGAGCGCCCGGATGTGGAGCGGCTGACGGAGTATTATGCAAAATCCATGATGACAAAGCCGATGAAATGGTTCTGCCGCAAGAGCGGAAAGAGCAAATTCACCGAAAAGGACATTGCCGGTATGAAAGCCACCGCCGCGCTGAGAGCCGCCGACCGCAACCCTTATTCGTGGAATATGGATTTTTACGAATACCCCGACGACAGCGGCTACGAGGGACGCTTCACCAAATGCGGCATCTGTGTGCTGATGAAAAAGCTGGGGCTATATGACCTCACTCCCGCGCTGTGCCATCTTGACTACACCATGAGCGAAGCGGGCGGCGCGACTGACTTTGTGCGGCAGTACACTCTTGCCTCCGGCGGACCGTACTGCGACTGCGGATATAAAAAGAAACTATAAGCGGGAGGAAAATCTATGAAAGAAAGCTATCTTACAAAGGCGTTCCGAAAAACGGCGCATGAAAGATTTCCAGAACGGGAGGTTCTAAAATGATCCAAACAACAGTTAAAGTTTCCGGTATGGTCTGCTCCATGTGCGAGGCGCACATCAACGACGCCATTCGCGCCGCATTCTCGGTGGAGAAGGTTTCCTCCTCCCATTCCAAGGGGGAGACGGTGATCCTCTCTCAAGAGCCGCTGGACGAAAACGCCATCCGCGCCGCCATCGATGCCACCGGTTACACGGCGGGAGAGATCAGCACCGCAGTCTACGAGAAGAAAGGCTTTTTCCATTTTGGGAAGAAGAAACAGTAAGATCATTCCGATGCCGCCATCGCGGCCATCGGTTTGACATATATATTTTATATAGGAGGACAATCATTATGAAAAAACTTGGTTTATTTGCAGCAGGCGTGCTGTTCGGAACGGCAGGCATTAAGCTGCTGGGCAGCAAGGATGCCAAGAAGGTCTACGCCCACACCACCGCCGCCGCACTGCGTGCCAAGGAGGGCGTGATGAAAACGGTCACGGCGGTGCGTGAGGGTGCGGAGGATGTTTACGCCGACGCAAAGACCATCAACGAACGCCGCGCAGAGGCGGAGGCTGCCGCTGTGGTGGAGGACGCTTCCGCGGAGGATGCTAAGGCGGAGTGAGCCATGAAATGCAAGATCCTACATGAAACGACCGGACGGCTGCGGGTACACCTGTGCTGCGGGCGGATGAGCTTATCCCAAGCGGATGTGCTGGAGTACTATCTGCTGGCGGTGGACGGCGTGCGCTCCGTCAAAGTCTACGACCGGACGCAGGACGCGGTGGTGGTGTACGGCGGGAAACGGGAGGATGTTATCTCCTCGCTGGCGGCATTCTCCTTCGCCAAGGCGGAGGCTATGGAGCTGGTGCCGGAGCATACCTCCCGTGCGCTGAACCGGGAGTTTGAGGACAAGCTGGCAGTCGCCGTCATGCGGCGGTGCATCTCCAAGCTGTTCCTGCCTGTACCCATCACCACGGCACTGGCGGTGTTCCGCTCCGTAAAGTACATCCGGGAGGGGCTTTCGGCACTGTGGCACGGCAAGCTCTCCGTCGCCGTGCTCGACGCCACCGCCGTCACCGTGTCGATAGTGCGCGGCGACTTCTCAACGGCGAGCTCCGTGATGTTCATGCTCCGCCTCGGCGAAATTCTTGAGGACTGGACACACAAGAAGTCCGTTGCGGACCTCGCGGGCGCCATGTCGCTCAACGTCGACCACGTCTGGCTCAAGACGGGCGAAACGGAAACGCTTGTGCCCATCGGCGATATTCAGGCGGGCGACTGCGTCGTCGTGCGCACCGGCAACCTCATTCCGCTCGACGGCAAAATCGTCTCCGGCGAGGCCATGGTGAACCAGTCCTCCCTCACCGGCGAGTCCATGCCCGTGGCGAAGCACCCCGGCAGTCCCGTCTATGCCGGAACGGTGGCGGAGGAGGGTGAGTGCGTCATCTCCGTGGAGAAATCCTCCGGCAGCGGGCGGTATGACCGGGTGGTTCACATGATCGAGGAGTCGGAGAAGCTAAAATCCACCGCCGAGGACAAGGCGTCCCGGATGGCGGACAGACTGGTACCCTACACGCTGGGCGGCACGGTACTGACGTATCTTCTGACCCGGAATGTGACGAAAATGCTCTCGGTGCTGATGGTGGACTTCTCCTGCGCCCTGAAGCTGGCCATCCCCATCGCGGTGCTGTCCGCCATGCGGGAAAGCAATGGCTACCATATCTCCGTCAAGGGCGGCCGTTTTTTGGAGGCGGTTGCCAAGGCGGACACCATCGTGTTTGACAAGACCGGCACGCTGACCCATGCGGCACCCACCGTTGCACAGGTTGTTCCCTTCGGAGAACAGAATGAGGCAGAAATGCTGCGCCTTGCCGCCTGTCTGGAGGAGCATTACCCCCATTCCATGGCAAACGCCGTGGTGGCGGAGGCAAAGCGGCACGGGCTCACCCACGAGGAGTACCATTCGCAGGTGCAGTATGTGGTGGCCCACGGCATCTCCAGTATGGTGGAGGGCAAGAAGGTCATTATCGGCAGCGCGCACTTTGTCTTTGAGGACGAGGGCTGCCGCATCCCGGAGGGAGAACAGGCGAAATTTGACGCGCTGCCCGCCGCGTATTCCCACTTGTACCTCTGCATGGACGGGGAGCTGGCGGCGGTCATCTGCATCCACGATCCCCTGCGCCGGGAGGCACGGGAGGCGGTAAAAGCGCTGCACGAGAGCGGCTTTACCAATGTGGTGATGATGACCGGCGACAACCGCCGCACGGCGGAGACTGTGGCCGCCGAGGTGGGCGTGGACGCCGTGTATGCCGAGGTCCTGCCGGAGGACAAGGCCGCCTTTATCCGGCAGGAAAAGGCGAAGGGACACACCGTTATCATGGTGGGCGACGGCGTCAATGATTCTCCGGCCCTCTCCGAAGCGGACGCGGGCATCGCCATCTCCACCGGCGCGGCCATCGCCCGAGAGATCGCAGACATCACCGTTTCCTCGGAAGACCTTTTTGCACTGGTAACGCTGCGTAAGCTCAGTCAGGCACTGATGGAGCGTATCCACGGCAGCTACCGCTTCATCGTGGGCTTCAACCTGACGCTGATCGCGCTGGGTGTGGCAGGGGTACTGCCGCCCACCACCTCGGCACTGCTGCACAATGGGTCTACGCTGGGCATCGGTCTCAAAAATATGACCGACCTGCTGGACGAAAATAAATCATAAAGAACCGGGGCAGGGAAACTGGGATCTGTATCCCTGCCCCACTCAAAAGTAAAATGGTTAGTCTACTCTAACTGATGGGAGAGTGAAACTCTTGAAAAAACGCTCCAACCTATCCCAGCTGCTGGACTACACCGGGAGCTACAAAATCCTGGCCTACCTTTCGTGGGGAGCTGTCCGCCGTCGGTGCACTGCTGGCGCTGGTACCGTTCTGGTACATCTGGTGCATCCTGAGGGAAGTAATTGAGACCGCACCGCATTATGAGAACGCTGTCCATGTGACGCGCTACGGCTGGATGGCGACCATCGCGGGGCTCCTCACGCGCTGTTGATCTTTGATTGGCGGCTGGGGCTTTTGAGTCTCGTTCCGGTTGCTCTCGCTTTTGCCGTGATGACCAGCATGACCAGTAAGGAAATGCAGGACAAGATGACGCAGTATCAGAACGCACTGGCGGATATGTCCAATGAGGCGGTGGAGTATGTCCGTGGTATTCCCGTGGTCAAGACCTTCGGACAAACGGTATTCTCTTTCAAAAAGTTTAAGGGAACCATCGACAACTACGAGCGTTGGGTCATTGCCTACACCAAGCAGCTGCGCTGGCCCATGGCATTTTACACGCTGGCTGTCAACAGCGTGTTCGTGTTCCTGATCGCAGGCGGTTTCCTGTTTTCTCGCGGCGGAACAGACGGTGGCGTGCTGCTGAACCTGCTCTTTTACATCATTATCACGCCGGTCATCTCCGTGACAATGACCAAGCTGATGTTTATGAGCGAGAACGGAATGATCGTGCAGGACGCCATCACCCGTATTGACCGCGTGCTGCAAAGCCCGGCGTTTTCTCAGCCGGGAGTGCCGCAGCATCCAAAGGACAGTTGCGTGACACTGAACCACGTTAGCTGAGCAGGGTTCGCCCGCGCAGCTGCTGCAAGCGGGCGGCATCTTCGCCCACATGGTGCAGCTCCAGACCGAGAGACAAAGCTGGACGCTCACAAAGGTGTAATTCTATTTGCAGATAAGATAAGAATACCCATTTTATCTGTGGAAGTTCCTGATCAAACGCGCCAGTTCTTTTTCTGCGACCCGTCTGCCAACTTCATAGCAGGCCGTCAGCTTTGCAGGATCTTTTTCCGCTCGCTTGACCGAAAGGGGAAAATCAGGGCGAATGACGAGAAGCTCACCGCGCTGTTCCTGCTTTTCGATCAGCTCCAGCTCCGCGTTGTACATCAGGTGGCGATTTTCCAGCGCCTTTACGAGATTCGGGTATTTCCGGTATTTCATGCGGATCAGGGGCAGTACCCGGTTTTTCTCTTTCCGATAGCCTTGCGGCTGCGTCAGAATGACCACATTTTTTGTGTAGCCGATGCTTTCGAAATAGGCGACGGGAATGGAATCGGCGATGCCGCCGTCCAGCAGTTTTACGCCATCGATCTCCACGATCTGTGAAACCAGTGGAAGTGAAGCAGAGGCGCGGATCCAATCGAAGCCGTGATCATTCCGCCCGGTGTATTCGTGATAGACTGGCTTTCCGCTTTCAATATCCGTGCAGGTAACATAGAATGCCGTCGGATTTTTCTCATAAGTGTCAAAGTCGAAGACATCGAGCTTCAGCGGCACTTCACCGTAGCAAAATTCCGTATTGAAAAGATTCCCCGTTTTTAAGAGAGAACCCACTCCGCAATAGCGCTTGTCGCGGCAGTATTTCGCATTGTAACGGATCGCCCGCCCGATCTGCCCAGATTTGTAATTGACGCCGAATGCCGCCCCCGCGGAAACGCCGATGATGCCGTCAAAGCGAATTCCGTTTTCCATCATGACATCCATCACGCCTGCGCTGAACATTCCACGCATGGCGCCGCCTTCCAGGATCAAACCAGTTTTCATTTCTTTTTCGCGTTCCTTTCCCTCTGCTTGCGCAGTCGGAAGCATAATTTCTTCCGGCAGTTCGACAGATATGATGCTCGCTTAAACGACCAGAAAAGATAGGTCAGATCCTGACTTTCCTTTGTCATTCGCATAAGCGATCCACTTCGCCGGCATTGTATAACAACATTTGTCGTATGGCAAGTTCTTGCTTGCGTTCTCGTGTGTGAGGCAACTGGTTCGGATCCGGCAGTCTCCGGCAGAAATCGCCGGAATCGCACGATTTCGGTGTTTTTTTCTGTGAGCGGCAACTTCTTGATGATTTGCTTTTTTTGACATTTTTAATTGGGGGAAATCGCTGGAATACCTTGACTTTATGCGGATGATATGCTAATATTTTCCCGATTTTTAGGTGACTGTCTGTGGGTGGTCCGCCGGGAAATCCATTAGAATCTGATAGATCGGAGATACATGTTATGGAAAGAATCAAGACTCTTGAGACTCGCAGCCTGTGCGACAGCGCCAAGAACGGCGGCTGCGGTGAGTGCCAGACTTCCTGCCAGTCCGCCTGCAAGACCAGCTGCGGCGTGGCAAACCAGAAGTGCGAGAACAACAAGTAATCGATCGCAATTTTCAAAAAGCTGCCGCCTGTTCAGGCGGCGCTTTTTCTGTATAAGGAGAACGGAAGAATGGTACATCAGTATCAACTGAACGGCTACAACATCGTGCTGGACACCTACTCCGGCGCCATTCATGTAGTGGATGAGGTGGCCTATGACATCATTGCGCTTTACCCGGACCGCACGTCAGATGAGATCGTATCGGCGATGATGGAAAAATACGGCGAGCGCGAAGATGTGACGGAGCAGGATCTGCGGGACTGCATTGCCGACGTGGAGGCGCTGAAGAAGGCCGGGAAGCTTTACACGCCGGATACCTTCGCAGATATGGCCGGTACATTCAAGGAGCGCTCCGGCGATGTGGTGAAGGCACTGTGTCTGCATGTGGCGCACACCTGCAACCTGAACTGCTCTTATTGCTTTGCCAGCCAGGGGAAGTACCATGGGGAACGTGCGCTGATGAGCTTTGAGGTTGGCAAGCAGGCGCTGGACTTCCTGATGGATCACTCCGGCAGCCGCACCAATCTGGAGGTGGACTTCTTCGGCGGTGAGCCGCTGATGAACTGGAACGTAGTGAAGCAGTTGGTGGAGTATGCCCGCAGTGTGGAAAAGGAGCGGGGCAAAAATTTCCGCTTTACGCTGACCACAAACGGTATGCTCATCGACGATGATGTGATCGACTTCGCCAACCGGGAAATGAGCAATGTGGTGCTGTCGCTGGATGGCCGTAAGGAGATCCATGACCGGCTGCGGGTGGACTATGCAGGCAACGGCAGCTATGAGCGCATTGTGCCTAAGTTCCAGAAGCTGCTAGAGGTCAGGGGCAACAAGAACTATTATATGCGCGGCACCTTTACCCATGCCAATCCGGACTTTACGAAGGACCTGTTCCACATGGCGGATCTGGGCTTCACGGAGTTGAGCATGGAGCCTGTGGTGTGCGCGCCGGAGGACCCCGCCGCGCTGACGGCGGAGGATCTGGAGATCGTGAAGGACCAGTACGAGCTGCTAGCCAAGGATATGCTGCGCCGGGAAAAAGAAGGCAAGCCCATCACGTTCTATCACTATATGCTGGATCTGACAGGCGGCCCCTGTATTTACAAGCGGATCTCCGGCTGCGGCTCCGGCACGGAGTATATGGCCGTAACGCCTTGGGGCGACCTGTATCCCTGCCATCAGTTCGTGGGCGAGGAGGCCTACAAGCTGGGCGACATCTGGAACGGCGTGACCAATACGGCCCTGCGCGAGGAATTCCGTTCCTGCAATGCCTACGCACGGCCTGAGTGCAACGACTGCTGGGCGAAGCTCTACTGCTCCGGCGGCTGCGCAGCCAACGCCTTCCACGCGACGGGTTCTATCCGCGGTGTCTACGAGGCGGGCTGCGAGCTGTTCCGTAAGCGTATTGAATGCGCCATCATGATGAAGGTGGCGGAAGATTCCGCTAACAGCTGATGGAAACGCCCATTGCTGATTTTGTCCGGCGGTACGCGGATTCCGGAATGATCCGGGCGCATATGCCAGGCCACAAGGGGAAGCCCTTTCTGGGCTGTGAGGCGCTGGATATCACCGAGATTCGTGGGGCGGACAGCCTGTATGAAGCAGACGGCATGATCTTGTATAGCGAGTCCCATGCCGGGGAGCTGTTCGGCTCCGGCCGGACGGTGTACTCCACAGAAGGATCCAGCCAGTGCATTCGGGCGATGCTGTATCTGGCACTGACCTGCGGAAACGGATCCCGGACGGTGGTGGCCGCTCGGAACGTACACCGCTCGTTCGTATACGCGGCGGCTCTGCTGGATTTTGAAATCGTCTGGCTGTGGCCGGAGTGCAGTACATCGCTCTGCGGCTGCCCGGTATCGGCGGAAACATTGGAGCGGGCGTTGGCTACCCTGCCCGCGCCGCCTGCGGCGGTCTATCTTACAAGCCCCGACTATTTGGGCAGCGTGGCGGACATTTCCGCTCTGGCGGAGGTGTGCCGAAAGTATGGCACGCTACTGGCGGTGGATAACGCCCACGGCGCCTATCTGCGCTTTCTGGAGCCATCTTGCCACCCGCTGGATTTGGGCGCAGACCTGTGCTGTGATTCGGCGCATAAGACGCTGCCGGCGCTGACCGGCGGTGCGTACCTGCACATCAGCCGTGCAGCACCGGTATCTCTCCGGGAAAACGCAAAAACAGCGATGGCCATGTTTGGCTCTACCAGTCCGTCCTACCTGACGCTGGCGTCGCTGGATCTGTGCAACCGCTATCTGGCGGACGGATACCGGGAGCGCCTGCGGGAGATGTGCGGGCATCTGAATGAAGCACGGAAGACACTGGCTGCTGCCGGGTGGCAGATAGAGCCGTCAGACCCGCTTCGCTTGACCGTCAAGGCACCATCTGGTATGACCGGCGGGCAGCTTGCTGACCGTCTGCGGGAGAACGGCGTGGAATGCGAATACGCCGATCCGGACTTTCTGGTGCTGATGCTGACGCCGGAGAATAGTGCTGCGGATATCGAACGGCTTCTGCATGCTTTTGGAACAAACGACGCCGTTTATGTGCCGCAGCCGCCGCTACCGCTGGCTCGGGGGGAACGAGTGTGCTCTGTGCGGGAGGCAATGTTTGCCCCGCGGGAGACCATACCGGCGGCGCAGTCGCTGGGGCGGGTCTGTGGTGCCCCCACCGTGGGGTGTCCGCCTGCGATTCCCGTTGTGGTGTCCGGGGAGCGAATTGGCCCGAAAGCGCTGGAACTGTTCCGGCGATATGGCGTGGAGCAGGTAGAGGTTCTGCGCTGAAACCGTGCGCGAGACATCTCCAAAATAAAAGGAACCAACAGCAATTGAAAATTTCAGGGGGTTATGTGCTTGATTGAGGAGAGGCGCGATGTTCGGCCTGCCCATCGACCGTCCAACTACCCCTGCCGCATAACAAAGGAGCTTTCGCTTGTGCGAAAGCTCCTTTTCTGCTGCCTAAACCTATTTTCGGATATCGGCACACGGCCGATACCCCCTCTCTTTTTTGGCGTGAATGGACGATCGCCGTGATGCTTCTGACCGAGCGGTGCTTGCAGTGCAGACTGCATTTTCCGGACAGGATCACTGTTCCGAGGATTGGTTCTTTTTCGCGGCGGGCTCGTCTTAGCGTCGAAAGCGGCAAAGAACAGAAAGGAAGATGACGTCATCGTTTTTTCTCTGTCAACGGAGAATGCGGCAGGGACAGGTGGGGGCACAGAGGAAGCCGCTCTGCGGGATAAAATAGCGGGGAGAGATCAGAACGGGGCGAAAGGAGCGGCAGGACAAGATATACAAAAATATTGTTTGATTGCGGTATAAATATGATGGGAAAACGCAGTTCACAGATGGATTTTGGGAAATAAGGGCTGGTTATGACTTTCTTTTTGCACGATAACCGCTTGTAAAGTGCACAGAACGTTTAGCGAGATGGACGATTCAGCTAAAAGAATTTATTGTAAATGAGAAAACAACTATTGACTAAACAATAATTCACTGATATTATAAAAATGCAATCAAGAGATACGGGATGCCGGGAGGGATCCGGCAGAGGGTTGTATCTCAAAAATACCGGGCTGCAGCGGCGGCGGGATGGAGGATTGTTATGAAAAGATGAGCAATGCCGTACCGGAGGCGAGCGTGGCATCTGCTGATCCCTGTATAGGGAAGAGAACACGGAAGGCTTCGGCGCGGCGAACAAAAGGTGACAGAATAACAGGAACAGAATGTGTTCCCCAAAATGGAGGTAGAACGATTATGAAAAAGACCAGACTGATCGCGATGCTGTTGACCTTAGCCATGGCGGGCTCTCTCCTGGCTGGCTGCGGCGACAAGAACAACGCAGACAATGAATCCAATAATCAGGGCGAAAGCAACACCCCGGAGTATTTGGTATGGAACATTGGCGCTGAACCGAAGACCTGGGATCCCACCCTTAGCGACGAGACCCTTTCCGAGTATCTGACCATCAGTATGTTCGAGGGCCTGACCAGACAGGTCGAGGACGGCATCGAACCCGGTATTGCAGAAACCTGGGATATTTCCGATGATGGCCTGACCTATACGTTCCATCTGAGAGAGTCTAACTGGTCCGATGGTACGCCTGTGACCGCACACGACTTTGAGTATACCTGGAAGCGTATGTGCGATCCTAAGGTGGCGTCTCCCTCGGCTTCCGGTATGACCGACTACGTGGTGGGCGCGGCGGAGTTCCTCTCCGGCACCGGTACTGCTGACGGCGTGATGGCAACTGCTCTGGATGACTATACCTTCCAGGTCGTGCTGAAGAACCCCGCCCCCTTCTTCCTGAACCTGTCTCTTATACACATCTCCGAGCCCACGAGACTGCAGCTAATCT
>ENA-OZMM01000488-OZMM01000488.1-human-gut-metagenome-genome-assembly--contig:-NODE-488-length-10496-cov-3.807298_pt1 | contig 10496 bp, 7 predicted proteins | sample MGYA00244193_ERZ653821 | MGnify/ENA primary metagenome ERZ653821 (study PRJEB26926, sample SAMN06164832) | human gut metagenome | biome: ENVO:00009003; feature: ENVO:2100002; material: ENVO:00002003...
ACGAGATTAGCTGCAGTCTCGTGGGCTCGGAGATGTGTATAAGAGACAGATCGTGCAGATGGAGACCGAAACGGGGCTCGACCGCAACGCGGCGCTCGCCGATATGCGCTACACCTTTATCGAGAGCGTGGTCGACGCTTCCGTCATCAAGTGCCACGAGAGCCGCGAGCACGCGCGCTCCGTCCGCATCGACAAGATCCTCACCGGCCGCTATACGGCCATTCCGACGTTTCTCGGCATCATGCTGCTGACCTTTTACCTCACCTTCGACGTGATCGGGCAGCGCTTATCCGACCTTCTGGGCCTTGGCGTAGACGCACTCACCGCTCTTGTCGACCGTGCGCTCACGGCCTACGGCATCAACCCCGTCGTCCACAGTCTCATCATCGACGGCATCTTTGCTGGTGTCGGCAGCGTGCTGGTCTTTCTGCCCATCATCGTCACGCTCTTTTTCTTCCTCTCCATTTTAGAGGATACCGGCTACATGGCGCGCGTGGCGTTCGTTATGGACAAGCCCCTGCGCCGCATCGGGCTTTCCGGGCGCAGCATCGTGCCGATGCTCATCGGCTTTGGCTGCTCGGTGCCCGCCATCATGGCAACGCGCACCGTCTCGTCCGACCGTGACCGCAAGATGACCATTCTCCTCACGCCGTACATGAGCTGCTCGGCAAAGATCTCGATCTACGCCTTCTTCACGGCGGCATTCTTCCCCGCGCACCGCGCGTTCGTGATGATCTCGCTGTATCTGCTCGGCATTCTCATCGGCATTCTGGCGGCGCTCATCATGAACAAGACCGCGTTCCGCGGCAAGCCCGTGCCGTTTGTCATGGAGCTGCCGAACTACCGCATGCCGGGGCTCAAGAGCGTAGCGCTGCTGCTGTGGGAAAAGGCCAAGGACTTTTTGCAGCGCGCCTTCACGGTCATCTTCCTTGCCACCATCATCATCTGGTTTTTGCAGAGCTTCGACACACGCCTCAATGTTGTCTCTGACAGCGCACAGAGCCTGCTGGCACTTATCGGCAAGGGCATCGCCCCCATTTTTGCGCCCCTCGGCTTTGCCGACTGGCGCTGTGCCACCTCGCTCATCTCCGGCTTCATTGCCAAGGAGAGCGTCGTCAGCACGCTTGAGGTGCTGCTCGGCGGCACGGCCATCGCGTCTCTCTTCACCACGCGCTCGGCCGTCAGCTTTCTCGTCTTCACGCTGCTCTATACCCCCTGTGTTGCCGCCGTCGCCACCATTCGCCGCGAGCTAAATTCCACGCTCAAGACCGCGCTCGTCGTGCTGATGCAGTGCGCCGTCGCGTGGGTCGTGGCTTTCGCCGCCTACGCGCTCGGAGGGCTGCTCTGATGAGCGCGCTCGACTACCTGCTGCTCGCGCTGATCGCGCTCGCCGCGCTCCTTGCCCTGCGCTTTGTGCGAAAAAGCAGGAAAAACGGCAGGTGCAGCGGCGATTGCGCACACTGCGGCGGCACCTGCCATCGCAAAGAATAACTCTCGCTGAAAAAATCGCAAAGGGAGCGCCCCGGCAAATGCCGGGGCGCTCCCTTTTGGCTTGTCAAAGAATCTCGCCACTGGCGAGGTCCTTCTGCTATCATAGAGAAAAAGGGGGTAAGGTTGGGAAATTGGAGAAAGAATTCTCGAAGAGATATCATGATGGTGGATGTAGATGCCTTAGTCTCCAAGGATCATTTATTGCGCAAGATAGAGAATGAAATGGATTATGAATGGCTGTATGCACGGCTAAGTCCATATTATTGCGCAGATAACGGCCGCCCCGGATCAGATCCGGTGGTGTTAATAAAAATGGTGTTGCTTCAGCATCTGTATGGGTGAGGCTTAAATATGCTGCCATGAATCTCAAAAAGATCGCTATTCGGAAGTGAAATGCTTCCAATTTTGTTCCCTATATAACGATTTTTACTCCCTTTAATGATAAAACGCCAGTCCTCGTGTTTTGAGAACTGGCGTTTTTTGACAGGATGAAGGGTGGGGAAACTCTTTTTCAAAAGAGTTCTCCCGCCCTTGATTGGTGCGGTGCTTTTTACAGCTTGCGGAAGCGGTCGGCGACGATGGCTGCGGCATCGGCGGTGGAGAGAATGCCGGTGTCGAGATAGAGATCGTAGCCGCCCGGTGCGCCCCAGATGCGGTCGGTATAGCTTTCGTAATACTTGCGGCGCTGCTTGTCCATCTTGCGGATCAGGCGCACGGCCTGGTCGCGCGTGAGTTTTTCCTGCGCCATTTTGCGCTGAATGCGGTGCTCGTCCGGTGCGGAGACGAAGACGGTGAGGAGCTTCACGTTTTCCTCGCGCAGCACATAGTCTGCGCATCGCCCGACAAAAACGCACTCTTCGTGGCGGGCAATGCGGCGGATCTCGTGGCTTTGCAGGGCGAAAAGCACCTCGCTCGTCGGCTTGCCGCGCAGCACGTGGTGGTTGCCCTCGTGTACCGTCTGAAAGAGGTAGGGGTTGGTCGCCTTTTCGTCTGAGGGGGAGAGCGTTTTCTCCGAAAGCTCGCCGTATTCACACGCAAGGCGGATCAGCTCGCGCTCATAGACGCGGATCCCGAGAAGATCCGCTGTTTTTACTGCAACTTCGTGGCCGCCGCTGCCGAACTGGCGGCTGATGCTGATGATGCGATTTTCCATGATTGGTAACTCCCTCCGCTTTTCTATTGTTTCAGCGCATTGAGCGCCGGCTGGGGAATCGAGAATTCGCGTTCCGCCGGCGTGATGACGGCGGAGAGCGACGCCGGAGCGTCAGAGAGGATGAGATGCAGCGCGCCGCTGCACGAAATGTTGACCGACTTGAGCGCGCCCTGCTCGCTCACGAGCACGGAGATGCGCCCGGAGGAGAAGGTCACATTCTGCGCCTTGATGTCCGGCGCGATGGCGGCGGCCAGATCATTCATGGCGTCAGAATCGAGCGAGAGCCCGTAGAGATAGCCGCCGCTCACGCGCTCGCAGCCTGCGCTGCCGTCAAGGATCAGGCGGTAGCAGAGGTCGATGAGCGAAGAGGCGTCGACGAGCTGCGCACTTGCGGCGTCCACACTGTTGCCGCTCGCGTCGCAGATCTTGTCACCGGAGAAGTAGACGGCGAGCGTGTTTTTGCGAATGCAGCCGTAGCTCTGACCGTCGATGCTGCTGCGGTCGTACTGGAGCGTGCTGCTCAGCACGATCGGGCCGCAGTCGGCGGAAAGGGAAATGTCAGACGAAGAAATGTCATTCGTCAGCTCGCCCCATGCGTGCAGCAGGCGGAGCGCATCGCCTGTCAGCGTGGAAGAAGAGTCGGCGCCGCCGGACGAGCGAATGGCGGAGAGCACCTCGTCCGGCACCGCGGGCGCAGACGCATCGGTAAAGACGGCGTCGGCATTTACGTGCAGATCACCGGAATTCTCCGCCGCAAAGCTCATGCGCATCAGCTCGCCGCTCTCTGCGGTGAGCGTCACGCGGATCGAGGAGAGCGCCGCGGCGTCGGCGATCTCGTCCGAGGTGAGAAGATGCAGCAGCGCGCTCGCGTCGTCGCCCTCGGCGGTGAAGGTGTAGACCTTGTTCTGCCCGTCCACGGATTTGCTCACGCTCAGCGTGCGGCAGAGCTCAGCGGTCGTATCCAGAAGCTCGGCGTAGTCGGGAAACGCGCCGCCGACGGCATAAGACTTGCCGTTTTCCAGATAGAGCGCACTGTTCGCGTAGTAGAGCGCCGCGCCGTCGCGGTCGATGCAGGTGACAGAAGTCCCATCTGCTTTCGTGCGGGCGACGGAAGCATCTGCGTGAAGAACGAGCTTGCCGCAGGAAGCGTCAACGGTGACGTCCATCGTCATGGGATCTTCCTTGATGCGCGCTTCGATGAGGTGGCAGGCCTCAAGATCCTTCTTGAAGTCGGACTTGAGGAAGAATGCCGCCGCTGCGCCAAGCAGAACGAGGATCGTGATGAGGATGGGAAGGAAGCGGCGGCGTCTGCGCTTTTTCGGCGCGGGCGGGACCGCGGGCTGCGTAAGTGCGCTTTCGCGCGCTTCGCGCTCCTCGCGCAGCAGCCGCAGTTCCTCTTCCGCGCGCGCAAGGCGCGCCTCAATGGAATCGGGATCAACGGGAGCGGACGGAGCGGGAGCAGCTGCGGAAGCATTTTCTGCGCTTTCCGCTGTGGTGGTGACGACCGGTACGGGGACTGCCGCGGCGGGAACGGCGGACGCTTCCGGCGCGCCCTCGCTGGCCTTGGCTGTATCTTCTGTCTGGGCGCTTTCGGTATCCGCGCTGCGGACGATCTGCTCGGCCTGCGTAACGGCACTCATGCTGCGCGCGAGCGCTTCCGCGCGCCGGCGTGCCCTGCGCTTGCGGCGGCGGACAAGCAGAACGATCAGAAGAACAAGAACCGCCAGCACAGCAAGGCTGATGAGCCAGATGCCAAGGACGTTCAGCGTCCGCACGGCGGCGAAGTCAACGCTGTTACCGCTTGCCGTGAAGGTGAGGTAGCTGCCCATTGTGTCGCAGCTTGTTTCCTGCCAGCTGCCGCCGTTTTCGCGCACGTAGATGCGGATATTTTTCTGCCCATCCGGCGGAAGATAGCGCAGGGTGTGCGTGTTCTGCCCGTCGTCGGCAAGCTCCACGTGCCACTGCTCAAGCACTTCTGCGTTGGCGGTCGTGGATGGGATCTCACCGCGGCGAAGGCAGGAGAAATAACCCTGTATGCGGTCGAACACGGTGCCGGATTGAACATCAAACGCCGCGGGTGTAAGAGACTGAGCGGTCATGGCGATGGCGCTGCCGTCGTTGTAGTTTCCTTCGACGAGAAGAATGGCAAGTCCGCCGTCGCGCGTCTGCTCGGAGGCAAGCGCGGGGGTGTAGGCTTCGTAGACTGCGGTGACAACGGTGTCGAAGTGCAGGTTTGTAAGGTCGCTTCGATCCCAGTGGACATGGCAGCCGTCCTTCTGCGGCGGATCGGGAATGTCGCTTTCGGCGAAGGAATCGCCGTAGTGGAAGGTGCGGCTGAGCACGGTCTCACCGTCGGCAACGAAGGTGAGAGAGAAGGATTTCATGCTCTCCGGCAGCTCGGGAAGCGTGAGAAGCTCTTCGTAGGAGGTGGGTTCTGCGCGTCCAGCGTAGCTCTGGCGGTTGATGCCGGGGAGATCGTCGGAGACATAGTAGTTGTACTCAAACGTACCTGTATCGCTGCCGGAGATCGCGCCGCGATACTGCTGGCAATCGGTGATGTCCACAAGCGAATAGTTCCAGCGCACGCTGCTTCCGCTGCCGTCGATATTTTCCTGTACGCCGCTGCCGACGATGCCGCCAACGTACTTCTTGCCGCTGAGCGTGCACTTGGCAAAGCTGCCGTGTACCGTTGCGCCGGTAAGTCCGGCGATGCCGCCGGTGTAGCTGCCGTTTTCGCTTGCCACCGTGCAGGAAGCGGTTTCGCATGCGGTGAGATAGCCAAGATCCATGCGCCCGACGATACCGCCGACGTAGCTGCGCTTGCCGGTCACATCGCCGGTGTTCATACAGCTCTGGAGGATCGCCCTGTATTCGTACTGCTTGCGGTAAAAGCCGGAAAGGTGGCCGGTGACGTCGTCCTCGGGGTCGAGCGTGTATTCAATGGTCATGGAGCCCGTGATGCCGCCGGTATTCACATCGCCGTACACCGCGCCGCTGTTGCGGCAGGAAGAGACTTTGCCGAACGTGACGGAATCGATGTCGACATCGGAGGTGTCGACAATGATGTCGCCCGAGCCGCCGCTGAGCGAGGAAATGGCGGAAAACAGCGTTCCTGTCAGCTCGTTGAACTTATTGTTGATCGAACGAATGTCATTTGCCAATGTGCCGACCGTGCCGCTGGCGGCGTTGTTGAGCATCGTGACCTGACTGCTCAGGCCGTTGATCGACGAGGTCAGCCCGCCAAGATCCGGTGCAGCGACGATCTGAGTCGAGCCGGTGACGGTGCCCGAGGCATTGCCCTCGTGGCTCGCGCCCGCGCCTGCGGCACTGCCGCCCCAGATGGTGGTGCTGTGACCGCTGTCGGAATGCTCGTGGTCGATGCCGCCGGCTGCGCCCTTGCCGCCGCCGATCAGAGTGTCGGAGGAATGGGAGCCGTCGCCGGTGATGACGCTGTCAATGCTGGCGTTCAGCCGGACGTTGTTCAGCTCATTGGCCGCGTTATCCACATAGCCGGACATGCTGTTCAGGCGCGAGACGATCTCATTCGAGCCGCCTTCGGCATGGTTGGCTGCCGTGTTGACAAGACCGCTGAGCTCGTTGAGTTGTGTTTTGAGCTGCTGCAGCAGACCGTCGGAGACCTCCATGTGGATATAGGGTTCCATTTGGCCGGCGATGCCGCCGACGTCCTTGCGTCCGCAGACCGCACCCTCGTTGCTGCACGCGAGGATCTGGCCGCTGTTGCGGCCGACCACGCCGCCGATATTGTAGCCGATATGCTGATAACCGACGGCGGCGTAGTTTGTGCTCGACGCGATCGCACCGGAGGAATAGCCTGCAATGCCGCCGGTGTCGGTGGCGGTGTTGAGCGTGTCGGGGCGGGAGAGCTTGGCGAGGTCGAGCGAGAATTCAAGGTTCAAATTGCTCAGGTCGATGGAGGGGTCGGTGCTCTCGATGTTTACATAGGCGCGGCCGCGGCAGGAGATGATGGAACCGAGGTTTTCACCTACGATGCCGCCTGTCATGTTCTGTCCGAAGATCGCACCGGAGGCTTCACACGCGCGTACAACGCCGCTGGATCGGTTGCGGCCGACCACGCCGCCGACGCTGCGTTTGCCCGAAACACTGCCATTGAACGTGCTCTGTTCGATGGCACCGTAGTTTTCGCCCACGATGCCGCCGACGCTTTCACTGTCGCCCGAGGGAGAGACCGTGCCTTCCACGTTCAGCTCTGTGATGACGGCGTCCTTTTGCAGCACGCCGAAAAGACCGGCAGGGGAAACGCTCTGCGTGATGGAAAGGCCGCTGATGGTGTGGCCGTTGCCGTTGAACGTGCCGCCGAACGTCGGAATGGGCAGCGCATCGTCGCTTTCGAGCACGATGTCGTTGTCAAGAACAACGGTTTTGCCGCGCGACCAGGAATCGAGTGTGCAGGAGTGCGCAAGCTCCTGCAGATCTTCTGCGCTTTTGATGTGAATGGCACCGTCCCCGTCGGCAAAGGCCTGCATGACGGGAAACAGCGACACGAGCAGCAGGCACGAGAGCGCAAGCGCGCAGAAGCGATGGAAATAATTAGTCTTCTTCATCGTCTTGCTCCTCATTTGCAGATCCGGAGATCAGATTCAGGTCGATGTCGCCCTCGACCGTGGCGTGCATGATGCCATGCACTGTGCCGTTGATGTTGCCGCGCACCATGCCGTTGACGGAGATCTTGCCGTGTCCGGATTTCTTTTCCGAAATGGACGGCACAGAGAACGACGTCTTATCGACGATGCCGCTGCCGATGAGCAGGATCTGCGGCAGGGCGAACATGACCATGATGATGGAAATGACCGTGCCGCGACCGAGACTCTCGCCGATGCCCGCAATGACGGGCTCGGAGGTCATGCTGCCGATCAAAAAGCCGCAGATCGAAAGGATCGAGCCGGAGGTGATGATCGTCGGGAAGGCAAAGTTCAGCGTTTCCACGATGGCGTCGCGGTGGTGCATCTTGCCCTTGAGCTCCTGATAGCGGCTCGCGATGACGATGGCGTAGTCGATGTTCGCGCCCATCTGAATGGAGGACACGATCAGGTAGCCTAAGAAGAAGACATACTTTCCCGTGATGGTCGGGAACGAGAAGTTGAGCCAGATGCAGCCCTGGATCACCAGGATCAGCAGCACCGGCATGCCGGCGGAGTTGAACGTGAAGAGCAGCACCAGCATAACCACGAGCACCGACACGATGCTGACGACCTTGTTGTCGACGGCGAAGGACTTTTCGAATTCGTATTCGTTCGTCGATTCTCCGGCGAGATAGACCGTGTCGTCAGGATAATACTTCTTGGCGATCTCAAGGATCTTGTCGGTGAAGGCGTAGGTCTCATCGCCGCTTTCCGGCAGCGTGAGGTAGACGAGCATGCGGTCATAGTCCGGGCCTTCGAGCTGCGCCTTGGCGCTGCTCATCTGTACCTCGGCTTCCTGCAAAAGCTTCGTCTGCTCGTCGCTGAGCGTGACGATGCCGGCGTCCACCTGATCGCAGACAAAGAGGAACATGTCGATGAGCGGGACTTTGTAGGTGGCGAGGTTGCCCGCAAGCTTGCCGTATTCCGAATGCTGCGCGGCGTAGGCGGCGTAAACGACCTGCGCGGCCTCATAATCAAGCCCCGCAAGCTCGGCGAACTGACGCGGCGTCAGCTTGTCGGCGAGCATGTAACCGTCGAGCGCTTCAATGTTGGTAAGACCCATCGTGGAATCGACCTCGTCGTACTGACTGAGCTCGCTTAAAATGGCAGATTCCTTGTCGTAATCGCCCGTGGGAACGATCAGCGCGAGCATATTTTTTGAGGTAAAGTTGTCCTCGATCATCTGCTGGGCAAACTGCGTTTCATTTTGCTTGGGCGCGGTGATGAGGCCGTAGCCGTAAGCATAGGGGCAGTTGGACGAAAGGCGGAAACCGATGACAGCCAGCGCGACAAAGACCAGAGGAATGATATAGCGTGTGGCAAAGTCGAGCTTGCCGACAAAGGAGATCTTGGGGACGAAGCTGCGGTGCTGCGTGCGGTCGATGAGCGGGCCGAAGAGCATCAGAAGGCCCGGCATCACGATGAACGCGGCGAGCAGCGCAAAGAGAATGGATTTGATGAGGCACAGCGCCATATCGGGGCCGAGCTTGAACTGCATGAAAAGCATTGCAACGAGACCGCCGATGGTCGTCAGGCTGCTCGCGCCGATCTCGGGAATGGACTTGCTCAGCGCGATGATAACGGCTTCGCGCAGCGGCAGCAGCCGGTGTTCCTCCTTGAAGCGGTTGCAGAAGATGATGGCATAGTCGATGGAGAGCGCCAGCTGCAAAATGCTCGTGACGGAGTTTGAAATGAACGAGATCTTGCCCATCAGGAAGTTCGTGCCCTGATTCAGAACGAGCGCGACAACGAACGTCAGGATCAGTACCGGCACCTCGCCGTAGGTCTCGGACGTGAAGAGCAGCACGAGCACGATGACGATGGCAACATACACCATGATGACACTGATCTCGTGGTCGATCGTTTCCTGCTGCGTGTTGCCGAGGTCGGTGTCGACATACAGATCATAGTTGGAGAGATATTCCTTCACAGCGTTGAGCGAGTCAAGGCAGGCGTCGTCATCTTCGCTGTAGGCAAAGGTGATGGAATAGAGTGCGGAGAGGTTGTTGTAGTGCGCGGTGGTCTCGTCGTAGTCCACGCTCTGCACGCCCTTGATCTCCTTGATCTTAGGCTCCAGCGCGGCGGCCTGCTCGGGCGTGATGTTGGCCACCATGACCTCGGCCGTGCCGTAGGTGGTGAACTGCTCGTCCATGATGGTGAGCGCCTGCTTTGTCTCTGAGCCACCCGGCAGATAATACGTCAGGTCGCTTTCCACCTCGACCCAGTTGCGGGAAAAGACGGAGAAAACGAGCAGAATAATGGTGAGCAGAAAAATGAGATTCCGCTTGTCGACGATCACGGTCGCCAGCTTTTCCATAAAGCTGGAACCGGTCTCTTTGGATTCGTTACTCATGGTATAGCGATGAGCCTCTTTTTTCTCTGGATTGGGTTCGTTTCTTTCTGCGCTCTAAGCCGTTTTTGATCGGCGCTTCGCTCGGCGCGATCTGTACGATGTCGCCAAGCGAGCAGTCGAGCTTACGGCAGATGCGCACGAGCACCTCAAGCGAAACGAGTTCATTTTTCGAGAGCTTGGCGAGCGTATTGGAGCTGATGCCGACCTCGCGTGCAAACTCTGTTTTATTGAGTCCCTTGTCGATGAGGAGCTTAAAAAGGTTGTTGTAGGTAACGTACATGGCTGTACCTCCTGTTCTGTCGACAACATTATAGAAAAATGTCGGGGGAAGCAAGATAAAATTTGTGAAAGCAGATATTTTTTGCGCAAATGTGACAAATTGACCAAAAAAGCGAGGGCGCGGCAGAGGCGCATCTTCCGCGTTGACAAATATATGGCGGCTGCTTATAATTGATATGTCTGAAAAAATGTAAAATTGTATCGCAGAGGTGCCGCCGCAAGGCGGAGAATAGAGAATCCGGTGCGAATCCGGAACGATGCAGTCACTGTGTACGGGAGCGGCCTGCAATGCCACTGGGAAACTGGGAAGGGCAGTGCCGCGATGAACGAAGTCAGGAGACCTGCCTCTGCGGGGAATCTCAAGCCCGCTGCACACAGGCTGATATTTCTGCGAGTTTACCCGCGGCGCGACCATGTTCGCGGCGCGGTGTTGCTGGTTGGAAGCGTGAGAGCGGCTGTGGATCCACAGCCGCTTTTATATTTCTTTCAGAACGATTTTTGAAGAAGAGGTAGAAAAACATGAAAAAGATGCTTGCACTCCTGCTCGCAGCCGTGATGC
>ENA-OZMM01000493-OZMM01000493.1-human-gut-metagenome-genome-assembly--contig:-NODE-493-length-10440-cov-4.097737_pt1 | contig 10440 bp, 10 predicted proteins | sample MGYA00244193_ERZ653821 | MGnify/ENA primary metagenome ERZ653821 (study PRJEB26926, sample SAMN06164832) | human gut metagenome | biome: ENVO:00009003; feature: ENVO:2100002; material: ENVO:00002003...
TCTCGTGGGCTCGGAGATGTGTATAAGAGACAGATATGCTGGCTATTCAGTTGCTCAATCCGGGCGGCGTGCTGCTGACTTTCTCCTGCTCTGGGCTTATGACCACCGATTTATTTCAGAAAATCATCGCTGATGCCGCAATAGATGCTGGGCGTGATGTACAATTTATAGAGCAGTTCCGTCAGGCCGCCGATCACCCGGTGATCGCTACCTACCCGGAAGGGCTGTATCTGAAAGGGTTTGCCTGTCGCATCATGTAACTTGAAAAGTGGAATATTACCCTTACATAGAGGGTATCTATTTCCCGGGAGGTGACTATGATTGCCAGCAAATTCGGTATCGGCCAGCAGGTCCGCCATTCCCTGTTAGGTTACCTCGGAGTGGTCGTGGATATCGACCCGGAATATTCGCTTGATCAACCGTCAGCCGATGAGTTGGCGGTTAACGACGAACTTCGCGCCGCTCCCTGGTATCACGTGGTGATGGAAGACGATAATGGTCTGCCAGTGCATACGTATCTGGCCGAAGCACAACTGAGTAGCGAGCTACAGGAAGAACATCCGGAGCAACCGTCGATGGATGAACTGGCGCGAACAATTCGAAAACAGCTTCAGGCCCCTCGCCTGCGCAATTGATGCTAACACAGGCCCGATGGCGATTAGCTAATCGGGCCTGTGCGTTTTGTTCGGCTACAGACCAACCTTACTTCGCCAGTCCCAACCGCGGGATCTCAATCGCCGGGCAGCGATCCATCACCACCGTAATCCCTGCATCGCGAGCCAGCACGGCTGCCTGCTCGTTAATCACGCCGAGCTGCATCCATAGGGTCTTCGCGCCGATGGCAATGGCCTCCTGAGCAACACCCCACGCCGCTTCTGAATTACGGAAAACATCCACCATATCCACTTTCTCTGGTACATCTGCCAGCGTCGCATAGCCCTGCTGCCCCAGCAGTGTTTTTCCAGCGACCTTCGGTGAAACAGGAATAACGTGATAGCCCTGATCGAGTAAATATTTCATCACCCGATAACTTGGACGATCGGGTTTATCGCTTGCGCCAACCAGTGCAATCGTACGGGTAGATGTCAAAATGCCAGCAATATCGGTCTCTTTCATCGTTTTCCTCCAGGCTGTTTAGCAAAGTGTACGACAAACCTGCCCCCGCAACCATTCATCCCATACTGGCGCATGAGAGCTAAACTCAAAAATATGTCTATATGTTAGTAAACATGATTATCGAAAAATTTAGATACATCTTATACAGATATTTTCTGGACAGGAGAAACCTATGAAAGCCGGCATTGTGACAGCCTTAATTGCTCTGTGTTTGCCGGTAACCGTTTTTGCTACCTCTTTACGTCTGTCTAATGATATTGATCTTCTGGTGCTGGACGGAAAAAAAGTCTCCAGCTCATTACTGCGTGGTGCCGACAGTATTGAGCTGGAAAACGGTCGGCACCAGCTCGTGTTTCGCGTAGAAAAAACCATTCGCCTGTCCAGCCACGAAGAACGTCTGTATATTTCGCCCCCGCTGGTCATCAGCTTTGATACCCAACTCGTCAGTCAGGTTAATTTTCACCTCCCGCGCCTGAACAATGAGCGGGATGCAACGCATTTTGATGATGCCCCTCGTGTGGAACTGCTGGATGGGGACTCCATGCCTATACCGGTTAAGCTGGATATTCTGTCAATCACGTCCACCGCAAAAATCGTAGATTATGAAATGGAAACAGAGCGCTATAACAAAGCGGCTAAGCATGCGTCTTTACCACAATTTGCCACGATGATGGCCGATGACAGTTCACTGCTTTCCGGGGTATCTGAACTGGATCGCGTGCCGCCTCAGTCGCAAACGCTGACCGAGCAGCGCTTAAAATATTGGTTTCAACAGGCTGACGCACAAACCCGAAGTAACTTCTTACAATGGGCTGAGAAACAGCCCCCATCGTGACATTTATGTTCGCATACGCATTTTTTTTGTCTTTCTCTTGCAGCGTCAAGTGCTTCCAGTACTCTGTAACAAAGTTAACTTGGGAGCTGTACTATGGAATTAACGACTCGCACATTGCCAGCGCAGAAACATATTGCGTTGGTCGCACACGATCACTGCAAAAAGATGTTGATGAGCTGGGTTGAACGCCACCAGCCATTACTGGAAAAACACGTTCTGTATGCTACAGGAACAACAGGAAATTTAATTCAACGCGCGACAGGAATGGACGTCAACGCCATGCTGAGCGGCCCGATGGGGGGTGACCAGCAGGTGGGTGCGCTAATTTCAGAAGGGAAAATTGATGTGCTGATTTTCTTCTGGGATCCGCTCAACGCCGTTCCCCACGATCCTGATGTCAAAGCCCTGCTACGCCTGGCCACGGTCTGGAACATTCCGGTCGCCACCAACGTGTCAACGGCTGATTTTATTATCCAGTCGCCAAACTTCAACGACGCAACGGATATCTTGATCCCGGATTACGCCCGTTATCTTGCAGAACGCCTCAAATAAACGCCAGGCAGGCGGCAATTGCCGCCTGCTTTTCAGGGTTTCCGGGTCACCGGAACGTCTAGTTGCTTAAGCTCATCAACAAAGCATGATGGCGCGTCTTTGCTAAACAGTAGCCATACCCGATGCCGCGCACGCGTTAGCGCCACATACAGCAACCGTCTCTCTTCTGCATCAGGAAAATCTTCAACAGCCGGGAGTAACGCCTCTTCCATAATCGACTCGCGAGCCGGGGCCGGAAAACCGTCATTCCCGTCATGAAGCCCCATCACAATGACATAATCCGCCTGCTGCCCTTTGCTGGCATGAATAGTCATAAAATCCAACTGCAGCTTGGGCCAGCGGGTGGCCGCTTTGTCCAGGCTAGCAGGTTTGAGATGATGGTATCGCGCCAGCACCAGAATTCTCTCTTCGGCTTTCACAAAACCCGACAGCTTATCCAGCAACAGATCTAACTGGCTTTCGTCGAGCAACGTGACGGCTTTTTTATCACCAGTCGTCAGACTGTTCAGCGGTTTCGCGAGCTGATGTGGGTTTTGCTGGATAAACTGGTTTGCGACTTCGCCAATACGGCTATTAAAACGGTAAGTCGTATCCAGATTACAGCTATCGCCCTCACCAAAATTTTGCTGGAATGCGGTCGTCAGAGAAAGCTGTGCTCCGCTGAACCGGTAAATGGCCTGCCAGTCATCTCCCACGGCAAACAGCGTGGTCTGCGAGTTTTGCTTACGCATGGCGGCTAACAGGGCGGCGCGTTGAGGGGAAATATCCTGAAATTCATCGACCAGAATATGTTTCCACGGACTGATAAACCGACCCTTCTCCAGAATGACAATAGCCTGATGGATCAACCCGGAGAAATCGACGGCATTCTCATCCTTCAGGGCACTCTTCCAGGCCTTGAGCAGAGGCGCCATTAGCTTTATGCGTTTACTGAACAGATCACGGATCTCCTCCGGAGCATTAGCAATCATCTCCGCCTGTGCTCCGCCATGCATACGCATCAAACTAACCCAGCGATCCAACCGGGAGGCCAGACGGCGCTGTAATTTTTCGTCATCCCAGAAGTTACCTTCGGGTACAGACCACTGCATTTCTTCTTCTAACCATTGTCGCCAGCCTTTAGCCTGAGCCTTTTTCTCACTGCACTGCTGACGCCAGGTTGTTATAAAGAGTTTGTGGCGCGCGATAGCATCATTTTCAAGCTTGCTCACCGTTGGGACTTTTTTACTACCTTGCGAAATGATGTGCAGCGCCAGTGAGTGGAACGTCCGTGCGGTGACCTCATCCGTATGCAGACGCTCACGGATGCGGTCATCCATCTCCTGGGCTGCTTTGCGTCCAAACGCCAGCAACAGGATCTGTTCCGGCGCGGCTTCTCCCCGTGCAAGCAACCAACCAGCCCGGGCAACCAACACAGATGTTTTACCGCTTCCAGCCCCTGCAAGTACCAACAATGATTGCTCACCGTTCACCACCGCGCGCGCCTGAGCAGGGTTCAACGGCGAAGATTCAATATGCTGGAAAAACTCGGCATACTCTTCCAGCATTGCATCGGTGTACGCCTGATTGTGCTGTAAGCGACAGGCTTCAATGTCCTTCAACCATGCCTGGCATTGACGTAACGCCTCCCGGCAATTTTCAAATTCTTCCAGCCGATTAACCGGAAGCGGTAACGCGGCAAAGGCACGGCGAATCTGCTGCTGCAGCCCTGACGTTTGTTCGCGCGTCAGCCATTTACTTTCACTAGTACGCGCCTCTATCGCATCCAACTGCTGCTGTAAAACCCCCGCAGCAACGTCACTCATTTCCTGGCTCCACTGTTGCCAGAGCGTATTCAAATGATGATGGAAGCGCTGGGTTTCCGCCCACTCTGTACCGTGAAGACGAACCACCTTCTCATCCGGGAGTACAAACTCCAGCTCGCCCCATACCAGGCCGCGTTTGCAATGAATAGCCAGTAACTGGTTGAAGGGAATAAGATACTCGTGACGATCGCCGGAAACTTTAATCCCGGCATTGAGAATAACGGCCCGATCGTAAGGGTGTTGTGCCAGACGTTTTCCAAGAGAAGTAGCTTTCAGTTCCATAAGACTCAAGCGGATCCACACGAAGAGGTTTACTTATCAGTGTAACCGCCAGAGAAAACGTGCTCCAGCCCAAAAAAACGTTACAATTGCCGAATTCACAGAAAACCAGAGTTAACCGAGGGTTTATGCGTACTGTTCTGAATATTTTAAATTTTGTGCTTGGGGGGTTCGCCACCACCCTGGCCTGGTTACTGGCAACGCTGGTCAGTATCGTGCTTATTTTTACTTTACCCTTGACCCGTTCATGCTGGGAGATAACCCGACTTTCGCTGTTTCCCTATGGCAACGAAGCGATTCATGTCGATGAACTGAATCCAGCTGGTAAAAACGTCCTGTTAAATACCGGCGGCACCCTACTCAATATTTTCTGGCTGATTTTCTTCGGCTGGTGGTTGTGTCTGATGCATATTGTCTCTGGTATTGCCCAGTGCATAACGATTATTGGTATTCCGGTTGGCATTGCGAACTTTAAAATCGCTGCCATTGCGCTCTGGCCTGTGGGTCGCCGGGTGGTTTCAGTAGAAGTTGCTCGTGCAGCGCGTGAAGCCAATGCGCGTCGTCGTTTTGAATAATCAGGACCGATGGCCTTTATGTTAAGTCCTCTGCTCAAACGTTATACCTGGAACAGCACCTGGCTGTACTACGTGCGGATTTTTATCGCGCTATGCGGCACAACGGCACTGCCCTGGTGGCTGGGTGACGTCAAGCTGACTATCCCACTCACGCTGGGTATGGTCGCTGCCGCACTTACCGATCTGGACGATCGTCTCGCGGGCCGACTGCGTAATTTAATCATCACACTGGTGTGCTTTTTTATTGCCTCAGCCTCCGTTGAGCTGCTCTTCCCATGGCCCTGGCTGTTTGCCATTGGGTTAACGCTTTCCACCAGCGGTTTTATTCTGCTGGGGGGATTAGGCCAGCGCTATGCAACCATCGCTTTTGGCGCGTTGCTGATCGCCATTTACACGATGCTAGGCACCTCGCTTTACGATCAGTGGTATCAACAACCCATCCTGCTGCTCGCTGGCGCTATCTGGTATAACCTGCTGACGCTCACCGGACATCTTCTGTTCCCCATCCGCCCCTTACAGGACAATCTGGCACGCAGCTACGAACAATTAGCGCATTACCTGGAACTGAAGTCGCGTCTTTTTGATCCCGACATAGAAGATGAAAGCCAGGCGCCATTGTATGGTTTAGCCCTCGCTAATGGGCAACTGATGGCAACGCTGAACCAGACCAAAGTGTCGCTGCTGACCCGCCTGCGCGGTGACCGTGGACAACGGGGAACACGTCGCACACTGCATTACTATTTTGTGGCGCAGGATATTCATGAACGCGCAAGCTCCTCACATATTCAGTATCAAACGCTACGCGATCATTTCCGTCACAGCGACGTGATGTTCCGCTTCCAGCGGTTGATGTCGATGCAAGGACAAGCCTGTTCACAATTGTCTCGCTGTATTTTATTACGCACGCCATACCAGCACGATCCGCACTTTGAGCGCGTCTTCACCCATATAGATGCCGCACTTGAGCGCATGCGCGCCAGTGGAGAACCTGCCGATCTGCTCAATACGCTGGGTTTTTTACTGTCAAACCTACGGGCAATCGACGCACAGCTCGCTACCATCGAGTCTGAACAGGCCCAGGTACTCTCGCGCAATGAGTCTGAAAATCAGCTTGCCGATGACAGTCCCCATGGATTCAGTGATATCTGGTTACGCCTGAGCCGTAATTTCACCCCAGAGTCCGCTCTGTTTCGCCATGCCGTTCGCATGTCGTTAGTGCTCTGCGTTGGTTACGCCATTATCCAGATAACTGGAATGAACCACGGATACTGGATCTTGCTGACCAGCCTGTTTGTCTGTCAACCAAACTACAATGCCACCCGACATCGTCTGGCGCTCAGGATTATCGGCACGTTGGTTGGGATTGCCATTGGCCTACCGATTCTGTGGTTTGTGCCCTCTTTAGAAGGGCAGCTAATACTTTTAGTGATCACTGGTGTACTGTTTTTTGCCTTTCGCAACGTCCAGTATGCGCATGCCACCATGTTTATCACGCTGCTGGTATTACTGTGCTTTAACCTGCTCGGCGAAGGCTTTGAGGTTGCGCTGCCGCGTGTCATCGATACGCTAATTGGCTGTGCTATCGCCTGGGCGGCTGTCAGTTTCATCTGGCCAGACTGGCGTTTTCGTAATCTACCACGGGTAATTGAGCGGGCGACTGACGCTAACTGCCGCTACCTTGATGCAATTCTCGAACAATATCATCAGGGTCGTGATAATCGTCTGGCCTACCGTATCGCTCGCCGTGATGCGCATAACCGTGATGCTGAACTCGCCTCCGTGGTGTCAAACATGTCGAGCGAGCCGGATGTGACGGCCCAAACGCGCGAAACGGCGTTCCGTTTACTGTGTCTCAACCATACGTTTACCAGCTATATTTCTGCGCTGGGCGCACATCGCGAACAATTGACCAATCCAGACGTTCTGGCATTGCTGGATGACGCTGTTTGCTATGTTGATGATGCCCTTCACCATCAACCCGCTGACGAGCAGCGCGTATACCAGGCGTTAGAAGGGCTGAAGCAGCGAATTCAGCACCTGGAACCACGCCCGGACAGTAAAGAGCCTCTGGTCGTTCAGCAAGTTGGGTTATTAATTGCTCTACTCCCGGAGATCCGGCGATTACAGCAGCAAATTGCCGTATTACCTTCTAATACCCCGGTTCCGGCGTAAGAGAACTTACCCACTCCACCAGCTCCTGGCGACGCGTCGCCGGGAGCGCGGCTTCATGTATCCCCCCTACCGCGCCTTCAAGGGCATAGAGTACTTTTACCGTTAGAGCCGGGTTATTTTGCCGAAGTTTCAGCCAGCACATTTGTGCCCCTAACGACCGCATAGTCCCCTCATCTTTAATTCCAGCTTCATTCAGCAGAGTCTCCAGATGAAACGTCATATTCGGCAATTCCCGCAGACGATGCTGGGCAAAGCGGCTCTGTTTTTCCTTAACCGCTGCATCCAACGAATATCGCGATAACGACACCAGTTGCTGCTGGTTTTGCCACAGGGCATCGTTCACCTGGTAATAATTAAGAACAAGAGGACGTCCGCGCTTAATAAATGTCAGCCAGACAGGAGAATTTTGTACGCAATACTGGGCGCTCTGCTCACAGGCGCGAAGATACAACTCACCATTGGCGACCATGGCAAAGACCGTATCGCCAACCGTCAGACTGTAGCCGCCAAACAGTGAGCGATAGTGAATTGTCCCCAGAGAAGCAAGGTATTCCTGCGATTTATAGATCCTTGCATAAGAAAGTTTTTTCATAAAAATCCTTTTTAAATCATAACGTAAGCAAATGATTTTCAGTAGCGGATCCGTTAATGACGAAAATAGGCAACTTATGCGTATGGGGCAAGATGAATTTTATTTTTCCCGTGACGACGACTAAAAATTGCGAACCTGTTTCCGAAAATAAGGTTGATCTTTGTTGAAGGCAGGGTTACTGTATATCCATACAGTAACTCACAGGGCTGGATTGATTATGTACACTTCAGGCTATGCAAATCGTTCTTCGTCGTTCTCTTCCACATCAAGCAACATTGCGCGCGTTTCATCAGAGAACGCAACCGCTGGGCTTATCAGTGAAGTGGTCTATCGCGAGGACCAGCCCATGATGACACAACTGCTGCTACTTCCCCTGCTGCAACAGTTGGGGCAACAATCTCGCTGGCAGCTGTGGCTGACGCCTCAGCAAAAATTAAGCCGGGAGTGGGTGCAGTCAGCTGGACTTCCATTGACGAAAGTCATGCAAATTAGTCAGCTCTCCCCCTGCAATACGCTGGAATCGATGATTCGTGCACTACGCACGGGTAATTACAGTGTTGTCATTGGCTGGCTGGCGGAAGAATTAACGGAAGATGAACATGCCGAACTTGTCAAAGCGGCTGATGAAGGTAATGCGATGGGATTTATCATGCGTCCGGTTCGCGCTCAGACACTTGCGGGGAGACAGCATTCCGGGCTAAAAATTCACTCGAATTTGTATCATTGAGTAAAATTAGGATTTATCCTGGAATTTTTTTTCATCTCTCAATTTGCCTTTGACCTGCAATGTGTTTTTCGTCTGAACGCCTGTCAGAAGCGGTTTTCAGGATATCCTCAGTACATTTATTCAGCTATAAATGTTAAATATTGTGTATACAAGCCTTTTTTTTTCATATGCCTGACGGACTTCACACTTGTAAGTTTTCAACTACGTTGTAGACTTTACATCGCCAGGGGTGCTCGGCGTAAGCCGCAGATATCGGTAGAGTAACTATTGAACTGGTCCCCGGGTGAAGGATTTAACCGTGTTATCTCTCTTCGGAGATATTCATGGCGAATTTTGGATGATAACGAGGCGCAAAAAATGAAAAAGACAGCTATCGCAATTGCAGTGGCACTGGCTGGTTTCGCTACCGTGGCGCAGGCCGCTCCGAAAGATAACACCTGGTACGCTGGTGCTAAAATGGGCTGGTCTCAGTACCATGATATTGGCAACAACCAGATCAACAACACCGGGCCGACCCACGAAAGCCAACTGGGTGCTGGCGCGTTCGGTGGTTATCAGGTTAACCCGTACGTTGGTTTCGAAATGGGTTACGACTGGTTAGGCCGTATGCCGTACAAAGGCTACACCGACCAGACTCATCAAAACGGCGCTTTCAAAGCTCAGGGCGTTCAGCTGACCGCTAAACTGGGTTACCCAATCACTGACGATCTGGACGTTTATACTCGTCTGGGTGGTATGGTTTGGCGTGCAGACGCTAAAAGCAGCAACGGCTTCAAAGACCACGACACTGGTGTATCCCCAGTATTCGCTGGTGGCGTAGAGTACGCAATTACTCCTGACATCGCTACCCGTCTGGAATACCAGTGGACCAACAACATCGGTGACGCGAACACCGTTGGTGGTCGTCCGGATAACGGTCTGTTGAGCGTTGGTGTTTCTTACCGTTTCGGTCAGCAGGAAGAAGCAGCTCCAGTAGTTGTTGCTCCGGCTCCGGCTCCAGAAGTACAGACCAAGCACTTCACTCTGAAGTCTGACGTTCTGTTCAACTTCAACAAAGCAACTCTGAAACCAGAAGGCCAGCAGGCTCTGGACCAGATGTACAGCCAGCTGAGCAACCTGGATCCGAAAGACGGTTCCGTAGTGGTTCTGGGCTTCACTGACCGCATCGGTTCTGACGCTTACAACCAGGCGCTGTCCGAGAAACGTGCTCAGTCCGTTGTTGATTACCTGATCTCTAAAGGTATTCCTTCTGACAAAATCTCTGCACGTGGCATGGGTGAATCCAACCCAGTTACTGGCAACACCTGTGACAACGTGAAAGCTCGCGCTGCACTGATCGACTGCCTGGCTCCGGATCGTCGTGTTGAGATCGAAGTTAAAGGCATCAAAGACGTTGTAACTCAGCCTCAGGCTTAAGTTATCGTCTTATAAAAAACCCCGCTATGCGGGGTTTTTTTTCATCTGTTTTCATTCAAAGTAAGCCACGCATAAAACCAGTCAACCGCTACTCTTTTCCCAGCAACGCCTGTAAATCCTGTTTCAATGTCGACATTTTGTTCGCGTACTTCTCTTTATGCTCTGCGTCTTCAATCAACTGCACAATGGTTTCAGAAAGCGTTTTGCCACGCCGCTGCGCAAGACCAGCCAGACGCTGCCAGACCATAAACTCCAGATCGATCGATTTCTTACGCGTATGTTGATGCTCTGCATTAAAGTGCCGCTTACGCCTCGCCCGGATCGTTTGCTTCATACGATTGAGCAGTGCAGGGTTCATGTATTCTTCAATC
>ENA-OZMM01000494-OZMM01000494.1-human-gut-metagenome-genome-assembly--contig:-NODE-494-length-10436-cov-3.902033_pt1 | contig 10436 bp, 9 predicted proteins | sample MGYA00244193_ERZ653821 | MGnify/ENA primary metagenome ERZ653821 (study PRJEB26926, sample SAMN06164832) | human gut metagenome | biome: ENVO:00009003; feature: ENVO:2100002; material: ENVO:00002003...
CAATGAGCCCCAGCTAGCAGCCAGGGCTCAATTTTTATTTTAGCGTGTTTTGCGGCGTTCAAACCATCAGGCAATGCTCCAGCCCTCTGCCTGTTCACGGATCGTAATGAAACGACGATAAAGCCCTTCCTGCCGAAGAAGCTCGTGATGTGTTCCTTTCTGAACAATCCGACCTCTATCCACCACTAAAATCTGGTCAGCGTGTTCGATCGTTGCCAGACGGTGGGCGATAACGATAACCGTTTTTCCAATGGTCAATTCACTGATTGCCTGCTGGATCAAATGCTCATTTTCAGGGTCAATGCTCGCTGTGGCTTCATCAAGAATGACGATATTGGCGTCTTTAAGTATCGCGCGAGCGATAGAAATGCGCTGCTTTTCACCGCCAGAAAGACCGCCTGGTAGACGGTCAAGCAGCGGTTCAATGCCCAACAACGCCACCAGCTTATCAAACTGTCCGGCCATGCTTTTCGCCATTCCGTAACGCAGGTTACCGCGCACTTTATAGTGCGGGAACAGACGCGCATCCTGGAAAACATAGCCCACCCGGCGTTTTTCCGGCGTTAAACAGATACCATTCTCGACGTCGTTTAAGACCCGACCGTTGAGCACGATGCGTCCGGACTGCGGCTGCGTCAGGCCGCTGATGGCGTTAATCAGTGAGGTTTTGCCCGCACCGGAAACGCCAAAAATAGCGGTGATGCCGCTCGCTGGCAGCGTTTCGTTGAGCGTCAGACAATGCGTCCCCAGCGTCTGGGAGAAATTGAGTTCCAGCATAATTATCGCCCCGTCCGCTCACGGCTAATACGCGCCAGCCATTCAGAAATCAGCAGCGAAATCAGCGCTAAAACAATAGAAATGATACACAACCTTGCCGCCGCGCTTTCGCCGCCGGGAGTCTGGATCAGGGTATACATCGCCGAAGGAATGGTGCGGGTTTCGCCTGGAATGTTGGAAACAAAAGTAATGGTTGCGCCGAATTCCCCGAGGGAACGCGCGAACGCCAGCACGGTACCGACAATAATGCCGGGCAGCATCAACGGCAGCGTAATGGTCACGAATACGCGCCAGCGTCCGGCTCCCAGCGTGCGGGCCGCCTGCTCCAGCTTGACGTCAACACCTTCCAGCGCCAGACGAATTGCCCTTACCATCAGAGGAAAAGACATCACCGCCGCAGCCAGTACCGCACCGCGCCAGCTAAAAGCAAAGGTAATGCCAAACCAGTCGTACAGCCATTCGCCGATGAACCCGCGCCGCCCCATGGCGACCAACAGCAGATAGCCCACCACGACTGGCGGCAGAACCAGCGGCAAATGCAGAACGCTGTCGAGCAGCGCTTTGCCCGGGAACTTGCATCGCACAAGCAGCCAGGCAAAGAAGATCCCAAACGGCAGGCTAAACAAGACGGCCAGGGAAGAAACTTTCAGGCTCAGTATGACGGCCTGCCATTCAGGATCGGTCAGTATCATTACTTGGTCGTAAATCCATAACGTTTAAAGATTTCAGCAGCCTGCGGTCCTTTCAGGTAATCATAGAACGCGCTAACCGTTGCGTTTTTGTGCCCATCAACAATCGCGATAGGGTATTCCACTTTTTTGTGCGAATCTTCCGGGAAAGTCGCAACAACTTTTACGCCCTTGCTGGCGACAGCATCGGAACCATAGACGATCCCCAGCGGCGCTTCGTTACGCTCTACCAACGCCAGCGCACCGCGCACGTCTTCAGCAGGAGCCAGTTTCGGGGCCAGGGTATCCCATGCACCCAGTTTTTGCAGCGCTTCTTTGGCATAAATGCCTGCCGGAACATGTTCCGGATCGCCAACAGCCAGGCGTCCACCGTTCAACAGACTGGTCCAGTTGGTTTTACTGTCGATAGTGAAGTCTTTCTGCGCGCTGGCTTTCGGCGCCACCACCACCAGGCTGTTACCCAACAGCGTTTCACGCGTTGCGGTATCAATAGATTTCTTGTCTACCGCGTAGTCCATCCATTTCTGATCGGCAGAAATAAACAGATCGGCCGGTGCGCCTGCTTCAATCTGACGCGCCAGTGTGGAAGAAGAAGCAAAAGAGGAGACAACATCAACGTTCTTCTCTTTTTTATATTGCGTTGCAATGTCCTGCATCGCGTTAGTCAGTGAAGCCGCTGCGAAAACAGTAATCTTTCCTTCATCCGCCAGCGCATGTCCAGCAACAGTAAGAGAAAGTGTTGCCCCTGCAAACAAGCGTAACCATGTACGTGCCATCTGTAACTCCTTTGCGTTTCGTTATGTAGGCGCAAATATAACGAGTAAACCAGGATTTTCCCAGTGGTTATTGATACCAATTAGAGGTTACACAAAGAAAATATCGGCAGGGAAAGCAGGATCTTGAGAAACTGTAGCCAGAGAAAACGAGTAGGAAGGCAAAAAATATAAACGCCCGACTGAGCGGGCGTTTGGGGAATCAATGATTCTGTCTGGACTGGTCTTTCTGACCGATACCGGAGAAAATGTTGAACACTTCACCCAGTCCGTAAATCAGACCCAGAATGATGGCCATTACCACAGGTACCATGATTACGGCGAATACCAGACTTTTCAATAACTCTAACATGGTCAACTCCAGATATAGTCCTTAGTTGTATTCTAACCACATAACACAGAAAAGCACTCCCCTTTTGTGCGGTTGGCTTTGCGCGCGCGCGGTTTTCCGTCACAATACCCTTTTTTGCCAGGAGCTTGTGATGCAGGCCGAAATCCTTCTTACGCTGAAACTTCAGCAAAAACTGTTTGCCGATCCCCGTCGCATTTCTCTGCTTAAACACATTGCGCTTTCCGGCTCCATCAGTCAGGGCGCGAAGGATGCAGGTATCAGTTATAAAAGCGCCTGGGATGCGATTAACGAAATGAACCAGCTCAGCGAGCAGACGCTGGTTGAACGTGCCACAGGCGGTAAAGGCGGCGGTGGCGCGGTGTTAACGCGCTATGGCCAACGTTTAATCCAGTTATATGATTTACTGGCGCAAATCCAACAAAAAGCCTTTGATGTTTTGAGCGATGACAATGCGCTACCGCTCAACAGCCTGCTGGCAGCTATCTCTCGCTTTTCGCTGCAAACCAGCGCCCGTAATCAGTGGTTTGGCACCATTACCGCCCGCGACCACGATCAGGTTCAACAGCATGTCGACGTGCTGCTGGCGGATGGCGAAACGCGCCTGAAAGTGGCAATCACTGCGCAAAGCGGCGAGCGTCTCGGGCTTGAGGAAGGCAAAGAAGTACTGATTCTGTTAAAAGCGCCGTGGGTGGGAATCACTCAGGACGACGCCATCGCTCAGGCTGCTGATAACCAGCTGCAGGGCACGATTAGCCATATTGAACGCGGCGCAGAGCAGTGTGAAGTGTTGATGACGTTGCCAGACGGTCAGACGCTGTGCGCGACGTTGCCGATAGAGCAGACCCACACATTAACGGAAGGCGCTAACGTCACAGCATATTTTAATGCGGACAGAGTGATTATCGCCACACTGTGCTGAGTTAATTGACATCAGCCTGAAGAACACGTATCCCTGTTATTCATTGCTGCAAATAATGGGATACAAAATGTCATCGTTGCAAATTTCGCAAGGCACGTTCCGTCTTAGCGACACAAAAACGCTCCAGTTAGATGCGTTGACGTTAAAAGCGGGTGATAGCTGGGCGTTTGTTGGATCTAATGGTAGCGGGAAATCTGCGCTGGCCCGCGCGCTGGCGGGCGAGTTGCCGCTCCTGAAAGGCGAACGCCGCTGCCAGTTCACACGTATTACCCGACTATCCTTTGAGCAGCTCCAAAAGCTGGTCAGCGACGAGTGGCAGCGAAACAACACCGATCTTCTTAGTCCCGGTGAAGACGACACCGGGCGCACCACCGCAGAAATCATTCAGGATGAGGTCAACGATCACGCCCGCTGCACTGCACTGGCACAGCAGTTTGGCATTTCTGCCCTGCTCAACAGGCGTTTCAAATACCTTTCCACCGGTGAAACACGCAAAACTCTGCTCTGCCAGGCATTAATGTCCACGCCAGATTTGCTGATCCTTGATGAACCCTTTGACGGGCTGGACGTCGCGTCCCGCCGCCAGTTAGCAGAACTGCTCGATGAGCTGCACCAGGCCGGTTTAACGCTGGTGCTGGTACTTAATCGCTTTGATGAAATTCCCGAGTTCGTGCAGTTTGCCGGCGTGCTTGCCGATTGCACACTGACGGAAACCGGCGCAAAAACCGACCTTCTGCAACAGGCATTAATCGCTCAGCTTGCTCATAGCGAGCGGCTGGAAGGCATCCAGTTACCCGAACCGGATGAGCCTTCGGTGCGCCACACGTTGTCAGATAACGAGCCGCGCATTGTGCTTAACGACGGCACCGTCTCGTATAACGATCGCCCTATCCTGCATCATCTGAGCTGGCGGGTAAATCCGGGGGAACACTGGCAAATCGTCGGCCCCAACGGTGCGGGGAAATCAACCCTGCTCAGTTTAATCACCGGCGATCATCCCCAGGGATATAGCAACGACCTGACCCTGTTTGGCCGCCGCCGGGGCAGCGGTGAAACTATCTGGGATATCAAAAAACACATTGGCTATGTCAGCAGCAGCCTGCATCTGGATTACCGGGTAAGTACAACGGTACGCAACGTTATTCTCTCCGGTTACTTTGATTCAATCGGCATTTATCAGGCCGTCTCTGACAGGCAGCACAAGCTGGTACAACAGTGGCTGGATATTCTGGGCATCGATAAACGTACCGCGGATGCGCCATTTCATAGTCTTTCCTGGGGGCAGCAGCGGCTGGCATTGATTGTTCGTGCGCTGGTCAAACATCCAACATTGCTGATCCTCGATGAACCCTTGCAAGGATTAGATCCGCTCAACCGTCAACTGATCCGTCAGTTTGTGGATGTCCTGATCGGTGAAGGTGAAACTCAGCTTTTGTTTGTCTCTCATCACGCCGAAGATGCCCCGGCCTGCATTACCCATCGGCTAGAGTTTGTACCCGAGGGAGATATCTACGGCTATCGACAAACTTCTCTGCGTTAATTTTCATGCCAGGGCGTTTATCACGCCCTTTTTTGTGCTTTTTTTTCAGACAAGAGCTGAAATAGCAACCTAACATAATGATTTATAATAAAGTAACCAGCAGCATCGAGTGAAAACAATGAAGTGTAAACGATTCCACTAATTTATTCCGTGTCACACTTTTCGCATCTTTGTTATGCTATGGTTATTGCATACCATAGGCTTAACGGAGCGAATTATGAGAGTATTGGTTACAGGTGGTAGCGGTTACATTGGAAGCCACACTTGCGTGCAGTTGCTGAAAAACTGTCACGAGGTGGTGATCCTGGATAATCTCTGCAACAGCAAGCGCAGCGTACTGCCCGTCATTGAGCGTTTAGGCGGCAAGCATCCGACCTTCGTGGAAGGAGACATCCGTAACGAAGCGCTGATAACCGAAATTCTGCACGATCATGCCATTGATACGGTCATCCATTTTGCCGGTTTAAAAGCCGTTGGAGAATCCGTAGCCAAGCCGCTGGAGTACTATGACAACAACGTCAACGGCACTCTGCGTCTGGTGAATGCAATGCGCGCCGCCAATGTGAAAAACTTCATTTTCAGCTCCTCCGCGACCGTCTATGGCGATCAGCCGCAAATTCCTTACGTTGAAAGCTTCCCCACCGGCACGCCGCAGAGTCCGTACGGCAAAAGCAAGCTGATGGTGGAACAGATCCTGACCGATCTGCAAAAAGCTCAGCCCGACTGGAGCATTGCCCTGCTGCGCTACTTTAACCCGGTTGGCGCTCATCCATCGGGAGATATGGGGGAAGATCCGCAAGGTATTCCAAACAACCTGATGCCTTACATCGCGCAGGTTGCCGTTGGCCGCCGCGAGTCTCTTGCCATATTTGGCAATGACTACCCTACTGAAGATGGCACCGGCGTTCGCGACTACATCCACGTGATGGATCTCGCCGACGGCCACGTTGCCGCCATGGAAAAACTGGCGGGCAAACAAGGCGTGCATATTTACAACCTCGGTGCAGGCATCGGCAGCAGCGTGCTGGACGTGGTTAACGCCTTCAGCAAAGCCTGCGGTAAACCAGTTAATTACCATTTCGCCCCGCGCCGTGATGGCGATCTTCCTGCCTACTGGGCAGATGCCAGCAAAGCCGATCGCGAGCTCAACTGGCGCGTGACCCGCACCCTGGATGAAATGGCACAAGATACCTGGCACTGGCAGTCACGCCACCCGCAGGGATATTCGGATTAAGGACCAATCATGACGCAATTCAATCCTGTCGATCATCCACATCGCCGTTTTAACCCGCTCACCGGGCAGTGGATCCTCGTATCACCGCATCGCGCCAAACGCCCGTGGCAAGGGGCGCAGGAAACTCCGTCTAAGCAGGTACTACCTGCACATGACCCGGACTGCTTCCTGTGCGCTGGCAATACGCGCGTTACCGGCGATAAAAACCCGGATTACACCGGGACTTATGTCTTTACAAATGACTTTGCGGCACTAATGTCCGATACCCCGGACGCGCCGGACAGTCACGATCCGTTGATGCGCTGCCAGAGCGCGCGCGGTACCAGCCGCGTGATTTGCTTCTCACCCGATCACAGCAAAACGCTACCGGAACTCAGCGTCCCTGCACTGACAGAAATCGTAAAAACGTGGCAGGAACAGACCGAAGACTTAGGGAAAACCTACCCTTGGGTGCAGGTCTTTGAGAATAAAGGCGCAGCGATGGGGTGCTCGAACCCGCACCCACACGGACAAATTTGGGCCAACAGCTTTTTGCCTAACGAAGCCGAACGTGAAGATCGCCTGCAGAAAGCGTACTTCGCCGAACAAGGCGCGCCGATGCTCGTTGATTACGTCCAGCGTGAACTGGCGGACGGCAGCCGTACGGTCGTAGAAACCGAGCATTGGCTGGCGGTTGTACCTTACTGGGCCGCGTGGCCGTTCGAAACGCTGCTGCTGCCGAAAGCGCACGTGCTGCGTATTACTGATTTGACCGATGAACAGCGTACTGACCTGGCGCTGGCGTTGAAAAAACTGACCAGTCGTTACGACAACCTGTTCCAGTGTTCATTCCCCTACTCTATGGGCTGGCACGGCGCACCGTTTAACGGTGAAGAAAACGAACACTGGCAGTTGCACGCACACTTTTACCCGCCGCTGCTGCGTTCCGCGACCGTGCGTAAATTTATGGTCGGTTATGAAATGCTGGCGGAAACCCAGCGTGACCTGACGGCAGAACAAGCAGCTGAACGACTGCGTGCGGTCAGCGACATCCATTTTCGCGAATCCGGAGTTTAAATAATGAGTCTGAAAGAAAAAACACAATCTCTGTTTGCAGAAACATTTGGCTACCCTGCCACCCATACTATTCAGGCACCGGGCCGTGTAAACCTGATTGGCGAACATACCGATTATAACGACGGCTTCGTTCTGCCTTGCGCCATCGACTATCAAACCGTTATCAGCTGTGCGGCACGCGACGATCGAAAAATCCGCGTGATCGCCGCGGATTACGACAATCAGATTGATGAGTTCTCGCTTGATACGCCGATTATCGCCCACGACAGCCAGCAGTGGTCAAACTACGTACGTGGCGTGGTAAAACATCTGCAAAAGCGCAATAACGCCTTTGGCGGTGCTGATCTGGTGATCAGCGGTAACGTCCCGCAGGGTGCGGGCTTAAGCTCTTCTGCCTCACTGGAAGTCGCAGTTGGAACGGTATTCCAGCAGCTCTATCATCTGCCGCTCGACGGCGCGCAGATTGCCCTGAATGGCCAGGAAGCTGAAAACCAGTTTGTCGGTTGTAACTGCGGCATCATGGATCAACTGATCTCGGCACTTGGTAAGAAAGATCATGCGCTGCTGATCGACTGCCGAACGCTTGGCACCAAAGCCGTTTCTATGTCTGAGGGTGTCGCGGTGGTGATCATCAACAGTAACTTTAAACGTACGCTGGTCGGTAGCGAATACAACACCCGTCGCGAACAGTGTGAAACCGGCGCGCGTTTCTTCCAGCAGCCAGCGCTGCGTGATGTCAGCCTTGAAGCCTTCAACGCTGTCGCCCACGAACTGGATCCGATCGTCGCCAAACGCGTTCGCCACGTTATCACGGAAAATGCGCGTACCGTTGAAGCCGCGCAGGCACTGGAAAAAGGCGATCTGCTGCGCATGGGCCAGCTGATGGCGGAATCTCACGCCTCAATGCGCGATGACTTTGAAATCACCGTGCCGCAAATTGATACGCTGGTCGAAATCGTCAAAGCGACCATCGGCGATAAAGGTGGTGTCCGTATGACCGGTGGCGGTTTCGGCGGCTGCATCGTAGCGCTGATCCCGCAAGATTTGGTACCTGCCGTACAGCAGGCCGTCGCAGAACAATACGAAGCGAAAACCGGTATCAAAGAAACATTCTACGTCTGCAAACCTTCACAAGGAGCAGGACAATGTTAAACGAAATCCCTGTGCAGGCTCCGGACGGTCAACCGTTTCGCCTGCTCACCCTGCGCAATGACGCAGGGATGGTCGTCACGCTCATGGACTGGGGCGCGACGCTGCTCTCTGCACGTATTCCGCTTAGCGATGGCAGCGTGCGCGAAGCATTACTCGGGTGCGCCAGCCCGGAACAATACCCGGAGCAGGCTGCATTTCTGGGCGCTTCAATTGGTCGCTACGCTAACCGTATCGCCAACAGCCGCTATACCTTTGCCGGCGAAACCGTTGAATTAATACCAAGTCAGGGTGAAAACCAGCTGCACGGCGGGCCGGACGGTTTCGATAAACGTCGCTGGCAGATAGTCAATCAGAATGACCGTCAGGTGCTGTTCGCCTTAACATCTGACGATGGCGACCAGGGTTTCCCTGGCCATCTATGCGCCACCGCACAGTATCGCCTGACTGACGATAATCGTATTTCGATAACCTACCGCGCCACGGTCGATAAGCCCTGTCCGGTGAATCTGACGAATCACGTTTATTTTAACCTCGACGGTGACAAAACGGATGTGCGTCAACATAAGCTGCAAATTCTGGCGGACGAGTACTTGCCGGTTGATGAAATGGGCATCCCACATGACGGACTGAAATCCGTCGCTGGTAGCACTTTCGATTTCCGCACGCCTAAAATCATCAGCAGTGAATTTCTTGCCGATGACGATCAGCGCAAGGTAAAAGGTTACGATCACGCCTTCCTGCTTCAGGCGCAGGGCAATGCGCGTACGCCGGTCGCTCGACTGTGGTCCCAGGATGAAAAACTGCAGATGGAGGTCTACACCTCCGCCCCGGCATTACAGTTTTATTCCGGGAATTTCCTCGGCGGTACGCCATCCCGTGGTCCTGATGCCTACGCCGACTGGCAAGGTCTGGCGCTGGAAAGCGAGTTCCTGCCGGACAGCCCGAACCATCCGGAATGGCCGCAGCCAGACTGCTTCCTGCGTCCTGGCGAAGAGTACGCCAGCGTGACGGAATACCGGTTTATTCCAGCCTAATCGTTCCCCCTCCCAGGCCCGATGACGTAACGTATCGGGCCTGTTGCTTGTTTATCACAGTAGAACCGCTCAAATCCCCACCGTTCAAAGACAAAATCGCAACCTTGAATTCACAAGAACCTTACACTGTGGCGCTATTTTCGCTATGGTTATGCGTAAGCATTGCCGCTGACGCTTTACGGCAATATAATGAGAATTATTATCATTCAATATGATTTATAGGAGTGAGTGTATGGCTGTAACTAAGCTGGTTCTGGTACGTCACGGTGAAAGTCAGTGGAACAACGAAAACCGTTTTACCGGTTGGTATGACGTTGATCTGTCAGAGAAAGGCGTGGGCGAAGCAAAAGCGGCAGGTAAACTGCTGAAAGAAGAAGGCTACAGCTTCGATTTTGCTTATACCTCTGTGCTGAAACGTGCCATCCACACCCTGTGGAATGTACTGGACGAACTGGATCAGGCCTGGCTGCCGGTTGAAAAATCCTGGAAACTGAACGAACGTCATTACGGCGCGCTGCAGGGTCTGAACAAAGCTGAAACCGCTGAAAAATACGGTGACGAGCAGGTTAAACAATGGCGTCGCGGCTTTGCGGTAACGCCACCGGAACTGACCAAAGATGACGAGCGTTATCCGGGCCACGATCCGCGTTATGCGAAACTGACCGACAAAGAGTTACCGGTTACCGAAAGCCTGGCGCTGACCATCGATCGCGTTATCCCCTACTGGAACGAAACCATTCTGCCGCGCATGAAAAGCGGTGAGCGCGTGATTATCGCCGCTCACGGTAACTCTCTGCGTGCGCTGGTGAAATACCTGGATAACATGGGCGAAGATGAGATCCTTGAACTGAACATCCCGACCGGCGTACCGCTGGTATATGCTGTCTCTTATACACATCTGACGCTGCCG
>ENA-OZMM01000497-OZMM01000497.1-human-gut-metagenome-genome-assembly--contig:-NODE-497-length-10391-cov-4.051664_pt1 | contig 10391 bp, 8 predicted proteins | sample MGYA00244193_ERZ653821 | MGnify/ENA primary metagenome ERZ653821 (study PRJEB26926, sample SAMN06164832) | human gut metagenome | biome: ENVO:00009003; feature: ENVO:2100002; material: ENVO:00002003...
TTCCCTGCCGTTACCGAACCGAGCCTGTCAAAGGTAGGATCCAGACGCGCCAGCCCTTCGGCGCTGGCATCGGTGCGCGGTTGTTCGTCGGTATCCACCACGAACGATTGCCCATTACGCTGCGTTACCACCGGCACGATTTCATCTTTAAAGCGTCCAGCATCAATTGCCATCCGCGCTTTGTGCTGCGAGTGCAGCGCGTAGGCATCCTGCAATTCGCGGCTGATGCCGTATTCTCGCGCCAGGTTTTCCGCGGTAACGCCCATGTGATAATCGTTGAAGGCATCCCACAGACCATCATGTACCAGGCTGTCGACCAGTTGGCTGTTCCCCAGCTGTGCGCCGGTGCGGCTATCGGTAAGGACATGCGGTGCACGGCTCATATTCTCCTGCCCACCCGCAATCACAATGTCGGCTTCGCCACACTGGATAGCCTGGGTCGCCAGATGCAGCGCTTTCAGACCCGAGCCACAGACATCGTTAATGGTGATGGCGGAAACGGTATTGGGTAGCCCACCATTGATGGCAGACTGACGCGCCGGATTCTGCCCGGCACCTGCGGTAAGCACCTGTCCGAGGATCACTTCATCCACAGCGTGGACATCCACGCCCGTGCGTTCCAGTAACGCCTTGACCACCATGCTACCTAACTCAACGGCAGAGTGGCGCGCCAGCGTCCCCTGGAAGCAGCCAATCGGTGTCCTTAATGCCCCGACGATCACAACCTCTTTCATCACTACCTCAGCGCAAAATAACACCGCAATAGTAGATGATTGTTAAAAAGAGTTATCAAGGTTGTTTAAAAACGGTGATTTTTATCACAAAGGAAATTCATATCACTTATTGGTCATCTGAACGCCACTCTGCTGTAAATGGTCGCGCAGCCAGCTTCCTGCCACGCCAGGCGGTGATTTCTTATTCCACAACAGATCGATAGAGATAGCCTTTGGCCAGCCAGGCATCTTTAATTGCACCAGTGGTTTTTCTGCCGCAAACTCCTCCACCAGCGCACAGGGGAGCGCGCACCAGCCGAATCCCTGCACCGCCATACTTAGCAATAACAGATAGTTAGGAGCAGACCAGACGGGGCCGCGCGCCACGTTGGTACCGCTTTCCAGATAGGTATTCAAACGCAGCTCGCGCCAGGTGTGTAGCTGCTCCCACTGCAGTTTTTCTTGAGCCGCAAGCGGATGCGATGCCGCCACGTATAATCCCATCCAGGTTTGCATCGGCAGACGCGTAACGCCCATGTCGGTCGGATAATCCTCCCGCGCTTCGATCAATCCCACCTGCGCACGTCCTTTTTGTAGCAGATCGATCACGTCCTCATCTTCGCCAATCAGGCATTCAAACTCGGTATGGGGAAACTTGCGATCAAACTGCACCATCAACTCTTCCAGCACATCCGGATGCAGCGTGTCCGAAAGCACGAAGGTCAGACGCGCTTCCGTTTCACCCGACAGCGAGATCGCCGCTTCATCCAGGCGTTCGCTGGCCGTCAAAATTGCCTGCACATAGCCCAGCACCCGCTTACCTTCTTCGGTCAGCGTCGGCTGGCGGGATGAGCGGTCAAACAGCGCAAAACCAAGATCGGCTTCCAGATGCGCAATGGCCGTACTGATAGTGGACTGGCTTTTGCGCAGCCGCCGGGCCGCCGCAGAAAATGAACCGCAGGAAACGGTCTCCACAAATGCCGTTAACGCTTCAGGAGAGTAACGCATGAACTATCTACTTTATCGATGGGTACTATCTTTTAGATATCACATAAAACGATAAAATTGCCACCATTCCGTTATCCGGGCATCAATGAAGGTTTTAGGTTATGCAACACGATACAGTCCAACGTCGCTCGTTAGTGGAGCGTATTTTTCATGCCGTCTGCTTTGAAGGCATTGCCACCGCGATCCTTGCACCAACCACCGCATGGTTGATGCAGCGCTCGGTGCTGGAAATGGGCGGACTGACCATTCTTCTCGCCACCACGGCGATGATCTGGAATATCATTTATAACGCCCTGTTTGATCGCCTGTGGCCGTCGCACCTGGTAAAACGTACGGCGAAAGTGCGAGCATTCCACGCCTTAGGCTTCGAGAGCGGTTTTATTGTGATCGGGGTGAGCATCGTGGCGTATGTGCTGAACGTTAGTCTGCTTCAGGCATTCACACTGGAAATAGGTTTCTTCCTGTTCTTCCTGCCGTACACCATGTTCTATAACTGGGCTTATGACACATTACGCGAGCGCGTTATGAAGCGCCGCCAGCAGCGCGTTACTGCCTGATAATTAAAATAATAGTCGGAATCTTCTCGGTTCCGGCTATTGTCCCATTCACTCGCCCGCTTGTTCACACCTCCCCCAGCCCCTGCCATTTGTGGTAAATTGCGCTTCTTTTTGTTTATTTTATAGTTGATACGTTCAAATAATGTCGAAATTTTGGTCAAAAGAAGAGACTCTCTGGAGCTTCGCACTATATGGGACTGCCGTCGGCGCAGGAACCCTATTCCTCCCCATACAGCTGGGTTCTGCAGGCGCGGTGGTACTGTTTATCACCGCTCTCGTCGCCTGGCCTTTAACTTACTGGCCGCACAAGGCGCTGTGCCAGTTTATCCTGTCCTCAAAAACGTCGGCTGGTGAAGGGATCACTGGCGCGGTTACGCACTACTACGGCAAGAAGATTGGCAGCCTGATCACCACCCTCTATTTTATTGCCTTCTTTGTGGTGGTGCTGATCTACGCCGTAGCGATAACCAATTCACTCACTGAACAGCTGGCAAAACATATCGCTATCGATCTGCGGATCCGCATGCTGGTCAGTTTTGGCGTGGTGCTGGTGCTGAACCTGATTTTTCTGATGGGCCGACAAGCCACCATTCGGGTCATGGGCTTTTTGGTGTTCCCGCTCATCGCGTACTTTTTGTTCCTTTCGCTTTACCTGACCGGAAGCTGGCAGCCAACGCTACTCACCGGCCAGATGTCTTTCGATCAGCACACGCTTCATCAGGTTTGGATATCTATTCCCGTGATGGTTTTCGCTTTTAGCCATACGCCAATTATCTCCACGTTTGCCATTGATCGACGTGAGAAATATGGCGAGCAGGCCATGGGTAAATGCAAAAAAATCATGAAGGTAGCCTACGTCATCATCTGCCTGAGCGTACTGTTTTTCGTCTTCAGCTGTTTGCTTTCGATTCCGACAAACTATATCGAAGACGCGAAAAATGAAGGCGTGACTATTCTGTCCGCGCTGTCGATGATGCCAAACGCGCCGGCATGGCTGTCGATTTCCGGGATCATCGTTGCCGTCGTCGCGATGTCAAAATCGTTCCTCGGCACCTACTTTGGCGTGATTGAAGGGGCAACGGAGGTAGTAAAAACGTCGTTGCATCAGGTGGGAGTGAAGAAAAGCCGGGCCTTTAATCGCGCTCTGTCCATCATGCTGGTCTCGGCTATCACGTTTATCATCTGCTGCATTAACCCTAATGCTATTTCGATGATTTACGCGATAAGCGGCCCACTGATTGCCATGATTCTGTTTATCATGCCGACATTGTCTACCTATCTGATCCCGGCGCTGAAGCCATACCGTTCAGTGGGTAACTTGATCACCCTGATTGTCGGTCTGCTGTGCGTATCTGTGATGTTTTTTGGCTAGAACGTGTTGTTTAACGGCTCATTCCAGTAGGTGGATGAGCCATTAAACTGGCTTATTTGATGTACGAATCCAGTACCTTCAGAACCACATCCAAATCTTCTTCGCGCTTAATTTCATCGCCCTGATGCACAATGTGCTCGGTCAGATGACCTTTAATCACTTCGCGCATTAATCCATTTACCGCACCGCGGATCGCCGCTATTTGCTGCAATACCGCCGCGCATTCATGCGGTTCATCCAGCATGGTTTTCAACGCCGCTACTTGCCCCTGAATCTTACTGGTTCGGGCTTTCAGCTTTTGTTTGTCGCGGATCGTATGTGACATAACTTTACCTTTTTAACGTCTGGCTGTAGGGACAATACCATCGACATTCTACTGGGGGGTAGTATTTGATACTGGGGGGGAGTAGAATCAAGCGAAATTAACCAACTAAGAATCATTCTCATGGGTGAGTTTTCTACGCTTCTTCAGCAAGGCAACGCCTGGTTTTTCATTCCCAGCGCGATTCTATTGGGTGTGTTACACGGCCTGGAGCCGGGGCATTCCAAGACGATGATGGCGGCTTTTATTATTGCTATTAAGGGGACCATCAAACAGGCGGTGATGCTGGGGCTGGCAGCAACGCTGTCGCATACCGCCGTAGTATGGCTGATTGCGCTCGGTGGGATGTATATCAGCAAAGCGTTTACCGCCCAGGCCGTTGAGCCCTGGCTGCAATTTGTCTCGGCGATAATTATTCTCGGGACCGCATTCTGGATGTTCTGGCGAACCTGGCAGGGAGAGCAGAACTGGCTGGCCCAGACGCATCACGACCACGATCACAGGCATCACCACCACCATGATCATGACGACCATCACCACCATCATCATGACCACGATGACGATCATCACCATCATCATCACGAGCACGAGCACGAGCATAATCACGACCATGCCGCACTGGCGGGACTCACCGAAGGCTCGAAAGAGTATCAGGATGCCCACGAACGGGCGCATGCCACCGATATTCAGCGCCGCTTTGCGGGCAAAGAGGTCACCAACGGGCAAATTTTGCTGTTTGGCCTGACCGGCGGGCTGATCCCGTGCCCCGCCGCCATTACGGTGCTACTAATTTGCATCCAGCTCAAAGCCTTCACGTTGGGCGCCACCATGGTGCTGTGCTTTAGCCTCGGGCTGGCGCTGACGCTGGTAACGGTGGGCGTGGGAGCGGCAATCAGCGTGCAGCAGGCGGCCAAACGCTGGAGCGGATTTAACACGCTGGCACGCAAAGCCCCCTATTTTTCCAGTGTGCTCATTGCGATGGTGGGGCTGTATATGGGGATCCACGGCTATATGGGGATCGTCGGTTAACACTAAGAGAGCGCAGCAGCGATTGCCGCTGCGCGTAAAACCAGGCTAGCTTTCGACGACATTCCCCCACACCAGTTGGCCTTTGTGGAAGGTCGCAGTGCGTGGGGAGATTCGCGCGACCGCTTCCGCTGAGCATGAAGCATCTACCAGCACAAAGCTGGCTTCATCCTGCGCTTTCGGCCAGACGCGCTCACCTTTATCGTTAAGCGGCAGCACATCACCGGTAGCAAGGAACAACGCCCGCGACAGGTTGCGTTCGTTAGGGCGAATATAGAGCTGCGCGTACAGATTCGCCTTCTCCAGCATGTCGCCCAGTCCGTACGGCGACCAATGGTCAATCACGCTGTCGGTTCCGGTAATCACTTCCACGCCTTTATCACGCAACTGCTTGAGCGGCATGTGCAAGGTACCGATCGGCACCGTCGAAGCAATGGTAATCTGCTGCGCCGCCATGCGGCTCGCCAGCGCATCCACCTGTTGTTCGTTCAGAGTCGCCAGCGCAAACGCGTGACTGATGGTCAGTTTACCCTTCAACTGCGGCGTTTTCTCCACCGTTTCCACCATGTAATTCACTGCCGCCACGCCTGCCGGACTGGTTTCATGCAGATGGATATCTACGCCTTTATCGTAATCCAGCGCAATCTGGAACATGGTGTCGAGGGATTTTTCCATCGCCCCGTCGACGCTGGTTGGATCCAGACCGCCGACGTAATGCGCCCCCGCCTGCATCGCTTCACGCATCAGCGGTTCAGATTTTGATAACAGCAGGCCATGCTGCGGAAATGCCACGATTTCACAGGCAAAACCCGGTTGACGACGCGCCAGCACCGCCTGCAGGTTTTCGAGGTTTTTCAGCCCGGAAACCGGTTCTATGTTGCAGTGGCTGCGGGCGATCGAGGTGCCTTTTGATTGCAGCAGATCGATCAGCTTTTCCGCGCGCTCCTGCGTATAAGGCTGGAGTTCAGGCAGCAGCTTTTGTTCCAGGCGGATCATATCCTGAATGGTGGTGCCCGCCGGACGGTTCAGCGAACGCCAGGGACCGCCGTAAAAGGTTTTATCCAGATGGATATGCATGTCGCGCATGGCGGGCAGCATCAGCTTTCCAACCGCATCGTAGTGCGGCAGCGTCGCATCCGGATGCTGCTTATTCTCGCGCAGCGCAACGATTTTTCCGTCCTGGATTTCAACGGTTTGCAGCGCGGTGCGGGTGTGCACCACCACCGAGTTTTCGTAATCAAAACCCGCTTCCAGCAGGACGTTATCCAGGTAATAGTGCTTATCATTAATCGTCATTGTGCTCTTCGACCCGCAGGTGTTCCCGACAGGGTTAGCAGCATACGCGACCGGAGCGACCGCGCCAAACAGCGCGGCAGCGGTCATCATTTTTCCGCTCTGGCTTAAAAATTCACGGCGGCTGTTACTTTCCTTCATTCACGTCTCCTCTCAGGAATGGACAATATGGGTGCCCGTTTCACCGCGCAGTGCGGCAGGCAGGCATTCCGGCGTGGTGATGATCACTCGTTTACCGCCACGCTCCAGGAACGCCAGACTGGCAACGATCTTGGGTAACATGCTGCCAGGCGGGAAATGTCCCTCCTGCATGTAACGGGTCATCGTTGTGACATCCACCGTATCCAGCGCCTGCTGGTTGGGTTTGCCAAAATGAATACAGACCTGCTCGACGCCAGTGGTGATCACCAGAATGTCGGCGCGGATCTCCTGTGCCAGTAGCGCCGTGGAGAGATCTTTATCAATCACCGCGTCCACGCTGTGGTAATCCCCTTGATCGCTACGCACCACCGGGATCCCGCCGCCGCCCGCGCCAATCACCACAAAGCCTTGCTGGGTCAGCATTTTGATCGCCTCCGCCTCGACAATGCGCTTCGGTTGTGGAGAGGCGACTACCCGACGGTAGCCGCGCCCCGAATCCTCAACAAAGCGCCAGCCCGGATTGACCCGCTGCAGTTCATCACGCTGCGCTTCGCTAAAGAACGCCCCAATGGGCTTGGTCGGATTAGCGAAGCCCGGATCGTTTTTGTCGACCTCCACCTGCGTGACCACCGTAACTGCCTTTTGCTCACCGCGCCGCGCCAGACGGTTATTCAGCGCCTGTTGGATCAGATAACCAATACCGCCCTGCGTATCGGCAACACAGTTTGCCAGCGGGGTGAGTGGCAACCCTTCACGCTCGTGCGCGATTTCCGCACGCCGCAGATCCAGCCCCACCTGTGGCCCGTTACCGTGCGTCAGCACAATGTTGTAGTCCGATGCCAGCATCTCCAGCACCGTATCCGCTACCGCTTTCACCGCTTCAGCCTGGTGTTCAATCGACTGGCTGGCGTTATCTTTGATAATGCTGTTGCCGCCAATGGCAACGACCACAAGTTCTTTCATAGTGTTATCTTCCGCTTACAGGCGATTCAGGTCGTTTTCGTCGGTTCCTGCTCAGGCGCAGTCACCGCTTCACGGCTATCAAGAACATGCTTGAGGACAAACATGCCGCTCATCATCAGGTAGGCCACAACAAACATCATCGAGCTGCCTTCCGCAAAGCCAACCGCTGGGGAGTGAATCACGCCAAACAGCGATAGCAGCGCGCCAAAGGCTGCGGCAATCGCCCCGCGCAGCGGCTTATTCATAATGGCGAAGATAGCGACGCAGCCCCACAGCATGCTGGCCAGCGGCGCGCCGCTTCCCAGGTGCACCAGGCCGTCGTAATAGACACCTTTACTGTGCAGCAAGTCGCTACCCAGTTTCCCCGCGGATGTTCCGGCAGCGCCCATCACGCTGTTGACGATGGTCAATGCCCAGTTGGCGATCCACGGGAACAGACAGATGAAGATGACGGGAACCTCGACTTTGGGCGTTTCTCGCACCACCTGGTTGGCGGTCACCACGCCGATAAACACCAGAATCGGCACTATCGCGGTCATCGGAATAATGGCGAGCATAAACGCGCCCAGCCCAAACAGCGGCACCAGGAACATGGTGATGCCTGAAGCGAGGGTATAACCGATGCTGGCACCCATTGCTTTCCAGCCCGCATGCCCGACATACACTGTCACCGGGAACGGGTTACCCAGCATGCAGCCGAGCATGGAGGCAAAGCCGTTCGCCATCATCACCTTACGGGTGTTGTACTCATCCCCCGCCGCGTGCGCACTTTCAATGTTCTCAAGGTCGAAAATGTAGTTCGCCAGACCCAGAGGAACCGCAGAAGCCAGATACGGCAGTGCGTGCGGCAAACCTTGCAGGAAGCTGTCGACATGAATTTCCGGTGGGTTGAAGCCAAAGGAAGACATCGACGCTTTAATGGCCTCCGGGCTTTGTAAACCGGAGATCCACGCCAGGGCCGTACCGGCAATCAGCAACAGCAAACCGGTAGGAATACGAGCAAAAATCGGCTTCTTACCGAACCAGTTAATGAAGATCAGCAACAGGACGATGAAAGAGACGGTCGGCGCTTCGAATGCCTGCAGCATCGGGTTCATCGCCAGCAGCAACAACCCCAGGCCGGACAAGCAAGAAAGCAGTACCGTACGCGGGATCATCTTGCGGATGGTCTCGCCCAGGAAGGAGCCGCCGACCAGGATCAACGCTTCGACAAAGCACCACACCAGGGCTATCTGGATCGCGAAGTTGGCATCTTTGGTTTGCTGATAAACCGGCATCAGCACCAGAAAAGTTACGGTAAAGATTGACGGTGCGCTCGGTCCGGACGGCAGCGCCGTCACGTCTTTACGCCCGGTGTGCTTTGCCATCTGCAGGCCAAACCAGGCGTAGCAGACGCTGGCCACCAGCACCGCCAGACCAAAGGCAGGCGCAATGCGACCATAGACAATTTCGGTAGGGATCCCGACGACAAAAATGAGCAGCCCCATCATTGTCAGCAGGTTAGTCAGGTTGTTGGTCATCAGCCCAAAGTAGGCCGCCCAGTCACCACGTTTCCATTCTAGTTTTATGCTGTTCATGGAATATCCTTAACAGGTTAAGCATCGTTTGCGATCGCGGAGATCGCCCAGCCCTGCAGGTAAGCAACGTTTTTCGCTTCGCTACTGTGGGGCTAACCGCGTTAGCCCCGGTTATTGTTATTGGCAGTAGCGGTCGCGCCAGTTGAGGATCGCCTTTTCAAAACAGGCGAACGGCGGGTGAACGATTCCGGCGCCGATCATGCCGATCCCCGCATCTTTATGCGCAATGGCGGTGTTGATCACCGGCAGAATGCCAGTGCTGCCTACGCGCGTAATATCGATAGCAGTTGGTACGCCCATAAAACCAAGCAGTGGAATGGTGACGTTGGGGTTTTCGCCGAGAGTGATTTCTCGCATCTGGCGAGAGAAATCAACGGCCTCTTCGACCGTACCGCCCACCAGTGCCACGATGGCCGGCGCCGTCGCCATGGCGAAACCGCCAATGCCGTAGGTTTCGGTAATCGCGCTGTCGCCGATATCACGTCCGGAATCTTCCGGTTTGTAGCCCGCAAACATCGGCCCAATCACCTGCTGCGCCGGACCGGTAAACCACTGGCCCGGTAAGCCGCTAATACGCAGACCGAACTCAACGCCGTTACGCGCCATCGTCGTCACCACGGTGCTGTATTCAATGCCGTGTGCAGCGTCCATGGCGGCTTTACACATCGCCATCCAGGTCGGTCCGGAGAAGTAATCACTACTGAGGACGAACTCGAACACCTCACGCTGCTGCTCAACCGGATAGCCGGTCTGAATAATCCACGGCGTCAACGCCTGAATCAGCAGCGCCGTCCCGGCGTTGTTGCGGTTATGGCACTCATCGCCCATGTGCAGCGCCTGCGCCAGCATCAGGCGCAGATCGATTTCGCCCGCCAGCTTCATGGCATCTCGCAGCATCGGTCCCAGCACATCGCGCATCCAGTTCAGACGATCGATAACGCTCTGATCGTTCGCGCCCATACGCAGGATCTTCGCCATCTGCTCGCTCATATTGGTATATGCGCGGTTGCCATAGGTTTTGTTCTCGACGATGTGCATAAACATCGATGCGGACGTCACGCCCGCCATCGAGCCGACACAGTCATGCTCGTGGCACGGAGAGAAGAGGATTTCACCCGAAGCGGCCAGTTCGGCGGCTTCATCCAGATCTTTCGCCAGTCCTTCAAACACCAGCGCCCCGGTTACCGCCCCCTTCATTGCGCCACACATTTTTTCCCAGCGGATTGGCGGTCCGGCGTGCAGGATGGTGTTACGGGTCATACCCGGCACGACGTTGATCGCCTGGTCATAGCCAATCAGCACCGGATGTGACTGGATAATGCGTTCCAGCGCCTGCTGGTTAGCGGTCGCGATTTTGTCTGCCAGCGGTGAATCAGCAATATCGTCCAGTGCCGCTACCACCTGCATGTTGCCCTGGCC
>ENA-OZMM01000500-OZMM01000500.1-human-gut-metagenome-genome-assembly--contig:-NODE-500-length-10276-cov-3.758341_pt1 | contig 10276 bp, 7 predicted proteins | sample MGYA00244193_ERZ653821 | MGnify/ENA primary metagenome ERZ653821 (study PRJEB26926, sample SAMN06164832) | human gut metagenome | biome: ENVO:00009003; feature: ENVO:2100002; material: ENVO:00002003...
ATGATGAGCTTCGGGTCGTGGAGCAGGGCGGAGATGATCGCCAGCTTCTGCTTCATGCCGTGCGAATAGGCCGAGATGGGCTGCGCCAGATCGCCGGTCAGGTCGAACAGATCCGCGTATTTTTCGATCCGCGCCTCGCGGTCGGCCTTCGACACGCCGAAAATATCGGCCACGAAGTTCAGATATTTGATGCCGGACAGGAATTCATACAGATCCGGGTTGTCCGGGATGTACGCTAAAATCTGCTTGCAGCCGAGCGGGTCGGCCTTGACGGACTTCCCGTCTATGGTGATCTCGCCCTGTTCAAACTGCAGAATGCCCGCGCAGCTTTTGATCGTCGTGGTCTTGCCTGCGCCGTTGTGGCCGATGAAGCCGTAAATTTCGCCGGGCCTGATGTGCAGGCTCAGGTCGTCGACCGCCTTTTTCTCTCCGTAAAGCTTTGTAAGATGCTCAATTTTCAGCATCGAATCCACTCCTTTCAAGTTGGGTATCCCTTCAGACGTTTTGTTTGGGCAAAAGTTCCCATGTGTCTATATCATAGCAGATTTTTTCAGTTTGTACAGGCAAACAATTTGGCAGTCGTAGCGTGAGACTGCTAAAATTCACAGTCCGTTCACACAAAGATGCAGAATTGTTCACAGGCCGGGTCTATCATGTGACTTGTAAACAAGAGATGAGCAAGACGCTCAGATCGAGTTTTCAAACATCATATATTACAAGACTCAAGGAGGTCTTTTCCATGTTAGTACCGTATGCACGTAAAAATCACAATGTTTCCAATTTCAATCCGTTCCACGACTTTGACGAACTGGAACGCGCATTCTTCTCCGACAACGCCCTTGGCGAGTTCAAGGCCGACATCCAGGAGGACGGCGACAACTTCGTTCTGGAGGCTGACCTGCCCGGCTTCAAGAAGGAGGATATCCACGTGGACGTCGCCGACGACCGGCTGACCGTCTCCGCCGAGCGTCATTCCAACTATGAAGACAAGGACAAGAAGGGCAATTACCTCCGCTGCGAGCGTTCCTATGGCTCCTACGCCAGAAGCTTTGATATCTCCGGCATCGACGCCGCAGGCATCAAGGCCGCATACGCCGACGGCGTCCTGCGCGTGACGCTGCCGAAGCAGAAGGAAGTCCCCGCCTCGTCCAGACGGCTGGAGATCGAATAACAGATAGATCTTCTACCGCATCGAGGGCGAATTCGTGTCCGTCGGCGCCGTGATCCACGGGAAAACAGACTATCTGGATGTCCTTTTTCGGAAAGAACGGTAAACAAAATTTCCAAACAGAAAACCCAGCCTCTTATATAAGAAGCTGGGTTTTCTGCGTAATTGCAGAGCCCCGCGCGCAACAAACGACGCGGTTTCCATGACGCTTGCTCCGCCGCCGGAAAGAACACGACCGGACGGTTATGGGTGGCTTGGCAGATGGTTTGGCCGGGCCGGGTGCTGGCATTGTATGTCTTGTTTTATCCCTTTTCCAAAGCCGTCCGGGCTGTTTTCCTGCTGCGGCGCAAAAAGTTTACAGGCCGGAAACAAATTTTTGCATGATTGCACTTTCCTGTTGTGTCCGTATGTGGTACAATGTATTCGGATTTTTATGCTGTTGCGCAGATTTGGATAGATAAAGGAAGATCATCATGGAATTACTCGCTCCCGCCGGTTCGATGGAGGCGCTGCGCGCCGCCGTCTGCAACGGCGCTGACGCTGTTTATTTAGGCGCCGATACCTTCAACGCGCGTATGAACGCCCGCAATTTTTCCGCCGCCGATCTGCAGGAGGCCGTTGTCTACTGCCATGTGCGCGGCGTCAAGGTACACCTGACGCTCAACACGCTCGTGCTGGACCGCGAGATGCCGCGTGCGGCGGAGCTGATCCGGCTGGCCGCATCCTGCGGCGTCGACGCGTTCATCGTGCAGGATCTGGGCGTGGTATCGCTGTGCCGGCAGCTTGCACCGGATGTGCCCATCCATGCCTCCACGCAGATGAGCATCCATTCGCTTGAGGGCGTATTGGAGGCCGCCGCGCTCGGATGCAGCCGCGTCGTGCTTGCGCGGGAGCTTCCCGCGGAGGAGATCGCGCATATCTGTAAGAAAAGCCCGGTCGAGATCGAGGTTTTTGTGCACGGCGCTTTGTGTATGTGCTATTCCGGACAGTGCTACCTGTCCTCCGTCATCGGCCGCCGCTCCGGCAACCGGGGCCAGTGCGCGCAGCCCTGCCGCCTGCCCTACGGCTACGGCCGGTTCGAATCGACGCGCTACCCGCTCAGCCTCAAGGATAACTGTCTGGCGGGCGAGCTGGACGAGCTGCGGCGCATGGGCGTCGCGTCCATCAAGATCGAAGGCCGCATGAAGCGGCCTGAGTACGTCGCCATCGTCACGCGCGCTTACCGCACGGTTTTAAACGGCGGCAAGCTGATGCCGTCCGATCTGCAGGAGCTGGAGACGGCCTTCTCCCGGCAGGGCTTTACCGACGGCTATTTCAGAGGCCAGACCGGCAGCGATATGTTTGGCCGCCGTCAGGAGGGCGAGGACACGGCCGACCTGTTCGCCTCTGCCCGCGCCACCTATGAACAGGGTGAGCCGCAGCGCATCGGCGTGCGCTTCTACGCCATGATCCGCCGCGGAGAGCCTGCGCAGCTCGCCGTCGAGGACCCGGACGGCAACCTCTGCCGGACCCGCGGCCCCGTTCCGGAGCAGGCGGTCTACCGGTCACTCACGCCGCAGGATCTGGAGCAGCAGCTGAAAAAAACCGGCGGAACGCCGTATCTGTGCACCGCCGTCCGCTCGTCTCTGGACCCCGATCTGATGCTCCCGGCGTCCGCCATCAACGCCATGCGGCGCGATGTGATCGCGGAGCTGACCGCAAAGCGCGGCCGTGCCGCGCCCGCGCGTCTGAACGCGTATGACGAGCCGCCGCGCTACGACGGCATTGCCGGGGAGCCGCAGCTGACCATCGCCGTCCGCACAGCCGGGCAGATCACCTCCCGTATGCTCTCCATGAAGCCAACGGTGCTCTATGTCCCCCTGTCCGAGCTGGCGGAGCACCCGGATCTGCCGCAGCGCGTAAGCGTTGAAACGCAGCTGGCGGCCATTCTGCCGCGCGTGATCTGGAGCGGGGAGCTTGCTCCCGTCGCGCGGCAGCTGCGCACGGTCTATGAGATGGGCGTGCGGCAGGTTCTGGCCGGAAATCTCGGACAGCTGCACATTGCCCGCGCGGCGGGCTTCGCCGTCCGCGGCGATTTCGGCCTCAATATCGTCAATTCCCGCGCCATGCGGTACCTGCGCGAGCAGGGGCTTGATTCGCAGCTCTTGTCGTTTGAGCTGACGCTGCCGCAGATCCGCGATATCTCCAAGGCCGTCCCGGCGGAGCTGCTGATCTACGGGCGGCTGCCGCTGATGCTGATGGAAAACTGCGTCATGAAGAACCGCACCGGCATCTGCGCCTGCCAGACCGGCACGGTCCGTCTGGTCGACCGTGTGGGCGAGGAATTCCCCATCGTCAAGGACCCCGGCACGTGCCGCAACGTGCTGCTGAACGGCAAGAAGCTGTATCTGCTCGACAAAAAGGACGCGCTGCGCGGCATGGGCCTGTGGGCGCTGCGCCTGCAGTTTACAACGGAAAACCCCGGCGAGATCGACAAGGTGCTGATGGACTATCAGGGCCGGGCCGTCTTCGACGCCGGAAGCTATACGCGCGGACTGTATTCGCGCGGCGTGGAATAAGCAAAAAAGAAGGAACTTCTTATGATCATCCTTGCATCGCAATCTCCCCGCAGGCACGAGCTGATGAAGCTCACCGGCCTGCCGTTTACCGTTCGTGTCGCGGATATCGACGAAACGATGGATCCGGCGCTGCCCGTCCAGCAGGAGGTCACGCGCGTCAGCCGCAGGAAGGCACAGGCCATCGCCGCCGGCGCGTCGCCGGACGATATTGTCATCGCCGCCGACACCATCGTGGTCATTGACGGGCGCGAGCTGGGAAAGCCGCGCTCGGAGGAAGAAGCGCTCGGTATGCTCCGCCTGCTCTCCGGCAGAACGCACGAGGTCGTGACCGTTCTGTCCGTCTGCAAAGGCTCACAGCTTGAGTCCGAAGCCGTCGTGACGAAGGTGACGTTCCGCACGCTCTGCGAGGAGGAGCTTCGCGCCTATGTCAGGACCGGCGAGCCTATGGACAAGGCCGGAAGCTACGGCATTCAGGGCTACGGGGCCATGTTCGTCAGCCGGATCGAGGGCGATTATTTCTCCGTCATGGGCCTGCCCCTGTGCCCGCTGTGCCGGATGCTGCGCGCGTTCGGTGTTCCGATCCTTGACGTGCAGGAGGCGCAGGCATGAAGAAAAAATTCTGGACGGGCCGCCTCAAGACCATTCTCATTGTCGCGCTCATCATCGCTATCTGCGCCGCCGTGACGCTTGCCATCACAAACGGGACAAGCGCCATTGAAAACGTGGTCGGGACGATCCTGTCCCCCATCCGTGCGGGCGTTGCGTCCATCGACCGGCTGGCCGAGCGGTATTACAACTATATGTTCCGCTATGAGACGCTTGAGGCGGAGAACGCGGAGATGGAAAAGCAGATTCTTGCCATGCAGGAGGATATCCGCGACGCCGAGCAGCTGCAGCGCGAGAACGAATGGCTCAAGGCGCTTCTGAAGCTGTCCGAAGAGCATGAGGATTATAAATTCCTCACATCGTACATCATTTCGTGGGATTCCTCCGACTATAAAAGCGCCTTTACCATCGGCAAGGGCACGAACGCGGGGCTGGAGGAGGGTATGTGCGCCGTGACGGAAAACGGGCAGGTCGTGGGCCTTGTGACCAAGGTCGGCGCCAACTGGGCCACCGTCACGACGATCATGGACTCGTCGCTTGAAATTTCCGCCTCCGTGGCCTCGTCCGGCTATACGGGCGTGGTACAGGGCACATTCCTCGAGGACGGAACGGAGATCCTGCGCATGAACTATCTGCTGACGGACGCGATCGTCAAGAATAACGATCAGGTCGTCACGACCGGCTCGACGCTCTATCCGCGCGGGCTGCTGCTGGGGTACATCACGAACGCCAGCCTCGACGAGACGGGCGTCGCGAAATACGCCACGCTCGAACCGTCCTGCGACCTGTCCAAGCTGGAGCAGATCGCGATCATTACGGAGTATAATGTGCAGTGACGCAAGGAACGTTCGATTTTCGTGCCGCACTGCGAACACTGTGTTGTAGGGGCCGATGCCCACATCGGCCCCTACAGTCAAACCATGGAGTTTCCGGTTTGATGTTTTGACTTCTCTCCCCGAAAGGAGGCCCGCGCGATGCACGCGACCTATAAAAATGCGCTGATGTGGACGCTTTACGGCGTGCTGTTTCTTTTGATCGCCGTTTTGCAGACGGTCGTGTTTGGCCGGGCGCGATTCTTCGGCGTCAAGCTGACGCTGATCCCCGTCTGCATCGCCTGTGTTTCCATGCTGGCAGGCGCGGAGGCCGGGGCGCTCTACGGACTTTGCTGCGGCACGGTCTGGTGCTTCACGGGCGCGGCCGGCGGCGCGATGCACATCGTCCTGCTGACCGTCTGCGGCGCGGTGATCGGCTATATCTGCGACCGGTATCTCGTGCGGCAGCTGCTGTCCGCCATTCTGATGAGTCTGTTGGCGCTCGTATTCTGCCAGACGCTCCTGTTTCTGTTTCAATGCTATCTCGGCACGATCCACATCGGCATGATCACTGCTCTGCCGGTCCAGATCGGCCTGAGCCTGCTCGCGTGCCCGCTCCTGTATCTCGGAGCCTGGGCGATCCGAAAGGTTGGTGCCAAATAAATGCAGCGAATTTCCCGCTTCCGCATGATCGTATTCATCGTCGTCATTCTGGCCATGATCGGCGTGTTCTCCCTGCGGCTTTACAAGACGCAGGCCGCCGTCACGGAGGACTCCCTCGTCGCGGCGGACGCCGACTCCATGGAGTACCAGTCGACGGTCGAGGCTGCGCGCGGCAATATTCTCGACCGCAACGGCAACGTGCTGGTGTCGAACCGCGCAAGCTATAACCTCGTCATCATCAACTTCGTCTTTTTCAACGCGCCCGACCCGAACGGGAACCTGCTGAAGGTCCTGAACCTCTGCGACGAGCTTGGGATCGCGTATGAATCGCATTTCCCCGTCTCCGCCGAGCGTCCCTATACCTATACCGATACCGACGACACCGCCTGGCAGGGCTATTTCCGCAGCTTCCTTGCCAGCCGGAGCTATGACCTCGATATCTCCGCGCCCACGCTCATGAAGCGCCTGCGCGACGAATATAAGATCCCCGACGACTGGACCCAGCAGGACGTGTACCGCGTCATTTCCGTCCGCTATGAGCTGGAGCTGCGCTCGGTAGACGAGATCGGCATGGAAAACTATATGCTGGCAGAGGACGTCGACGCGGAATCGCTGGCTGCCGTGATGGAGCTGGCCGTGCCGGGCGTTGTGGTCGAAAACGGCACGGTGCGCGAGTACAACACCACCTATGCCGCGCACATTCTCGGCTACATCGGCCCGATCTGGAGCGAGGAGGCCGCCGAATACCGCGAAAAGGGCTACTCCATGAACGCGCTTGTCGGAAAATCCGGCGTGGAGCAGGCGTTTGAGGAATATCTGCACGGTTCAAGCGGCATCAAGCGGACGACCGTCTCCTCGACCGGAGAAATTCTGAACCGATACTATGTGACGGAGCCTGTGCCGGGCAACAACGTCGAGCTGACCATCGACATTTCGCTGCAGGCTGTGGCCGAGCAGGCGCTGGAAAAGGTCATTCTCGATCTGCGGGAAAACGGCGTCGGCCGGAACAAGGAGGGCAAGGACGCCAGAGGCGGCGCGGTCGTCGTGCAGATGTGCAAGACCGGTGAAATTCTCGCCATGGCAAGCTACCCGACCTATGATCTTGCCACACGCGCGGAAAACGCCGTCGCGCTGAACGAAGACGAGACTGCGCCGATGTTCAACCGCGCGCTCGCAGCCTACCCGCCCGGCTCGGTCTATAAGATGGTCACGGCCATCGCCGCCGTCGATATGGGCGGCTTCGACCCCGGCTATATCATCGAGGACAAGGGTCTTTACACCTTCTATGAATCCTTCCAGCCCAAGTGCCACATCTGGTCGCTTGCCAACCCGCGCACGCACGGCAAGATCGATCTGATGGAGGCCATCGCCTACTCCTGCAACTATTATTTCTATGAAGTCGGCCGTCTGACCTACGACAGCTATAAAAAGGAAACGGGAAACAACCCGTTTGATATCGTTGCCAAGGCCCTTGGCCTCGGCGAGCCGACGGGCATCGAGCTGCCGGAGGACACCGGCGCACGCGCGAACGCAGAGGAAAAGAACAAGCAGTACGCAGGCGAGGACGCAGGCTGGTTCGGCGCGGACGTTCTGCAGGCCGTCATCGGCCAGAGCCTGAACAAGTTCACGCCTCTGCAGCTGGTCTGCTATACCTCGGCGCTGGCAAACAAGGGCACGCGCTATGAAGCGACGCTCCTGTCCCGCGTCGTCTCGTGGGACTATCAGGATCTGATCGAGGAGTCCAAGCCCGTCGTGGCAAGCACGCTGGAGATCTCCGAAAAGGCGCTGGCCGCGCTCGATCAGGGTATGCGCATGACCGCCTCCATCGGCACGGCGGAGCAGTACCTCAGGGATTACCCCATTGCCATCGCCTGCAAGACTGGCACGGCGCAGTGGCAGGGCACGACCTCCACCGGCTCGTTCTCCGGCTCTGACCACGCTTCGTTCGTGCTCTACGCTCCGGCGGACAATCCCGAGATCGCCATCTCCGTCTATGTCGAGCGCGGCTCACAGGGCGGCAATCTGGCGAATGTCTGCATTCCCATTCTCGACGCCTATTTCTCCAGCTCCGCCAAATATGAAACTGTCGCGACTGAAAATATCGCTTACTAAGAGAGGAACCGCACATGACCGACCTTTCGCATATCCGCAATTTTTCGATCATCGCCCACATTGACCACGGCAAATCCACGCTGGCCGACCGTCTGCTGGAGGAGTGCCATTCCGTTGAAAAGCGCGAGATGGAGGACCAGATTCTCGACTCCATGGAGCTCGAACGCGAACGCGGCATCACCATCAAGGCCCGCGCCGTGCGTCTGGACTACCGCGCCGACGACGGCGAAACCTATGTATTGAACCTCATCGACACGCCGGGTCACGTCGACTTCAACTATGAAGTCTCCCGCAGCCTGTCCGCCTGCGAGGGCGCGGTGCTGGTCGTCGACGCGTCGCAGGGCATCGAGGCCCAGACGCTGGCGAACACCTATCTGGCCGTTGACAACGGCTTGGAGGTCCTGCCCGTCGTCAACAAGATCGACCTGCCGGCGGCGCGGCCCGCCGAGGTCAAGAAGGAAATTGAGGACGTCATCGGCATCCCCGCCATGGACGCGCCTGAAATTTCCGCCAAGAACGGCATCAACATTCATTCCGTGCTGGAAATGATCGTGAAGAATGTCCCCGCGCCCATGGGCGACCGCGAAGCGCCTTTACAGTGCCTGATTTTCGACAGCCAGTATGATTCCTACCGCGGCGCGATCGTCTATCTGCGCGTCGTGAACGGCACGGTGTATCCCGGCATGGATATCCGCATGATGGCCTCCGGCGCAGTCTACAAGGTCGTGGAGGTCGGATATCTGCACCCGAAGGGCATGATCCCGGCCGAAAGTCTCGGCGCGGGCGAGGTCGGATATCTCACAGCCTCCATCAAGACTGTCTCCGACACCCGCGTGGGCGACACCATCACGGGCGTGGAAAATCCGGCAGCCGAGGCGCTTCCGGGCTACCATCAGGCGCAGCCGATGGTCTTCTCAGGCGTGTACCCGGCGGACGGCTCGAAATACGGCGATCTGCGCGACGCGCTGGAAAAGCTGAAGCTGAACGACGCGTCCATGAGCTTCACGCAGGAAAACTCCATCGCGCTGGGCTTCGGCTTCCGCTGCGGCTTTTTGGGCCTTCTGCATATGGAGATCATTCTCGAACGTCTCGAGCGCGAATATAACCTCGACCTCATCACGACGGCCCCGAACGTCGTCTATAAGATCACCAAGACCGACGGCACGCAGCTCGACGTCTATACCCCGCTCAACTACCCCGACCCCGCCGAGATCGCCGAGGCGCAGGAGCCGTATGCGAAGGCGAACCTCATCGCCCCGCCCGAATACGTCGGCGCGATCATGGATCTGTGCCAGAACCGGCGCGGCGAATTCAAGGATATGCAGTACCTCGACCCCACGCGCGTTGAGCTGCACTATTCCATGCCGCTGAACGAAATTATCTATGACTTCTTCGACGCGCTCAAGAGCCGCACGCGCGGCTACGGCTCGCTGGACTACGAGTTGGAGGGCTACCGCCCGTCGAAGCTCGTCAAGCTCGACATTCTCCTGAACGGCGAGATCGTCGACGCGCTGAGCTTCATCCTCTTTGCCGACAACGCCTACGCAAGAGCCAGAAAGATCTGCGAAAAGCTCAAGGACAATATCCCGCGCCAGATGTTTGAGATCCCCGTGCAGGCTGCCGTCGGCGGCAAAATCATCGCCCGCGAGACGATCAAGGCCCTGCGCAAGGACGTGCTTGCCAAGTGCTACGGCGGCGATATCACGCGCAAAAAGAAACTGCTCGAAAAGCAGAAGGAGGGCAAGAAGCGTATGCGCACGTTCGGCACGGTCGCCGTACCGTCCGAGGCGTTCATGGCCGTCCTCAAGCTTGACGACGAATCGTAGGAGGTTTTTCCGTGGCGCTCATTCAGATCGTTGAAAACAAGAAAAAAAGCCTCGGCATCTACGTCCACATCCCGTTCTGCCGGAGCAAATGCGAATACTGCGACTTTTATTCCGTTCCCGGCGCGCGCAGCCGGGATCTGATGGACCGGTATCTCGACGCCGTGATCCTGCACATCCGCGAGGCGGCGCAGGGTGCAGCGGGCTATGAAGTCGACACCGTCTATTTTGGCGGCGGCACGCCGTCGTTCTTCGGCGCCGGCGGGCTTGCGAAGATTTTCGCCGAGATCGACCGCCGCTTCGACGTCAGCCGCGACGCGGAGGTCTCGCTGGAGGCCAACCCCGACTCCGTGACGCTGCCCATGCTCACGCGGCTGCGCCGCGCGGGCTTCAACCGCATCTCCATCGGCGTGCAGTCAGACGACGACGCGCAGCTCAAGGCGCTGGGCCGCCCGCATACCTACCGGCAGGCGCAGCAGGCCGTGTCGCTCTCGCGGCGCGCGGGCTTTGACAACGTTTCGGTCGACCTCATGT
>ENA-OZMM01000501-OZMM01000501.1-human-gut-metagenome-genome-assembly--contig:-NODE-501-length-10272-cov-4.009102_pt1 | contig 10272 bp, 8 predicted proteins | sample MGYA00244193_ERZ653821 | MGnify/ENA primary metagenome ERZ653821 (study PRJEB26926, sample SAMN06164832) | human gut metagenome | biome: ENVO:00009003; feature: ENVO:2100002; material: ENVO:00002003...
CGTCAGCTCCATTCCGCTGTAAAGGCCGAAGTCCGCAAGCAGATACGGCTGCGTTTTTAAAACAGTATCGTCGTCAAAGACAAGCTTGACGCGCTTTGACTGCGGCAGCTCCTGAATGGCAAGCAGGCGCATCAGTCGTCGTTAAAATCGTCTGCCGAGATACTTACAGGCTTCGCGGCGACGGATGCGGGCGGCTTTGCGTTCTTGCCCTGCAGCTTCCACATATTGTCTCGGATGGACTGCTCAATGCGGTCAGCGACGTCGGGATGATCAATGAGGTACTGCTTGGCCGAGTCGCGGCCCTGTCCAATGCGCTCGTCTCCGATGGAGAACCAGCTGCCGCTCTTGTTGATGAGCTCGAGCTGCACGGCAAGGTCGACCATCTCGCCCCATTTGGAGATGCCTTCGCCGTACATAATATCGAAAAACGCCTCTTTGAAGGGGGGCGCGCATTTATTCTTGACGATCTTGGCCCGCGTGCGGTTGCCGATGACCTCGGAGCCGTTTTTGATGGCCTCCGTGCGGCGGATATCGATACGGACAGATGCATAGAATTTCAGCGCGTTGCCGCCGGTCGTCGTTTCGGGGTTGCCGTACATGACGCCGATCTTCATACGCAGCTGGTTGATGAAGATCACAACGCAGTTCGTCTTGGAGATATTGCCCGCCAGCTTGCGCAGCGCCTGCGACATGAGCCGGGCCTGCAGGCCGACGAACGTATCGCCCATCTCGCCCTCAATTTCCGCGCGGGGCGTCAGCGCTGCGACAGAGTCAACGACCACAACATCGACCGCGCCGGAGCGAACAAGCGCGTCGGTGATCTCCAGCGCCTGCTCGCCGGTATCCGGCTGGGAAACCAGCATGGAGTCAATATCCACGCCGATACGGGCGGCATAGTCCGGGTCAAGCGCGTGCTCGGCGTCAACGAATGCGACCTCGCCGCCGCGCTTCTGCGCCTGTGCGACAATATGCAGCGCCAGCGTCGTCTTACCGGAGGATTCCGGGCCGTAGATCTCGATAATTCTGCCCTTCGGTACGCCGCCGATGCCGAGCGCGGCGTCGAGCGCCAGAGAACCGGTCGGGATCGCATCGACCTGAAGATCAGGCCGGTCGCCAAGGCGCATGACCGCACCCTTGCCGAAGTTTTTCTCGATCTGCCGGATAGCAGTATCGAGCGCCTGCTTCTTGTCGTTATTGGGAGTCTGATCGGCTGCTTTTTTCTTTTCCATCGTCTCAGTTCCTTCCTCTTTTGTGTATAGCTATACTATAGCACATCGTTTGATAAAAATCAAACATTTGTTTTACTTCTTTTTGCCTCTGACTGCTCGGACAACGCCGCGCAGATCCTTCCGCAGGACAATGTCCGTATATCCGTATTCCTGCAGGATCATGGATACGGCCATATGCTGTCCCAGGCCGAATTCAAAGCAGAGATATCCGCCGTCTGCCAGCAGATGGGTAAAGTTTTCGGCGACGGCGCGGTAAAATGCCAGACCGTCCTTCCCGCCGTCCAGTGCAAGAGCTGGCTCGTATTCCTTCACGGACGGTTCCAGCCGCGTCATTTCCTCGCTCGTTACATACGGCGGGTTGCAGACCAGCGCGTCGAGCGTGCCGAAATATGCCGCCAGACCTGCAGCCGTCGCTTCGCCGACTTCACGAATACCCAGCGCATAGAGGAAACGGGCAAACGTGGTCTCTTTCGCTTTTTCCAGCGCATTCACTACGTTTTGCGCCGACTTCGGCCCCATGCGATCAAGACCGGTCAGCTTACCTGCGGTCAGCGTGAAGAGATCCGCTGGCGTGTGGACATACTCTTTCTCGACCAGTTGATCGATAATTTTGTCGCCCATGCCGTCAACGTCCAGTGCGCGGCGGGAAACGAAGTGTTTCAGTGATTCCTTACGCTGCGCTCCGCAGATTAAACCACCGGTACAGCGAGTGACTGCTTCGCCTTCCACACGCTCAACGTCAGAGTTGCATACCGGACAGTGGGTGGGAAACTCAATTTCACGCGTATCGTCCGGGCGCTCGGAAAGCACGACGTTCACTACCTGCGGGATGACATCGCCCGCACGGCGAATGACGACTTTATCGCCAATACGCAAACCAAGACGCTCAATTTCATCCGCATTGTGCAAGGTGGCGTTACTGACCAACACCCCGGCAACCTGAACTGGCTCAAGGCGAGCCACGGGTGTAATCGCCCCGGTACGTCCAACCTGAAACTCAACATCGCGTACGAAGGTCATTTGCTCCTGCGCCGGGAACTTGAAGGCCACAGCCCAGCGCGGCGCACGAGCGACAAAACCCAGTTGCTCCTGCAACGCCATGGAATTGACTTTGATCACCACACCGTCGATATCGAATCCCAGCGTCGGTCGGTCTTCTTCAACCTTATGATAGTAAGCAAGTACTTCCTCCGGAGAGTCGCAAAGCGTAACTCTGTCGCTCACCGGCAATCCCCACTCTTTAAATTGCAGCAGACGGCCCAGGTGGGTATCAGGCAACACACCACCTTCCAGCACACCAACGCCATAGCAGAAGAAAGTAAGCGGTCGCTTCGCTGTGATACGCGGATCGAGCTGGCGCAATGACCCGGCCGCCGCGTTACGCGGGTTAGCAAACACTTTGTTGCCAGTACGGCGGGCCTCTTCGTTAATTTTTTCAAATCCGGCCTGCGGCAGGAACACTTCACCGCGCACTTCCAGACGCGTCGGAATGTTATTGCCACGCAGTTTTAACGGGATCGCACGAATGGTGCGCACGTTCGAGGTAATATCCTCACCCGTAGTACCATCACCACGCGTTGCGGCACTGACCAGCACACCGTTTTCATACAGGATACTGACCGCCAGTCCGTCCAGCTTCAGTTCGCAGCACCAGGTTAGTTTGTCCGTACTCTTCAGTCTGTCCTGCACACGCTTGTTGAAGGCGAGAAAACTCTCTTCATCAAACACGTTATCCAGCGACAGCATTGGCACTTCATGACGAATCTGGCTGAACGCTGCTAACGGGGCGGCGCCAACACGCTGGGTTGGTGAGTCGGGGGTGATAAGTTCCGGATGCTGCGCTTCCAGCTCGCGCAGTTCACGCATCAGGCGATCATATTCCGCATCGGGAATTTCCGGCGCATCCATCACATGGTAGAGATACTCATGATGGCGAAGCGTGGTTCGCAGTTCTGTCAGTTGTTGTTCGATTGATTCCATATCGCACCATCAATGATAAAAAACCCCCGACAGGCGGGGGTTTAGCAAGGAGATGTCACGCCTAAGGAGAATCAGGCGCGAGATTCTTTAACTTCGCGGATGCGGTCCTGATACTCGCGCAGTTTCTGCGGCGTCATCATGCGACGTTGATCGTCGAGCACCACACCACCCACTTCGTCGGCGATGTGCTGTGCGGACTGCAGCATCAGCTTAAAGTTTTGCAGCTCGTCCCCATAGGACGGAACCTGCATGAAAATAGTCACGCCAGGAGTGCTGAAATCACCCGTCATTTCGGGGTCAAACGTTCCTGGGTTAACCATATTGGCAAGGCTGAACAGCGACGGACCACTGCCATCCGGGCTCAAATGACGATGGAAAATATTCATATCGCCAAACTTAAAACCGGCTTGCTGAATGCTGTTGAGCAGCACTTCACCGTTGAGCTCGCTACCGTGATGCGCCGCAACGTTCATAATAATGACCGCTTCTTTACGCTGCGGTTTTTCAGCAACAAGCGCTTCTTCAACTACCGGCTCAGGCTGCGGTTGATGTTCAACGGCAGGCTCTGCGGGCTGGAAAGTCTGCGGCGCAGGTTGCGGTGCTTGCTGCACGGGCTGCTGAACCTGCGGAGCAACGGGCTGATGCTGCATCGGCTGCTGCACAGGTTGTTGCTGAACAGGCTGATGTTGCACCGGCTGCTGCGGTTGTACAGGCTGCGGCGGCTGCTGAGCATGCGGCGGCGGTACCGGCGCTTGTGCAGGCTGCGGCGCGGGTTGACGCGGCTGAGCAGACGCATAAGGCGGCTGGTACTGGTGTTGCGGCGACTGAGGAGGAACACCATGTTCCTGCGCGTTACCGGGAGCATGATTCACACGATGAACGCGAACTTCGCCCACGCCTTCGTCTTCCTCGACGTTGTCGTCGAACGAATCCTCGTCTTCACGTTTAGACTTCATGCGTTTCAGTGGGCGATCGCGGAATATAGAAGACCGCTCTTTACGGCTAGTCCAAAAACCATGTACCAGTAAAGCGATTATGGCGATCGCGCCAACAATGATTAATATCAGACGCAAATCCTGCATCATTATATTCTCTGTTGTTCTAACACCTTGCCACCACGGCAAACATTTACTCACTAAGAGTATTTGTCGATTACGCCAAGTGCAAGTGCACTCTTGGCTTTCACGGCATAAAGATGAACAAAATTGTGCTTTTTGCTGTTTTTTCGAACATTTCTGAACAGCTTAACGCTCAACAACCCGGTAAGATACGCAAAGTTTACCAGAGCTTATATAACAAGGAGTATGTCCTGACCATGGTTTCATCATCTGCAGTCGTACCTCGCAGCGGCCTTTATTACTTTTCACAGGGATGGAAGCTCATCAGCCAACCGGGCATTCGTCGCTTTGTCATCCTGCCTTTGCTGGTGAATATCCTGCTGATGGGCGGCGCATTCTGGTGGCTATTCACACAACTCGATAGCTGGATCCCCGCGCTGATGAGCCATGTCCCTGACTGGCTTCAGTGGCTCAGCTACTTGCTGTGGCCGATTGTCACTATCTCCGTACTACTGGTATTCGGCTACCTGTTTTCCACCATAGCCAACTGGATTGCCGCGCCGTTTAACGGTCTGCTGGCTGAACAACTGGAAGCGCGCTTAACAGGTGCGACACCGCCTGATACCGGCGTTCTCGGCATCATGAAAGATGTTCCCCGTATTATGAAACGTGAATGGCAAAAGCTGGCGTGGTATCTCCCGCGCGCCGTCGTGTTGCTGATCCTCTATTTCATTCCGGGTATTGGGCAGACTGTCGCCCCAGTGCTGTGGTTCCTGTTCAGCGCGTGGATGCTGGCCATTCAGTACTGCGATTATCCGTTTGATAACCATAAGGTGCCTTTTAAGGAGATGCGCGTCGCGCTGCGCACACGCAAGGTCACCAATATGCAATTTGGCGCATTGACCAGCCTGTTCACCATGATTCCGGTGCTCAATCTGTTCATCATGCCGGTCGCGGTTTGTGGTGCCACGGCGATGTGGGTAGACTGCTATCGTGCTAAGCACGCGTTATGGAAGTAATGCAAAAATGTGTAAAAGCGGGCTGGCTTATGCCCGCTCTTATTCCATACTGCAACGCATTATTTCCTGGTGGCATATAGATATACGAATTCCTTACTTCCCCATACTTTCTCAACAGGTATGCTGAAGCGGTATCCCAATTTCATACAGTTAAGGACAGGCCATGAGTAAGATTTTTGAAGACAACTCGCTGACTATCGGTCATACGCCGCTGGTTCGACTGAACCGTATCGGTAACGGACGCATTCTGGCGAAGGTGGAATCACGCAACCCGAGCTTTAGCGTCAAATGCCGTATCGGTGCCAACATGATTTGGGATGCCGAAAAACGTGGTGTACTGAAACCGGGTGTAGAGCTGGTCGAACCAACCAGCGGCAACACAGGGATCGCGCTGGCCTACGTTGCCGCCGCTCGCGGTTACAAACTGACTCTGACCATGCCTGAAACCATGAGCATTGAGCGCCGCAAACTCTTAAAAGCGCTGGGCGCTAACCTGGTGCTGACCGAAGGCGCAAAAGGTATGAAGGGCGCGATTCAGAAAGCGGAAGAAATTGTCGCCAGCGATCCGGAAAAATTCCTGCTGCTGCAGCAGTTCAGCAACCCGGCAAACCCGGAAATCCACGAAAAAACCACCGGCCCGGAAATCTGGGAAGATACCGATGGCCAGGTTGATGTCTTTATTTCCGGCGTCGGTACCGGCGGTACATTGACTGGTGTGACCCGTTACATCAAAGGCACTAAAGGCAAAACCGATCTGATCACCGTCGCGGTTGAACCTACCGACTCCCCTGTTATCGCTCAGGCGCTGGCAGGTGAAGAACTCAAACCAGGCCCGCATAAAATTCAGGGCATTGGCGCAGGCTTCATTCCGGGTAACCTTGATCTGAAGCTTATCGATAAAGTCGTTGCCATCACTAATGATGAAGCTATTTCTACTGCGCGTCGTCTGATGGAAGAAGAAGGTATTCTGGCTGGGATCTCTTCCGGTGCTGCGGTTGCTGCCGCGCTTAAGCTCCAGGAAGATGAAACCTTTACCAATAAGAATATAGTGGTTATTCTACCGTCATCGGGTGAGCGTTATCTGAGCACAGCACTGTTTGCCGATCTCTTCACAGAGAAAGAACTGCAACAGTAGTGCCAGCATGTTAAAAACGCGTAAAAAAGCACCCTTTTGGGTGCTTTTTTGTGGCCTGCTTCAAAGTTTCAACTCGCCTGGCATTGATTCAACCCACCAGAACTGGTATTTAACCAAGCTAATTATTTTGATGCGCGAAATTAATCGTTACAGGAAAAGCGCTAGCTGAATCGATTTTATGATTTGGTTCAACTCTTCCTTTCGCGGCATAATGTTTAATGACGAACGAAACGTCAGCGGCAAGAAGTTGCCAGCAACGGATTGCACCGAACTCCTTTTGTGTCGCGTCCAGTTTACGCCGATGCTAACAATACAGGCTAAAGTTAAGCCGCCAGGCTAGACTTTAGTTCCACAACACTAAACCTATAAGTTGGGGAAATATAATGTTCCAGCAAGAAGTTACCATTACCGCTCCGAACGGTCTGCATACTCGCCCTGCTGCTCAGTTTGTTAAAGAAGCAAAAGGCTTTACTTCTGATATTACTGTGACTTCCAACGGCAAAAGCGCTAGCGCCAAAAGCCTGTTTAAACTGCAGACTCTGGGCCTGACTCAGGGTACCGTTGTTACCCTGTCCGCAGAAGGTGAAGACGAGCAGAAAGCAGTTGAGCATCTGGTTAAACTGATGGCTGAACTCGAGTAAGTTCAACGAGTTCTTTTAAATATCAGTCACAAGTAAGGTAGGGTTATGATTTCAGGCATTTTAGCATCCCCGGGTATCGCTTTCGGTAAAGCATTGCTGCTGAAAGAAGACGAGATCGTCATTGACCGGAAAAAAATTTCTGCCGACAAGGTTGATCAGGAAGTTGAACGTTTTCTGAGCGGTCGTGCCAAGGCATCTGCGCAACTGGAAGCGATCAAAACCAAAGCTGGTGAAACGTTCGGTGAAGAAAAAGAAGCCATCTTTGAAGGGCATATCATGCTGCTCGAAGATGAGGAGCTGGAGCAGGAAATCATAGCCCTGATTAAAGATAAGAACATGACGGCTGATGCAGCTGCGCATGAAGTTATCGAAGGTCAGGCCACAGCCCTGGAAGAGCTGGATGATGAATACCTGAAAGAACGTGCGGCTGACGTACGCGACATCGGTAAACGCCTGCTGCGTAACATCCTGGGTCTGGCAATTATCGACCTGAGCGCTATTCAGGAAGAAGTTATCCTGGTAGCCGCAGACCTGACCCCGTCAGAAACTGCACAGCTGAACCTGAACAAGGTGCTGGGTTTCATTACTGACGCGGGCGGACGTACTTCCCATACCTCTATCATGGCGCGTTCTCTGGAACTGCCTGCCATCGTAGGTACGGGTAGCGTCACCTCTCAGGTTAAAAACGACGACTATCTGATTCTGGATGCCGTAAACAATCAGGTTTACGTCAATCCGACCAACGACGTTATCGAGCAACTGCGTGCCGTTCAGGAGCAGGTTGCTACCGAGAAAGCAGAACTCGCTAAGCTGAAAGATCTGCCGGCTATCACGCTGGACGGACATCAGGTTGAAGTTTGCGCCAATATCGGTACCGTTCGTGACGTTGAAGGCGCTGAGCGTAACGGCGCTGAAGGTGTGGGTCTGTACCGCACCGAATTCCTGTTCATGGACCGTGAATCGCTGCCAACTGAAGAAGAACAGTTTGCTGCGTATAAAGCCGTTGCTGAAGCCTGTGGCTCTCAGGCGGTCATCGTCCGTACCATGGACATCGGCGGCGATAAAGAGCTGCCGTACATGAACTTCCCGAAAGAAGAGAACCCGTTCCTGGGCTGGCGTGCCGTGCGTATCGCCATGGATCGTAAAGAGATCCTGCGTGACCAGGTTCGCGCTATTCTGCGCGCCTCTGCTTTCGGCAAACTGCGCATCATGTTCCCAATGATCATCTCTGTTGAAGAAGTGCGTGCACTCCGCAAAGAGATCGAAATCTACAAACAGGAACTGCGCGACGAAGGTAAAGCATTTGACGAGAGCATTGAGATTGGCGTGATGGTGGAAACACCGGCTGCGGCAACAATTGCGCGTCATTTAGCCAAAGAAGTTGATTTCTTTAGTATCGGCACCAATGATTTAACGCAGTACACCCTGGCAGTTGACCGTGGTAATGATATGATTTCACACCTTTACCAACCAATGTCGCCATCTGTGCTGACGCTGATCAAGCAAGTTATTGATGCTTCTCATGCTGAAGGCAAATGGACTGGCATGTGTGGTGAGCTTGCAGGCGACGAACGTGCTACACTTCTGTTGCTGGGGATGGGTCTGGACGAATTCTCTATGAGCGCCATTTCTATCCCGCGCATTAAGAAGATTATCCGTAACACGAACTTCGAAGATGCGAAGGTGTTAGCAGAGCAGGCTCTTGCTCAACCGACAACGGACGAGTTAATGACGCTGGTTAACAAGTTCATTGAAGAAAAAACAATCTGCTAATCCACGAGATGCGGCCCAATTTACTGCTTAGGAGAAGATCATGGGTTTGTTCGATAAACTGAAATCTCTGGTTTCTGATGATAAGAAAGACACCGGAACTATTGAGATCGTTGCTCCGCTCTCTGGCGAGATCGTCAACATCGAAGACGTGCCGGATGTAGTTTTTGCTGAAAAAATCGTTGGTGATGGCATCGCTATCAAACCAACCGGTAACAAAATGGTTGCCCCTGTTGATGGCACCATCGGCAAAATCTTTGAAACCAACCACGCTTTCTCTATCGAATCCGACAGCGGCATTGAGCTGTTTGTTCACTTCGGTATTGATACCGTTGAACTGAAAGGCGAAGGCTTCAAACGCATCGCTGAAGAAGGTCAGCGCGTGAAAGTGGGCGACCCGGTTATTGAATTCGATCTGCCGCTGCTGGAAGAAAAAGCCAAGTCTACCCTGACTCCGGTTGTTATCTCCAACATGGACGAAATCAAAGAGCTGATCAAACTGTCCGGTAGCGTGACAGTGGGTGAGACTCCGGTTATCCGCATCAAGAAGTAATTCTTTTTGCAGAGAAAAATGGCGCCATCAGGCGCCATTTTTTTTATCTGATGGATATCAAAACCCTGCCGGATGGCGCTACGCTTATCCGGCCTACAACGAACTCCGTAACGTAGGCCGGCTAAGGCATATGTGCCGCCATCCGGCATTAAATCTGTAAGGTGACCGGTCGGTAACACGCCTCGCGCATCAGAATTTTCATCCCTTCCGGCCCGCTTTCCAGCATCCGTCGCTCCGAGTCCGCCACTAACAATTCACAGTCGTAGCCACCCGCAATACCAAACATGGCCCGCGCTACACAGATATCTTCCAGCGCTGCTGCCCCGTTGGTGTCAAAATGTCCAACCATACGCCCATTCTGGCGAACGACCAGCCGGTAACTCTTCATCGCGCCTCCCCTGCTGGTGGCAGAATTAATTCATCACAACCGCACTGGTGCGTCCACGTCATCACGTCCAGCACCCGCTGTGCAGCATCGTGCGTCGCGGTCGTCAGCGCTTTCCCCATTACAAGGCCGCTCACCAGCTCTGCACAAAACAGATCGCCAGTCCCCTTCAGATCCGTTTTTACTCGCGGATGAGCTAACACCTCAACCGTTTCAGCCGTCACCACCGCAACGTTAATAATCTCTTCGGTATCCCCCGGCGCGCTGGTAATCACCACCCATTTCAGGGTGTCAGTGAGCAGTGATTGTGCCGCGGTAATGGATTCATCAAGCGTACGACACGGCTTTCCGCTCAGCATTTGCAGCTCAAACACATTTGGAGTCAGCCCCTGTGCCAGCGGCAGCAGGTGCTGACGATAAGCCTCCGGAATTTCGGCTTTAACATACATACCGCTATCCGTATCGCTGTCTCTTATACACATCTCCGAGCCCACGAGACTGC
>ENA-OZMM01000507-OZMM01000507.1-human-gut-metagenome-genome-assembly--contig:-NODE-507-length-10138-cov-4.606665_pt1 | contig 10138 bp, 7 predicted proteins | sample MGYA00244193_ERZ653821 | MGnify/ENA primary metagenome ERZ653821 (study PRJEB26926, sample SAMN06164832) | human gut metagenome | biome: ENVO:00009003; feature: ENVO:2100002; material: ENVO:00002003...
CGAAAGACTGGGCCTTTTGTTTTATCTGTAGTCTGTCGGTGAGCGCTCTCCTGAGCAGGACAAATTTGCCATAAACTGCCAGACATCAAATAAAATGAAGAAGCCCATCCTGACGGACGGGCTTCTTTGCGTCTGTGCGGGGTAAAAACCGCCGGGCTGAACGTATTCTGCAGGCCTGATAAGCGCAGCGCATCAGGCAACACATCTGCACATTGCCGGATGCGGCGTATTGCCTTATCCGGCCTACAGGCGCTGGACTGAATGTATTTTGTAGGCCTGATAAACGTAGCACATCAGGCAATCCCGCATCATACTGCCGGATGCTGCGCACAGCCTTGTCCGGCCTACAAAAGCCTACGCTATTTCTGACCGATAACTTGGATCTCTCCCTCGAAAATATCTGAATCCTTTCTCTGCTAATTAAAATCGTGATCTTTCCCGCACAATAAGATATAACAATTATATAACATTTAATTCACTAAAAAACACACAACCATCATTGATAAATTCACGCGATCGTTGGCAGGGGTACAATTCTAATGGCTGATAGTAGTGTAACTGAGAACGGGGCGCTGGCAGACGGCGATACCCGTCGTCGTATATGGGCGATTGTCGGAGCATCCTCAGGGAATCTGGTCGAATGGTTTGATTTCTATATCTACTCTTTCTGTTCTCTTTATTTTGCTCATATCTTTTTTCCCTCCGGAAATACCACCACGCAACTCTTACAAACCGCGGGCGTGTTTGCCGCAGGCTTCTTGATGCGACCAATTGGAGGCTGGTTGTTTGGCCGTATTGCGGATAAGCACGGGCGTAAAAAGTCCATGTTGCTGTCCGTTTGTATGATGTGTATGGGATCGTTGGTGATCGCTTGTCTTCCTGGATATGAAACTATCGGTACCTGGGCTCCCGCGCTATTACTGCTGGCCAGACTATTCCAGGGGTTATCTGTCGGTGGTGAATACGGAACCAGCGCGACCTATATGAGTGAAGTAGCTGTTGAAGGTAAGAAAGGTTTTTATGCTTCATTCCAGTATGTAACGTTAATCGGCGGACAGTTACTGGCATTGCTGGTTGTGGTCATATTACAGCAAACGTTAGAAGACTCAGCGCTCAGAGAGTGGGGTTGGCGTATTCCATTTGCGTTGGGCGCCGTGCTGGCTATTGTTGCGCTATGGCTGCGTCGCCAACTGGATGAAACCTCGAAACAGGACGTTCGCGCACTGAAAGAAGCGGGTTCCCTGAAAGGTCTGTGGCGTAATCGCAAAGCCTTTGTCATGGTGCTTGGCTTTACCGCCGCGGGTTCGTTGTGTTTTTACACCTTCACAACCTATATGCAGAAGTACTTGGTTAACACAGCCGGTATGCATGCCAACGTAGCCAGCGGGATTATGACGGCGGCACTGTGTGTGTTCATGCTGGTACAACCGCTGTTCGGCGCCTTGTCAGATAAAATAGGTCGACGTACTTCAATGCTGTGTTTTGGCGCGTTGGCCGCGATTTTCACCGTTCCCATTCTGACAGCATTGCAAAGCGTGACATCCCCTTACATGGCGTTTGCTCTGGTGATGTGTGCCCTGTTAATCGTGAGTTTCTATACGTCAATAAGCGGTATTTTGAAGGCCGAAATGTTCCCAGCGCAGGTGCGCGCTCTGGGAGTTGGCTTATCTTATGCAGTTGCCAATGCGCTGTTTGGCGGTTCAGCTGAATATGTGGCGTTGTCCCTGAAGTCTGTTGGTATGGAAACGACATTCTTCTGGTACGTCACTGCGCTGGCAGTAGTTGCGTTTTTAGTATCGCTAATGCTGCATGGGAAGGGGAAAGGTCTGCGCCTCTAGTAATGTGCCAGTTGCCAGACAGCATAGCCGGTAGACGCGCCTGCAACATCCCAGGCGAAGTCCTTCCAGCTCCAGCCGCTCCCAGCGGGACGGCTGTCCCATAGCTCCTTTGACGCGCCCAGGCTGACTGAGAACATCAGGCCTATAGCCGCACTGCGATCGTGGCTGTTGCCCTGATGTTGGGCATATTCATTGCCGGCTGCGGCAAGCATGGCGGAAGCGATGAAGTGTTGAGCTTTGTCTTGCCCGCTCCACTGGTCGTTAGCCATATGGCTGCAGCCAGAAATGGCCAGGATACTGGTAAGAATGAACAGGCGCACCGTTTCCCCCATATGAAAAACCCCGTCACTGGACGGGGTCTTGATTACAGAATTCGGCTAATTAATCTGTCGATACGAATACGGCGTAGTCGACGGATGAGCTTGCGTACTTTTACCGGATAGTCAGCAATGCTTTGCAGGTCGCGATAATGCTTAACCACTGTCGTATGCGTACGGATAAGCTCCAGCTCTTTATCGCGCTGAGGGGTGAGCTCTTGCTTAGGATCATGGATAAGGATGGCGTTTTCCAGATCCAGACGCCAGGCGCGAGGGTTAAGGTTGTTGCCGGTGAGCAGCATCCATTTATCATCAACCCACATACCTTTCAGATGATAGGTGTTGTCATCATCTTTCCATAGGCGTACGACCAGCTGGTCGGTATTCACGTAATACTGCAATCTGCTCAGGAAGCGGCGCAGATTTATTTCATACAGATAAGGCAGCGCGCCGATGATCTTGAATGGCTCATCTTCCGGAATGAAAAAGTCGTTGGCAGTTTTATCACCGACAATGATTTCAACCTTTTTCCCTTCACGCAGCAGTTGAATGATATTGCGCACGAGTATGGCGGGCAGGTTGAAATAAGGGGTACAGATTGTGAGCTTGTGCTCCGCGCAGGGCATAAGATGGAAAATGGTCTTATTTAACAGACTGGATTTCCCAAGGCCCACCAGAGGCGTCACCGAAAGCTGTTCGTTATCAGCATCACCCTGAAAATGGAATGACGCATCGCGCAGTTCCTGACGGTATAAGCGGATGTCGTTTTTAATTTCCGGGCTTTTCGGGCGATTAACATCATCAAGGCGGTTAACGCCGCGACCTTTCATCAGGTTCTGCGCTACCCAATCGAACATGATATCGGCCATTTGAGCATTGCGAATCAACTGATAACGGTCATAGCGATATTTATCATGCTGATGCAGGTAAACATCGTTCAGACTTGCCCCGCTGTACAGGACGCTGTCATCGATAATAAAGCCTTTGAAATGCAGGACGCCAAGCGCTTCACGGGTGTTAATCGGAACGCCATAGACAGGAATATCGATACCAGGGTTTTCTTGCGCCATTCGGCAATACCAGTCAGCATTGGTATTGGATGCCGCAGCCCCAATACGACCGCGCTGGGCTCGGTGCCAGTCGACAAGCACTCGGACATCCAGTTCAGGACGCTGCCGTTTTGCCGCATAGAGAGCGTCAAGTATGCCTTTACCACCGTCATCCTGTTCCAGGTACAGCGCAATAATGCAGATCCGTCGCGTCGCGCTGGCTATTTTTTCCAGCAGAGTCTCCCTGAAATTAGCGGGAGCATAAAAGAAATCTACATCATCAACTGACTGAGAAATCTTGGGTAGTTGGGCAAGGTGTTGTTGATGTTTATTACGCTTAAATTTTGACAACATCACAGTGCATTTCTTCTCTGTTCATTGAAGGGTCCTCTGTGCTATGCAGACGACATAAGCGGGCAATGATACCACCAGTGCCCATTAATGTGGTCAACATTTCCAGTACCTTACTCACGATTCCTCACATTGGGCCAGATTAAGCGTTAGCCCAACAATTCCCTCTTCGAGCTGGACGTCAACAACAAACCCGAGTTTTCGGGCCAGGGCGACCATCCCACGATTGTTCGGCATCGTAATACCATTCAAACGTATAAGTCCGTGATCTCGAGTATAGGCAATTAATTTTTCCATCAATCGGCGACCCAGTCCAAGCCCTTTGAGATCGGAACGAACCAGTACGGCAAACTCGGCGTCAACGTTATCAGGATCCGAGATCGCTCGCGTTACGCCGAGGATCTCTTCATGATTATCTTTACAACGCACCGCAACAAAGGCCATTTCCCGATCGTAGTCGATCTGCGTCATATTGGCTAAATCTTCGTGGGTAAATTCGTTGATCTCACTGAAATAGCGATAATAAAGATCTTCTTTTGTCACTTGAGAAATGAACTGCTGTAGATGAGGTTCATCCTCCGGCAAAATGGGGCGGAACAGACAGCGCTCGCCGTTTTTCAACTCCACCCACTCTTCAAGCTGATGGGGGTAGGGACGTACAGCCAATCTGCTTTCGTTATCTCCCGTGAAAGGGGCAATGTCCAGTGTGACATCCAGTGCGGTAAATTCACCGGCGGAGGCCAGCAGCGGATGAATATCCAGACGCTGAATTTCCGGACAGTCGACGATCAGGTTGGAAACCTGCACCAGAAGTTGGCTCAACCCGGCGATATCCAATGGGCGCAGTGCGCTACGCGCGCGGATCTTTTTATTTTTGATCCCCTGGATCACCAGATAACGCGCCAGATTCATGTTCAATGGCGGCAATGCCACCACGGCTTGATCTTCCGGTCGCCACTCAACACCACCTTCACCCAGCATAATCAACGGGCCAAATACCGGGTCGTGTTCAACGACGACGCGAAGTTCCTGAGCACCAGCGCGATTCGCCATACTTTGTACTAATAAACCGTGAATGCGTGCTTGTGGCCAGGCCATTTTTACCCGATCGAAAATGGCATTGGCAGCCTGCTGCACTTCTGTTGCTGTACGCAGGTAGAGCATTACCCCCTGAACTTCCGACTTATGCGGGATATCAGGAGAGCGCAGCTTGAGCGCCACCGGGTAGCCGATTTGCTCCGCGATGTGTACGGCCTCTGCGCTGTCGCTGGCGATCCATGTCGGCAGTGTATGTAAGCCATAGGCCTGTAAAATAGGCTGAACTTCATGAGTATCCAGCGACGTTGCGCCTTCTGCAATCGCCTGTTGTAACAGATTATGCGCTTCGGCGGTGTTGGTGGTCAGATTGTCAGGTAGCGCAGGCGTTTCACGCAGTTGCTTCTGGTTACGCCGGTACTCCACCATATGCATAAATGCGGTGATGGTACCTTCCGGCGTACGGTAGGTGGGCAGTCCGGCTTCGCTAAACAGTCTGCGGGCTTCCTGAGAGGAAAACTCTCCGCACCAGTTGGTCAGCAACGAGACGAATTTTCCTCGCGGATGATGCTTTACCGCTTCAATCAATGCCTGTGCGCTTTCGGTTCCGGGAGCGGCTGCGCTGGGTGAATGAATCACCATCAACGCGTCGAAATCCTGGCTGGCGAGCAAAATATCCAGCGTCTTAACGTAGTGTTCGCTGCTGGCGTCATCACGCAGATCCAGCGGGTTGGCGATATCAACATGTTCAGGCAATGCATCGCGTAATTTCTGGCAGGTATCTTCACTCAACGTTGCCAACTTGCCATTTTTTGACCACAGTTCATCTAATGCCAGTGCGGCAGGCGCGGCCCCATTGCTGATGATCATCAGCCTGTCGCCACGTAGTGGACGCATGTGGCTCAAGGTTTCGACTGCTGAGAACAGCTCATGAGTGTCTTGTACGCGTAATAAACCGGCGCGCTGAATAGCTGCATCCCACGCAGGATCCATCCCGGCGCTGGTATGCAGTAAACGCTGCGCTGCAGGGCTGCGGCCGCTCTTAATCACCAGAATAGGTTTATTGCGCGAGGCGCTACGGGCGGCGGAAACAAAGCGCCGGGCATCACTTAAATGTTCGAGATACAGCAATATCGCGCTGGTTTTGCTGTCGCGTGCGAGGTAATCCAGTAGCTCATCAACGTCGATATCCAGGCTATCACCCAGCGCGATAAAGTAAGAAAAGCCCATTTCTCTCTGCTGTGCCCAGTCGAGTATGGTATTGGACACGGCGGCGGATTGAGAGATGAAAGCCAGCTTGCCGCGCTTAATCGGGACGGGGGAAAAGCTGGCGTTAAGTCCTTGCCAGGGGGCGAGAAGTCCCAGGCTGTTGGGACCCAGAAGACGTATGTTGTAGCGTGATGCGCAGGCCAGCAGCTCTGCGTGCTGCGCCGCGGGAGCTGAGAGAATAATGCAGGTTTTACAACCCTTCTCGCCAAGCGCTTCGAGTAACGCCAGGTTACGGCTGGCATTGGTACACAACACGGCGAGATCCGGGCTAAAAGGAAGGCTGTTGATATTGGGCCACGCCAGTACGCCCAACACCGCTTTCCATGCGGGCGTCACCGGTAAAACAGGTCCATTGAAACCGCCGGCAAGCAGGTTACGCATCATCAGATAACCCGCGCGATTAGGCTTCATTGATGCCCCAATCACCGCAATAGATTTCGGTCGCAGTAGTGCTTCCAGACCACGCTGACTCATATCGGCTTCCTTAATGACACCAGTGACCGAATGATTTTAAACGTTTTCTGATGAATCTGCTGTGATGCTTCCCTGATGTTGAGTTTTTCCTGCCAGGTAGCGGGTTTTAAAGCGAGTGAAATGATCGCTTAACCCTTCTGCGGCTTGCGTATCTCCCGCCAGATCCAACAAGGCGATGGCCACTTCGGCAGTGCAATATTGCCCTTCGGCGTGAACGCCACGCAGGTGGTAAGCAGAAAGGCGTGATAAATCAACGGAGATTACCGGCAGGTTATCAAGGTACGGGCTTTTGCGGAACATTTTACGTGCCTCAGGCCAGGTACCATCAAGCATAATAAATAACGGTGGTTTACCGGCTGGTGGCGTGAAAATTACTTCACGCTCTTCACCCGCATAGGAGGCCGGGAATACAACCATCGGCTGGTAATCCGGATTTTTCACCAGTTCCAGCAGCGCCTGCGGCGGCTCGGTGCGTGACCACTGAAAAGCCGTGGTATCGGGCAGAATATCAGCAATTAAACGCCCCGTGTTGCTGGGCTTCATCGGCTCGGTATCAAACATCACCAGACAAAAGCGACTTTTTGCCTCAGAGGGCACCAGCGTTGCGCACAAGCAGAGTTTCTGCGGCAGCAGACAGCGCTGACAGCGGCGAACGCGATTACCTCGGGCAAGGAAAGGGCGCGTGGCGCGCGCGAGGCGCTCAGCGCGTAACTGAAGAACAGCGTTATCGGTCATGAGGAAACACGTTGAAAAACGCTATTGTCGCAGAGGTGAAAACGGGGCACAAGATGTGCCCCGTAGAGATTATAATGATTCGTTAAGCCAGCTATCAAACGGGGCTTTCGGTACAGCGCCGTTAAGCATGTCGACGATTTCACCTTTTCTGAAGATCATAATGGTCGGAATGCTGCGGATACCGAAACGGGCGCTGAGTTCACGCTCGGCTTCCGTATTCACTTTAACAAAACGCACTTTACCGCTACGCTCTTCCGCGACATCTTCAAAAATTGGGGCGAAGTTACGACATGGACCACACCAGGGGGCCCAAAAGTCAACGACCACCGGGAGATCGTCTTTTAACAGTTTATCCAGTGTTTCACCGGTCGCATTGATCACCTCCCCATCAAACAGGTCGTGACCACAGCGTCCGCATTTAGCCGCTTCCTGGACACGATCGTCGGGGATGCGGTTGATAGCCTGGCAGCTGGTACAAACGGTATTCATAACTAACCTCTGGATGAGTGGAGTGGACTTCACGGCAGGAACGCCGGTATGTTTCTATTATGTTACATATTATCGGGGAGTCTGTTCTAAACAACAATGCGTTTTATTCAATGAGTACAATAGTCCTTAGCTTTTAAATGAAATAATGGCTAACGACGTGCACATCGGGTAATCTGCGCGCTTCGCGCAGAGCAGGTGGAGAAAAACATGAGCGACGAACTGAAGAACAAAAACGGCAAGGTCAAAGTGATGTACGTCCGCAGTGACGATGACTCGGATAAACGCACCCAAAATCCACGTACTGGCAAAGGCGGCGGTCGCCCCGGTACTTCCCGAGCCGAAGGCGGTCGTCGCCCTGCCCGTGATGACCGAAAGGGTCCGAACAGCGAACGCGGTCGTGAACGTGGTCGTGACCGCGATGTAGAACGTGACCGCAGACGTGAAGATTCACCGTGGCGTACCGTGTCCCGCGCACCGAATGATGACGCAGCGGATAAAGCCGATCACGGCGGTATTAGCGGTAAGAGCTTTATCGATCCTGAAGTATTACGCCGTCAGCGCGCGGAAGAAACCCGCGTTTACGGTGAGAATGCCTGTCAGGCTCTGTTCCAGAGTCGTCCGGACGCCATCGTCCGCGCCTGGTTTGTTCAGAGCGTAACCCCACGCTTTAAAGAAGCATTACGCTGGATGGCGGCAAACCGCAAAGCCTATCACGTGGTTGACGAAGCCGAGCTGGCGAAAGCCTCTGGCACAGAACATCACGGTGGCGTCTGTTTCCTGATCAAAAAACGTAACGGTACTACCGTTAAGCAGTGGGTCGGACAGGCAGGGGCGCAGGATTGCGTGCTGGCACTGGAAGATATCGCTAACCCGCATAACCTGGGCGGCATGATGCGTAGCTGCGCGCACTTCGGTGTGAAAGGCGTGGTGGTACAGGATGCGGCGCTGCTGGAATCAGGTGCGGCTATCCGTACCGCTGAGGGCGGGGCTGAGCACGTTCAACCTATCACCGGTGACAGCATTGTTGATGTGCTGGACGACTTCCGCCAGGCGGGTTACACGGTTGTGATGACCTCAAGCGCGAAAGGCAAACCGCTGTTTACTACCACGCTGCCGGAAAAAATGGTGCTGGTATTAGGGCGTGAGCGTGAAGCTCTGCCAGAAGCAGCATGTTCAGCCGACGACCTGTGCGTTGCAATTGACGGCACTGGCAAGGTAGAAACGCTCAACGTTTCTGTGGCAACAGGCGTGCTGCTCGCGGAGTGGTGGCGTCAGAACAAAGCCTGATAATAAAAATGCCAGCGAATCGCTGGCATTTTTTTACTCGCTTTCTGCGGGTAATACCGGCATCCAGTCAATCGGTTTTTCACCTCGTTGTTCCAGCCACTCATTCGCCAGAACAAAGTGATTGCAGCCAAAGAAACCGCGATGCGCAGAGAGCGGTGATGGGTGGGGCGCTTTCAACACATGGTGACGCTGCGTATCAATAATCGCGCCTTTCTTCTGTGCGTGAGAACCCCAGAGCAGGAAAACCACGCCTTCCCGATGTTGGTTAATCAGGCTGATGACTTTATCGGTAAATGTTTCCCACCCAAGGCTGGCGTGAGAATGTGCCTGACCGGCGCGGACGGTGAGTACGGTGTTGAGTAACAGTACCCCCTGGCGTGCCCAGCTTTCCAGATATCCGTGCGCTGGGCGCGTGAAGCCTGGAATCGTTGCCTCCAGCTCTTTGTACATGTTCAGCAACGAGGGTGGAGTGGCAATACCTGGGCGGACAGAGAACGCGAGACCGTGTGCCTGGCCTGGACCGTGGTAAGGGTCCTGACCCAGGATGACAACTTTCACGTCGCCAAGCTCGGTAAAGCGAAAAGCGTTAAACACATCTTTTTGCGGCGGATAAATTGTCATACCCGACTGACGCTCGCCGGCAACAGTATGAAGTGTGTTAACAAAATAAGGCTGCTGTTTCTCTTCAGTCAGCACATCGTGCCAGGTTAATTCGGTGGCCATCTCGCTCTCCTGCGAATTTTCAATCCCTCTAGCTTAACTGCTTCTTTCGACGTCGCAAAATTCTGTACGTTTCTCAATGGTCTACCCCTTAAAGATAGTTGAAAATTTATGTAAAAAGTTTAGCTATGTACATGGCGTAAGTTGATGTAAAACAATAAAATCCACCTATCACCACTTTTCATGTGTGGTTTTTATTGATTTAAATCAAAGAATCAAGGATGTGTGAGGGGTATATATACACTCAAGCAACAATGGTTTTACCAATTGGCCGGATGACGGCCAACCGAGATCAAATAATTTTGCCGGGGAGGCATCAAATGATTACAGGTATCCAGATTACTAAAGCTGCAAACGACGACCTGCTGAACTCTTTCTGGCTGCTGGACAGCGAAAAAGGCGAAGCACGCTGCATCGTTGCGAAAGCAGGTTTCAATGCTGATGAAGTCGTTGCAGTCAGCAAACTGGGCGAAATCGAATACCGTGAAGTACCGGTAGACGTACAGCCGGAAGTCCGCGTGGAAGGTGGTCAGCACCTGAACGCTGTCTCTTATACACATCTCCGAGCCCACGA
>ENA-OZMM01000523-OZMM01000523.1-human-gut-metagenome-genome-assembly--contig:-NODE-523-length-9883-cov-3.467949_pt1 | contig 9883 bp, 10 predicted proteins | sample MGYA00244193_ERZ653821 | MGnify/ENA primary metagenome ERZ653821 (study PRJEB26926, sample SAMN06164832) | human gut metagenome | biome: ENVO:00009003; feature: ENVO:2100002; material: ENVO:00002003...
GATTAGCTGCAGTCTCGTGGGCTCGGAGATGTGTATAAGAGACAGCATTAACGCCGCCTGTGCAGGAGGAAAAAGAAATCGCTCAGCGCGAACAAGAAAGTTAGCCATGATTGATTTTTCGAATTTTGCCCTTAAATCAGAAAGGGGAAAGCGCTTTTCCGTTTCGCACTCGTTGTGAAAATGGTAATTTAAAGGGCTCAACGCGGTAAGTTGTACACGATTTATTCGCTTAAACCACATAACGGGAAGTAATGTGAAATATTTACTCATTTTCTTACTGGTGTTGGCGATTTTTGTTATTTCGGTGACATTAGGTGCGCAAAACGATCAACAGGTTACGTTTAATTACCTGCTGGCTCAGGGTGAGTATCGTATCTCTACGCTGCTTGCTGTATTGTTTGCCGCAGGTTTTGCGATTGGTTGGTTAATTTGCGGCCTTTTCTGGCTGAAGGTCCGTGTGTCGCTTGCGCGCGCCGAACGTAAAATCAAACGACTGGAAAACCAGCTTACGCCTGCGACCGACGTTGCGGTTTCTGCCGATTCGTCGGTTGTGAAGGAATAATTATTTATGTTGGAGTTGTTGTTTCTGCTTTTACCTGTAGCCGCTGCCTATGGGTGGTATATGGGTCGCAGAAGTGCGCAACAAACCAAGCAGGATGAAGCTAACCGTCTTTCCCGTGACTATGTCGCCGGGGTTAACTTCCTCCTGAGCAACCAACAAGACAAAGCGGTGGATCTGTTCCTCGATATGCTAAAAGAGGATACGGGCACCGTTGAGGCTCATCTCACTCTCGGAAACCTGTTTCGCTCGCGCGGTGAAGTCGACCGCGCAATCCGCATTCATCAAACGTTAATGGAAAGTGCTTCGCTGACCTACGAACAGCGTTTGTTGGCCGTACAACAGCTGGGGCGAGACTACATGGCCGCAGGTCTGTACGACCGCGCGGAAGACATGTTTAATCAGCTTACCGATGAAACAGATTTTCGCGTCGGTGCATTACAGCAACTGCTGCAAATTTATCAGGCGACCAGCGAATGGCAGAAAGCTATTGATGTCGCAGAACGTCTGGTGAAGCTCGGCAAAGATAAACAGCGTATTGAGATAGCTCACTTCTACTGCGAACTGGCCTTACAGCAGATGGGCAGCGACGATATGGATCGCGCCATGACGCTGTTGAAAAAAGGGGCCGCGGCAGACAAAAACAGCGCCCGGGTTTCCATCATGATGGGCCGCGTGTACATGGTGAAAGGCGATTACGCAAAGGCCGTTGAAAGCCTGCAACGCGTGATTTCTCAGGATAAAGAACTGGTCAGCGAAACGCTGGAAATGCTGCAAAGCTGCTACCAGCATCTGGGGAAAAACGATGAGTGGGCAGAGTTTTTACGTCGGGCCGTTGAGGAGAATACTGGCGCCGCCGCCGAGCTGATGCTGGCCGATATTCTTGAAGCGCGTGAGGGCACTGATACCGCTCAGGTTTATATCACTCGTCAGCTACAGCGCCATCCTACGATGCGCGTGTTCCACAAGTTGATGGATTACCATCTTAACGAAGCAGAAGAAGGGCGCGCGAAAGAGAGCCTGATGGTTCTGCGCGATATGGTCGGGGAGCAGGTGCGCAGCAAGCCGCGCTATCGTTGCCAGAAGTGCGGATTTACCGCATATACACTGTACTGGCATTGCCCATCTTGTCGCTCATGGTCAACCATTAAGCCTATTCGCGGACTTGATGGGCTGTAATTTTTAAAAAAACCTCATTTTAGTTACAACATACTAATGATCAGTAATAGATCCATCCTCAACCTTCGTTGCCAAATTCGCCTGGCAGAAATGTAATCGCGCCTGTTAATTTTCTATTACCGCAGGTAGAATGCACGCCGTTTACCCTTTTCGCGCTACTGTCGGCGCCCATCCTCAAGAAGGTCTGGTCATGACGTTTACTGCTTCATCTTCTTCTCGTGCTGTTACTGATTCTCCTGTCGTTGTCGCTCTCGATTATTCCAATCGTGATAAAGCATTAGCTTTTGTCGACAGAATTGATCCTCGTGATTGCCGTTTGAAAGTGGGCAAAGAGATGTTCACGCTTTTTGGACCGCAGTTGGTTCGCGATTTACAACAGCGTGGCTTTGACGTTTTTCTTGATTTGAAATTTCATGATATTCCTAACACTACCGCGCATGCCGTTGCGGCGGCGGCTGAGCTTGGCGTGTGGATGGTTAACGTTCATGCTTCTGGTGGGGCGCGTATGATGACCGCGGCCCATGAAGCCCTGGTGCCTTTTGGCAAGGATGCGCCGCTGCTGATTGCGGTAACGGTTCTGACCAGTATGGAGGCCAGTGACCTCGCTGATCTCGGCGTGACGTTGTCACCTGCGGAACATGCTGAAAGGCTGGCGCGCTTAACCCAACATTGTGGTTTAGATGGTGTCGTATGCTCTGCGCAGGAAGCGGTGCGATTCAAGCAGGCGTTTGGCCAGTCATTTAAACTGGTAACGCCGGGTATTCGTCCTGAAGGTAGCGAGGCGGGCGACCAGCGTCGCATTATGACGCCGGAACAGGCCCAGTCAGCTGGTGTGGATTATATGGTTATTGGTCGTCCGGTTACGCAGTCGGCAGATCCGGCCCAGACGCTGAAGATGATCAATGCCTCTCTGAAACGAGGTGCGTAAATGAACGACTTAAACTCTCGCCTGGTCTACTCAACCGACACCGGGCGTATTGATGAACCGAAAGCTGCTCCTGTGCGTCCACAAGGCGATGGTATTGTCCGCATTCAGCGCCAGACCAGTGGCCGCAAAGGCAAGGGCGTGTGTTTGATTACCGGTATTGATCAAGATGATGCCGAACTGACCAAATTAGCTGCGGAACTGAAGAAAAAATGTGGCTGCGGTGGGGCAGTGAAGGATGGCGTGATTGAGATACAGGGTGATAAACGCGACCTGATTAAATCGTTACTGGAAGCCAAAGGAATGAAAGTTAAATTGGCTGGTGGTTAATAAAAAAGCCACGGAATTTTTCCGTGGCTTTTTAATAATACAGACCTGAAAAAGTAAACGTATTATTATATCGAGCTTATTTACCCACCTGGTGGCCAATTATACCACCTACTGCAGCACCACCCAGCGTACCCAGCGTGCTGCCGTCAGTCAGGACTGCACCACCTATTGCACCTGCACCAGCACCGATTGCAGTGTTACGATCGCGTTTGGACCAGTTAGAGCAGGCGCTCAGAGACATTGCCAGAGTAATCGCCAAAATGGCAGCGGTCATTTTTTTGCTCGTTACTAACATAATACTTTCTCCTGAATTATTGATTCACGGAATCCAGTGTTCTTTAAGAATAGCGCTAAATTAAGACTATAGAAGATATTTCCGTGAAACCGTTTAGCGAAGGCATTACAAACACTATCCTGAAGTTGGATGTTCGTTCCTGTTATATCGCTAACATTAATTTTACGACGTTATCCTGTTAACGACAGGTAAAAAGTCTTAATTGGACTGTCAGATAACTCTCAGAGAGGAGATGATTTGCCCGCTGACAAATCATCTGCTGAAGATTTTACGCGTGGGCATCGATGATATTGACGGTTAATCCTGAATGCTCGAGCTGCATTTGTACGCTGGCGCTGAGTCTGGAGTCCGTCACTACGCGGCTGAATCGCTCTAATGGACCCAGCGTGTAAGGGTGAATGGCTTCGAATTTTGAGCTGTCAGTAAGCACAATAACTTCTGCACCTTTTTCCAGCACCGCGTTAACCACATCAGAACGCATCATGTCGCGTCCGGTGAAGCCGGTGTCAGGCTGCCAGCCATCAATGCCGATAAAGGCTTTGCTGAAGTGTACCTGCTGGATAAACTGACGAGTTAAAGGGCCCACCATGCTTTCGCTTTTTTTCTGATAGATGCCGCCAAGAAGAATCACCTCGCAGGGCGTTTCTTTCAGCAGATGGGCAATGTAGCTACTGACGGTAATGATGGTGACATCTTTTTGCTCCGCCAGCGTTCTGGCTAAGAGCGCATTGCTGCTACCGTTTTCAATGAATACTGACTCGCCGGGGCTTACCAGCGATGCGGCGAATTCGGCCAGCTCACGCTTCAGGGTGAAATTGGTCATCATGCGCGTTTCCACATCATCGCTGTTCAATGAAACAGCAAAGCCGTGCGCTCGGCGTAAATAACTCTGTTTTTCCAGTGTGTTCAGATCCTGCCGAATCGTCACTTCTGAGACACCAGTGATTTTTGCCAGTTCGGCGACGCTCATCTGACCTTTATCGGTCACCATCTGCAAAATAGATTGTTGTCGGGAATTCATAGTATTAATTTTATAGCGATATTGTATCGGAAATTAAACGGAAACTGCATTGTCCGCAGCTTGCTATTAGCAGTGACATCAAAAGACCAATGTCATCAGATCTCCCACGGAGCCTTATGCTTTTTCGCGAAAGATTCGGTATCTTCTTTGACCGTGTTTAACAGTTCAGCCTTCAGAATTTCAAGGTTGTGAATGGCTGAGTGGTAATCACCTGCAACGAGGATATCCAGCACGGTATCAATACGTTCGGCCAGACGCTGAGCGTCGATATCAGACATGGTTATCATCCTAATGGCAATAGAGTTTGAATTTCATGATGCAGAATTTCATGGCAAAAGAGAAGGGAAAAATAGTATTAACCTGAACGATTGGAGAATATTATATATTCTGTGATTACATGCAGATAGTGTCTCCATGTAATGTCCATTTATGGCTATTCACTACGTTTAATTTCTCTACATTAACGCATTTTTTTACTCAGGTGCCGTCGATACCAACGTTCAAATGCAACTGCTGGCATTGGTTTGGCAAACAAAAAACCCTGACGTTCGTTGACGCCATTTTTGGTTAAAAACGCATCCTCTTTCGCGCTTTCAACACCTTCGGCGATGACCTGCAGGTTGAGTGCCTGTGCGACCGCAACAATGGCACGTACCAGCGACTGCGAAACAGGTTGTTTGTGTACATCCCTCACAAAGGTTTGATCCAGTTTAATTGCATCAAGCGGGAAGCGGGCCAGTTGAGACAGTGACGAATATCCGGTACCAAAATCATCCAAATGGATTTGCGCCCCCATCTGGCTAAACTGCTGAATGACGGACAGTGCCAACTGCTCATTTTCAATTAAACTGCTTTCCGTTAACTCGACATCGATGGGGCAATATTCAAAGTCGAGTTCATGAAGTACCTGTTTGAGATCGGTAAATAGCGTCTGATCGGCGAGCTGGCGGGCAGAAACGTTTACCGCCACGCGCAGATTGATTCCCTTGGCGCGCCATTTTGCGACCTGACGCACAACGTCCAGAATAACCCAGCGACCCAGCGGAACGATAAGCCCTGATTCTTCGGCGTAGGAGATAAATTCCAGTGGTGGAATGAGTCCTCGTTCCGGAGACTGCCAGCGCACCAGCGCCTCAAGGCTGCGCACTTCGCCTCGCCAGGTTATCTTTGGCTGATAATGGATAACCAGTTGATCGTTTTCCAGCGCCTTGCGCAGGTTAGTATCCAGCCACAGGTATTCAAATACCCGCTGATTCATTTCTGGAGAGAAAACACAAAACTGTCCGCGGCCGCCTTCTTTCGCGGTGTACATGGCCGTATCCGCGTTACGAATGACGCTCTCGCAGTCCTGACCATGCTGTGGGGCAAGGGAAATACCAATAGAGCAGCCTGTATAGACTTCAATCAGGCCAATGCGAAAGGGTTGACGCAGGCGTGTCAGAATGCGCGATGCGGTAGCCTCCAGTGTGCTCTGGGACGTTTCGGTGGCAAGGACGATAAATTCATCACCGCCAAACCTAGCCAATAGCTGGTTGTCGTCAAGACAACTGAGGATTGCCAGCGACACGCTCTGTAATAGCTGATCGCCAAACATATGCCCGTAGGCATCGTTCACCTTTTTGAAGTTATCCAGATCGAGATATACAATCCCAACCTGAGTATCTCCTGCGTTCTCAATCGCGTCGCTGATCAGCTCATGAATGGCGTTGCGGTTCGGTAATCCGGTGATGGAGTCGGTATTAGCCAACATCCGCAGGCGTTCCTGCGCACGGCGTTCTTCAGTGATATCGGTGCCGGAACAGATCAGAAATATTTCGTTCTTGCCGCTACCGTTATGCACAAATTTATTACGAAATAAAAACAGACGCTGTCCTTTGCAGGTCTTCACCCAGCGTTCAACTTCATATGAGTTACCTTCGCGAAAAAAGACCTCGATATTGCGTCGTGACGCGGCAGCTTCACGTCGACTCATAAATAATGTGAATACACTTTGGCCAATGACTTCACGTTCTCTGAGTCCGGTATACTCTTCACACAGACGGTTAAAACGCTGAATGTTGCCCATGCGGTCGAGAATGACAATTACGGAATTGGCTTCTGAAACCACCTGTTCGGCAAAAGAGAGACCTTGAGCCAGGTCGCGTGCGACGGAAGGGGTGTCATCCCAGGCTGATGCGCTGCCGGCCCATTCGCGCTTATTGATTTTCCGCCCGACCAAATGTACCGGAATATCGTCATCTTCAATGGGTAACGTCATCAACAGGCTTGACGTAATTACCGTCATCTCGCGGATGCGGTCGGCCTGTTCAGGTGATAATTCGATGGTCTGCTCAGCTTCTGATGTCTCATCAATAGAGAAATGCAGGATGTTGCAATCCTCTGACAAACGCCAGTAGGGGTTATGAGTGCCCACATAGCTATACAACGTAACCAGCTCCCGGACGTCTTTCATGATGTGTACTATCCCGTTTAAAGCGCATAAAGCCTCAAAAGTAAGGGTAGCCATGATTCATTCAGGGTGATTATGGCTGAACGTATTGTTTTATTTATATATTTATATGTAATCCAGATTCCGTAAAAAGCAAAGCCAACGGAGCTGAAAAATAGTAAATAAATTTTTTGACTGGATGAAAGAAGTGTAGTGCGCGGTTGAAATTTGGGAGGTAAAAAGAAAACGACCTTTCAAAAAAAGAGAAAGGTCGCTTGATTTATGCGTGTTACGCGGCTGGACGCGCGATAACGCTACGGGTTTCCATACGAACTTCGGCAATAGTTACGTCAATCACATCCGTGACTTTGTAAACCACTTCACCTTTGATTTGTACGGTACCACTTTCCTGGCTGCAGACCAGTTCGTCACGCACGGCGTGCAGGAAGGGGGCAGGAATAAAGGCAACAGCGCCATTCTCAACTAAACGCACGCGCATGCCGCCGCGGCTGACGTCGATGATCTCTGCCGCAAAGCGGGTGTCGGTACCGGCTTTATCACTGAGGAAACGGGCGTATAGCCAGTCACCCACATCACGCTCAGCCATCCGGTTCAGGCGACGACGCTCAGCCATTTGCACGGTGGTATCATCCTGAGGTCGGGCGATGGTTTCGCCTTTGATGACGGCCTTAAGCAGACGGTGGTTGATCATATCGCCATACTTACGGATTGGGGAAGTCCAGGTGGCATATGCCTCCAGACCCAGCCCAAAGTGTGGACCTGGCTCAATACTTATTTCAGCGTAAGACTGGAAGCGGCGAATTCGGCTGTCGAGGAAACCGGAAGGCTGTGCATCCAGTTCGCGGCGCAATTTGCAGAAACCTTCCAGTGTCAGTACTTCTTCGGCATCGACGTGCATACCGTGGGTTTTCAACAGTGCGGCCAGAGCGTCGGCGTTGGCTGGGTCGAATCCCATATGGACGTTATAAATACCGAAGCCTAGCTTGTCGCGAAGCACACGGGCGGCGCAAATATTTGCCGCAATCATGGATTCTTCCACGATACGGTTTGCGATGCGGCGAGGCTCAGCGACGATGTCCAGTACTTCACCTTTTTCACCGAGAACGAAACGGTAATCCGGGCGATCTTTAAAGACCAGCGCGTGGTTATGACGCCACTCTCCTCGGCTCAGGCAAATACGATGCAGCAGACGAATTTGTTCGGCAATCGCGTCGTTTTCAGGCTGCCAGTCACCAGTGCCTTCCAGCCAGTCGGAAACATTGTCATAGGCCAGCTTCGCTTTTGACTCAATTGTCGCAGCGAAAAAGGTGATGTTGTCTTCAATCGTGCCATCGGCGGTAATGCTCATACGACACGCTAAAACCGGGCGCACTTCGTTCGCGCGCAGAGAGCAGAGATCGTCAGACAATTCACGTGGTAACATCGGGATATTGAACCCCGGTAAATAATTGGTGAACGCACGAATTTTTGCTGTTTTATCCAGCTTGCTGCCTTCTGCGATCCAGGCTGTTGGGTCGGCAATGGCGACGGTTAATTGTAGCGTGCCGTCAGCTTGTTCTTCAGCATACAGCGCATCGTCCATATCTTCGGTGCTGGCGCTGTCGATGGTGACGAAATTGAGGGCGGTTAAATCTTCGCGAACCAGGCCTTCGTCCAGCATTTCGGTTGCTACACCGTCTGGTGCTTCTTTTTCCAGATTATGGCGTGCCAGTGTGACCCACCACGGGACAAAGTGGTCATCAGCAAAAGTGATAAATTGGGTTAACTCGGCGTAGAAGGTACGGTCGCCTTTCAGCGGATGACGGCGCATTTCTGCAACAGCCCAGTCGCCTTCTTTAAATTCATGTTCAACGCCGCGGGCTGCACGACAAGGAATAGCATCTTTCAGTAACGGATGATCCGGTACGATGGACAGACGATCATTTTTGCCCTGAACTTTACCCACGAAGCGCGTCAGGAAGGGTTCGATCAGTTCTTCCGGCTCTGCAGACTCACGATCTTTTTCTGTATGGATAACCGCAACAATGCGGTCGCCATGCATCACTTTTTTCATCTGCGGCGGTGGAATGAAATAGCTTTTTTGTGCATCGACTTCCAGGAAGCCAAAGCCTTTTTCCGTGGCTTTTACCACCCCTTCAGCACGTGGCGTCTGGGAATGTAGTTGCTGTTTAAGCTGCGCTAGCAGCGGGTTGTCCTGAAGCATAATTGTCTATTTTCGTGGCTAAAAGAGCGGCTGACAGTTTTACGCGATTCTGCCAGTGGCAGCAAGCGCTCTTTCAGTAAGTGGATCGGTTAATCAGTGTCGCCCAGCGCGATTTTCAAGCGATTCAACCATCCGCACAATCCACTCCAGGCTAGCAGGTTAATGGCCTGCTCTGAAGAGATTCCCTGATCGAACAAAGGTGTTAACAGTGCGGTGCTAAAGCGGTCGGGCGCCCGGGTCAGCCATTGTACCGCCTGTAGGGTGGCGCGCTCAACCGGATGTCGTTGTTCCCAGCGTTGTAATTCACGTTCATCCTGACGAAGAACGGTAATGGCCTCAGTTAATTCATGAGCTGAATACGCATGTTCATTAAAACAGGCCACGCTGCCATTAATTCGTGACGTCATCAGCGCCGCCAATGAAAATGCCTGCACCGGTATCCCGCTACGTTGCGTGCTGGAAATGAGTGACCCGAGTAAATCCAAAATGACGGGGGAATGTATCAGTAATGGCAGTAATGCTTGCAGTTCATCTGGATAACGTTTGTCTATCGACTCATCATGATTAAGATGTTTTTCAATCGGGAATGGCGACGCGTGCCAGGTTGTGTTAGCTGCACTAAATGGCGAAGCGTGAGCGAATTGTTGTATATCGAGACCCGGAATTCGGCGCACCGGATGTCCACACCAGGCCTGAAACAGGGCCACGGTCCGCGCCTGAAAACCGACGAAACCGATAATTTGATTCATCAGAATGCTATCGCTGGTGGTCAGCCCGACATCATCCAGATGCTGGCGATCGCGCGCGCCTATCACGGCTGGAGAACTGGCAAGTTGACGAGCATATTGGGTGATTTGCGCCAGTCGTTGGTTACCTGTCTCTTATACACATCTCCGAGCCCACGAGACTGCAGCTAATCTCG
>ENA-OZMM01000524-OZMM01000524.1-human-gut-metagenome-genome-assembly--contig:-NODE-524-length-9852-cov-5.079820_pt1 | contig 9852 bp, 9 predicted proteins | sample MGYA00244193_ERZ653821 | MGnify/ENA primary metagenome ERZ653821 (study PRJEB26926, sample SAMN06164832) | human gut metagenome | biome: ENVO:00009003; feature: ENVO:2100002; material: ENVO:00002003...
ACGAGATTAGCTGCAGTCTCGTGGGCTCGGAGATGTGTATAAGAGACAGTTCCTCATTCATTAACGCTTTCTTTCTCTCTCCACACACAGCTTTCTATCCCACGCATGCAGCACCGGGCGGATGAAATCCGCCCGGTGCTGCATTTTCTTATTCCGCCGCCCCATATCCGTCCAGATTTCGGTCAATTTCCATAAAAAACATGCAAAGAATTAGGCAAAAGAGAAAAATCCAAAAAAGCTCTTGACTTTGTCAGACAAAACGCTATACTGTAATTGTCATTTGTCCGACATTAAACAAATCAGAGCATTCCGAAAATTTTCAATGAGGTGATTTTTGTGAAAGATGTCTCCATGCAAGAGCTGAAAAACACCGCCACGCAGATGCGTATGAAGGTCATCGACATGATCTACAAGGCCCAGTCCGGTCATCCCGGCGGATCCCTGTCTGCGGCAGATTTTGTCACCGCCTGCTACTTCAAATACATGAACCTGGACCCCAAGAACCCCCGCTGGGAGGATCGGGACCGCATGGTGCTCTCCAAGGGCCATGTCTGCCCCATCCAGTATGCCTGCCTGGCTACCGTGGGCTTCTTCCCTGAGTCCGTGCTGGATACCCTGCGCAAGGAGGGCTCCATGCTTCAGGGTCACCCCTCCATGAACCGCTGCCCCGGCATCGACATCTCCACCGGCTCCCTGGGTCAGGGTCTGGCCTGCGCCGCCGGTATGGCTCTGGCCGGTAAGCTGGACCACAAGGACTACAAGGTCTTCTGCGTGGTGGGCGACGGCGAGGCCCAGGAGGGCGAGATCTGGGAGGCCGCCAACACCGCTCACAAGTACGGTCTGGACAACCTGATCGTTTTCGTGGATAACAACAACCTGCAGCTGGACGGCACCTGCGACGAGATCATGCCCAACGGCGACCTGGGCGAGAAGTTCCGTGCCTTCGGCTGGGAGGTCCTGGAGCTCGACGGCCACAGCATGGAGGAGATCACCGCCTCCATCGACAAGTGCTATGCCTCCCAGAACGGCAAGCCCAAGTGCCTGTATGCCCACACCGTCAAGGGCAAGGGCGTTTCCTTCATGGAAAATCAGGCGAGCTGGCACGGCTCGGCGCCCAACGACGAGCAGTATGCGGTAGCTATGGCGGAGCTGAAGCAGCAGCTCAGCGATCTGGAGGGCATGTAATATGGCAGATGTAAAGAAAATGGCCACCCGCGAGGGCTACGGACGGGGTCTGGTTGCCCTGGGCGCGGAGCATGAGGACATCGTGGTGCTGGACGCCGACCTGGCAGGCTCCACAAAGACCGGCATGTTTGCCAAGGCGTACCCCGACCGTCACTTCAACTGCGGCATTGCGGAAGCGGACATGATGTGCGTGGCGGCAGGCTTCGCGGCCAACGGCTTCGTTCCCTTCGCGTCCTCCTTTGCCATGTTCGCCGCAGGGCGGGCCTTTGAGCAGATCCGCAATTCCATCGGCTATCCCCACCTGAACGTGAAGATTGGCGCCACCCACGGCGGCCTGTCCGTGGGCGAGGACGGCGCGAGCCACCAGTGCTGCGAGGACTTTGCGCTGATGCGTTCCATCCCCGGCATGGTCGTCATCTGCCCCGCCGACGGCGTGGAGGCTGAGGCGGCCACCAAGGCGGCGTATGAATATCAGGGGCCTGTCTACCTGCGGATGGGACGTCTGGCAGTTCCGGTGTTCCATGAGGACGGCTTTAAATTCAAGATCGGCAAGGGCGAGATCATGCGCGAGGGTACGGATATCGCCATCATTGCCAACGGTCTGATGACTTACGAGGCCATCAAGGCCGGTGAAGCGCTGGAAGCCATGGGCATCCACGCCCGCATCGTGAATATGTCCACCATCAAGCCGCTGGACGAGGAGCTGGTGCTGAAATGCGCCAAAGAATGCGGGAAGATCATCACCTGCGAGGAGCACAGCATCATCGGCGGCCTGGGCGAAGCGGTGTGCAGCTATCTTGCGGAAACCTGTCCCGTCCCGGTCAAGCGCATCGGCGTGAACGACAAGTTCGGCTGTTCCGGCACTGCGGCCGAGGTGCTGAAAGCCTACGGCCTGAGCGCGGAACACATTGTCGAGGTTACGAAAGCGTTTCTGAATCGATAAGACAAGCACCCTGTACGAGAAAGTACAGGGTGCCTTTTTGTGTGTTCGTTAAGGGGCGCTTTCATCCAGCTGAATGCGGATTTCACCGTAGGACAGCGCTTCGGTTTTGCCGCTGTCATAGCGCACCAGAAGACGAAAATCGTCGTCAATGCCGTAGGCATAGGCGCTGACCGCCTTCCCTGCGGAAAGAACGGTGACGTTCCGCCCAATCGCCAGACTGCGGGCACGGTAGTCTTCCAGATACGCCCTGCATTCCGGGCGGGCGTAAAAATCCCAAAAGCGGTTCAGGAACTCTCCGACCAGCCGGTTTTTTGCTTCCGGGCAGCTACGCTCCAGAACCGACCCGGCAATGGACTGAATCTCCTCCGGGAACCCCTCTGCGGGTGGGTAGAGGTTGACGCCAGCCCCCAGCACCATGTAGTTAAGAGTGCCGGTTTCCAGACCAACGGCAGCCTCCGTCAAGATGCCGCAGACCTTTTTGCCATGGAGGAAAATGTCGTTGACCCATTTGATGCCGGGCTGCTGCCCGGTCACCGCTTCTATGGCCTGACACATTGCCGCCGCGGCAGCCGCCGTAAGGCAGGTCGCCTGCTGGGGGGAGTAGGCCGTCGGGCGGAGCAGCAGACTCAGGTATACGCCGGAATCAACCGGAGAAAAGAACTGTCGCCCATAGCGCCCCCGCCCGTCGGTCTGCTCGCAGGCGATAATGATGCAGCCTTCCGGGCGGCTCTGATTGGCCTTTTCCCGGACAAGGGCGTTGGTGGAGGGCGCGGTGGGAAGTACCGTCAAATCCAGATCCCGGTATTCCGGTTTCAGAAATCTGCGGATGCCCTGAGGGGACAGGATGTCCGAATCCGGGGAGAGACGGTAGCCCTTATTGGTTGCGGCGTCGATGGTGTAGCCGTCTTCCCGGAGGGCGTTCACTGCTTTCCACACGGCTGCACGGGAGACCTGAAGCGTCCGGGCAATTTCCTCCCCGGAGAAAAATGTCCCCTTGCTGTCTTCCAGCAGGGCAAGCAGCTTTTCCTTGGTGGTCACGGCGTTTCCTCCTTATACTGGCATAAATCCGTCCACTGACAGTCGCCGCAGATATCCTCCCGGCGGCCGGGTATCAGAATGCTGCCCAGCACCCGTTCTGCCAGCTCCCGGTAGGGCAGTACGTCTCCGGGGGTCAGGCCGCACAGGGAAAGCACCGTCCGGTCATAGCGCCGCACCTTCTCGGCGGATTCGCATTGGCCGCACAGGTTATTGGGGCAGGCGCGGCAGATTTCATCCGCCTGATCGGTCAGCCGGACGAGGGGATTTTCTTCCAGCATGGCCTTTTTCCGCGCCATGTTTTCCACAAAGGCCCCGCTGTAGCCTTTTCCCTGAAAAAAGTGGAGACAAAGACCGTGATGGGCGCGCAGGGAAATGGATGCTTCATCCATAACGTTACCGCAGCCGGATGGCGGCGGCCAGACGCTTGCGGATGGCCAGCGCGAGGGCGATTTTAAGGCAGTCCGGGAGAATGTAAGGGAATACGCACCAGCCCAGCGCCGTCCACAGGCCGATCGCGCCGGTGTTCTTGGCGTATACTACCAGAAACCAGACGGTGCCGAAGGCATAGCACACCGCAAGACCCAGCAGCATGGAAAGCGCCAGCACCCATGTTTTCGTCCCTAGAAGCCGCTCTATGAGCCACATGACCAGCGCAGTGAACACAAATCCGATGATATATCCGCCGGTGCTTCCCAGAAGAACGCCCAGCCCCCCGGAGAAGCCCGCAAACACCGGCAGTCCGACGATGCCCATAAGCAGATAGAGCACGACGGCCAGCGTTCCCCGTTTTCCGCCAAGGACGCTTACCGCGACAAAGACGCCGAAGGTTTGCAGGGTGAAGGGGACTACCGCGGGAATGGAGATCCACGAACAGACCGCCATCAGAACGGCAAACAGGGCGATATACGCCATGTCAATGGTTTTCCACTTTCTTGAAACAGATGCTTCCATAGTTGTTTCCTCCGAACTGTTGAATTCGGAAGCAGTATAGCACAGGCAATGTGCGATTGTCAACCATAAATAATTTCTGGTTGACAATAGGAGACAGAGGAAACAGATTTGGATTTTACAGCCGCACTTCTACCGGGCGGCGGATGGTCATGGACTGCTCCGTTACGGCGCAGTCCATGGCGAGGATGTGGACGCCGTTTCCGGCGGCATCCCGGAGGGCAGCGGCAAAATCCGGGTCGGTGGCGTCGTTGGGGTGCAGGTATTTTACGTCCGCCATTTGAATGACGAACAGAACACCCGCGCCATACCCTTCAGCGGCGGCGCGGGTCAGACCCCGCAGATGCTTCGCGCCCCGGAGGGTGGGGGCGTCGGGGAAAGCGCAGACGCCGTTTTCCTCCAGCGTCACGCCTTTGACCTCCAGAAACCAGAGCTTTCCGTCCCTAAAAAAGGAAAAATCAAACCGGGAATCGCCGTGAACGGTCTCCGCCCGGAGGGCCTCGATTTCCCCAAAGCCGCCGGAGAGCAGCCACTCTTTGGCCGCCGCGTTGGGCGCTTGGGAGTCCATATTGATGAGACGGCCGCCTTTCTCAACGGTAATCAGGTCAAAGCGGGTTTTTCTGGCAGGGGAGGACGCCTCCTGACACCAGACCCGCGTTCCGGGGACAAGCAGCTCTTTGCAGCGACCGGTATTTTTCACATGGACGGTCTCCGTCTGCCCGGCGATGTCCACATAGGCGATAAACCGGTTGGGACGGGCAAGAAAGGTGCCGGATACCATATTGGCGTAGTTCATTTTCACTCCTCATCTTATACAGAAAAGGGAGTCAGGCAAGCCTGACCCCCTTGTAGTTGTGCAAGAATCAGCCGACAGAGGACACCATTTCGCCGTTCAGAAAGGAGAAGGTGCCGCCGGGGGCGGTGAGGAACTGGCCGTTGGACAGGGTCACATCCAGACGGATGGACAGCTGCTGGTCGTCCTCCATGGCGGGAATGTTGAAGGTGATGCCGGAGATGTCCGCAGTGTAGCTGCCGGGAATTTCGGCGGCTTCCATGGTCAGCGCGGCGGTGCCGACGATCTCCTCATTGAAGGTCAGAACCAGCTCGGCCTTGCTGCAGGTGATGGTCTCGCCCTCATTGGTGATCCGGGGAGCCTGTACATCTACGGAACCGCCGGTGAGGGTCAGAGTGCTGCCGTCCTGGGTGGCGGACACTACGGTCATGTTGCAGTAGGAGTTCAGCGCGGACTCCAGATTGATCAGGGCGTCGTCGGTGGGCGCGGTGGGGGTGTTGATGGCGACTTCAGTCTGGGTGCCGTCCGCGGCGGTCAGAAGGACGTAGTAGCAGTAGCCGTCGGCAGCGTTCAGATCGGCGGACGCGGTGTAGGCGCTGCCGTTCCACTCGCAGGGAACGTTCGCTGCTTCCTCACCCTCCAGACGGACGATGAATGCTGCGCTCTGCCCCTCGGCATAGCCGTTGGGGGTGGCGGTCAGGTTGACGGTAGCACCGTTGGGGCTGCTCCATGTGGCGGCGGTCAGCGTACTGGAGGTCAGGGTCAGCTCCTGCCCGGCGGACATTTCCGGAACGCTGGCGGCGGTATTGGCGGTCGGTTCCTTATCCTTGGAACCGCAGCCGGCGAGGGCAAACGCGAACACGGCGACCAGAGCGATCACAGCGAGAATATTCTTTCTTTTCATTTTGGGCTCCTCCCTTATACGTCCCGGCGAGAGGGCTTTCAAACCCGCCCGGAACGCTTGTTTTCTCCAGTATACAACAAACTGTAACACTTTGCAACTATTTCTTAGGAAAATAACAAAATTTAACAATTGAAAGAACATCGGCGCGGGGATATCCCCGCGCCGATGAATGGAACGCAAGTAAATTAGTCGTTGGCCTTCGCGTCGGCGATGATCTTGGCCTGATTGGCCTTGGGGACTTCCTCGTAACGGACGAATTCCAGCGTGAAGCTGCCTCTGGCCTGAGTCATGGCGCGCAGATCAATGGCGTAGCTGCTCATTTCCGCCATGGGGACCTCCGCCTCAATAACGGTGTTGCCCTCGTGATCGGGGGACATGCCCATGGGACGGCCGCGGCGCTTGCTCAGATCGCCCATCACATCGCCCACGTAGGAATCCGGCACGGTGACGGTCAGCGCGCCGATGGGCTCCAGCAGGGTGGGGTTGGCGTTGGGCATGGCTTCCTTGAAGGCCAGAATGGCGGCCAGCTTGAATGCCATTTCGTTGGAGTCAACGGGATGGTAGGAGCCATCGTACAGGGTAGCCTTCAGGCCGACCATGGGATAACCGGCCAGCGGACCCTTCTGAACGGCTTCCTGAATGCCCTTCTCAACGGCGGGGTAGAAGTTCTTGGGGACGGAGCCGCCGAAGACTTCCTCGGCGAAGATCATGTCGTCCTGCTCCTCCTGCGGCTCGAAGCGAATCCAGACGTCGCCGAACTGGCCGCTGCCGCCGGTCTGCTTCTTGTGACGGCCATGAGCCTCTACCTTCTTCTTGATCTTCTCCCGGTAGGCAACCTTCGCCGGATACAGCACGGCGTCCACGCCGAAGCGGCTCTTCAGCTTGGAGACCAGCACGTCCAGCTGCTGATCGCCGGTGCCGGAGATGACCTGCTGCTTGGTCTCGGCGTTGTTGGTCAGGGTGAAGGAGGGATCTTCCTCGTTCAGACGGTTCAGGCCGGTGCCGACCTTGTCTTCCTGACCCTTCACCTTGGGGGCGATGGCCATGGAATAGCAGGGAGCGGGGTAGGGGATCTGCTTCAGGGAGACGACCTTTCTGGGGTCGCACAGGGTGTCGCCGGTGCGGACCTTGTCCATCTTGCCGATGGCGCCGATGTCGCCGCAGCTCAGAGCCTTGACTTCCGTGGACTTCTTGCCGCACATGGTGTAGAGTCTGCCGAGCTTTTCGGTCTCGCCGGTGCGGGCGTTGACCAGAGTCGTATCGGAGGTGATCTCACCGGACAGCACCTTGACGTAGGAATACTTGCCGTACTGGTCGGAGACGGTCTTCCACACATAGGCGCAGGGAACGCCGCCGGGGGAGACGACGAACTCTTCGGTCTTGCCGTCGGCAGTGGTAGCCTTATGGTAGTTGCCCTGCACGGGGTTGGGCAGCAGGTCGATGATGTTGTCCATGAGCATCAGGCTGCCAAGGCAGGTCAGGCCGGAACCGCACAGCACGGGGAACAGGCTCAGATCCTTCACGCCCTGATGCAGGCCGGTGATCATTTCCCGGTAAGTAAAGTCGCCGCCCTCGAAGAAGCGATCCATCAGAGCTTCGTCGGTCTCGGCAACGGCTTCCTTCAGCGCGTCGTTGAACTCCTCGATGACGGACACCTTATCAGCGGGAACGTCGATCTCCACACGCTTCAGGTTCTGCATCTCGTAGGCGCGCTTGTTCAGCACGTCGATGATGCCGGTGACCTTATGGGTGGAATTCCAGATGGGGATGACGACGGGGGCGATCTTGTTGCCGTACTTCTCCCGCAGAGCGTTGAAGGTGGCGTTGTAGTCGGAATTGTCCTCGTCTACCTTGGAGATGTAGACGAAACGGGGCATGTTCCGGTCTTCGCAGTACTTCCATGCCTTCTCAAAGCCAACGGTGATGCCGTCCTTGGCAGAGCACACCAGAATGGCGGCGTCGGCGGCGCGGAGCGCCTCCATGACGGCACCGGAGAAGTCGAACGCGCCGGGGGTATCCAGCAGGTTGATCTTCACGTTGTGGTATTCCAGCGGAACGACGGAGGTGGAGATCGAAATATGACGGCGGATCTCCTCGGGGTCGTAATCGCAGACGGTGTTTCCGTCGGCGTTCTTGCCGATGCGGTCGATTGCGCCGGTCATGTAAAGCAGGCTCTCAGCCAGCGCGGTCTTGCCGCTGCCGCTGTGACCCAGCAGACAGATATTGCGGATGGAATTAACAGTGTACATTGTGGTCAATACTCCTTTCGGGAAGGGAAGCCTTCCATTTGGGGCGCGGGCACCCGAATAGTGACATTATACACGAAAGACGCGCTAATTGCAATGCTTATTTTCGTCACTTTGTGAAATTGTGTAAATTGGTGTGTGGACACTTGTTTTTGTGTGCAAAACAGACAAATTCCGGCATGGAAATCCAGCAAGGTATACAATCGCCGCCCGGGGTGAAGGGCAGAATAAAACCATCCCCGGAGCCGCAGGCCCCGGGGATGGCAGATCGCATTATACGGCTCTCGTCCATTCCGTGACGAGGAAGCCGGGGATCATCCAGATGAGCTGATACAACAGCACGTTGGTGGGGGTGAGCAGCTCCGTAGAGCCGAGGTAGCCCAGCGCCAGCATGGTGAGCATTCCCAGAATGCCGCCGATCAGGTGGATGACGGTGCCCAGGGTGGCGGCGGAGCGCAGGCTGCGCGCGCCGGTGACGGCGTAGGCCGCGCTGACCAGCTCGTCCCGGGTGGTGATGGCCAGGGTGGGCGCGTCCGGGTCGGGATGGCGGTTCAGCAGATCGTTCCGGACCTCCCGGGTGGGGAAGACGATCCGGCGGGTCTTGACGCCGAATTTGGATTGCAGGAAGCTTTCTGTCAGCATGAAGTCCCCGCACAGGATCACGGGGGTCACCGACCGGTGGCCGCACAGGGTCACAAGACCTGCCGCGGCGGAACGCATCTTGGCGTAGGAAATGGCGAACACGGCGCACAGCTGGCCGTCGATGGCGGCGTACACCGCCTGATTGACCATGGTGCCTTCGGGGATCACAACGCCCATATCCTGCAAAAAGTTCAGGCTGCCCAGCAGTACCGGCTCACCGCAGACCTCGCCGCCGATGCCGCCGGTGCCGTAATTCTGGAAGTTCTTCACGGGATGTGCTTCCACGCTGCGGTTTTTCATCAGCTGCTGGAAGACGGGAACCAGCCCGCCGCCCGCGGCAGTGATGAGGGAGGCGGTCAGAGACACCACCTCATCGGGGCTGCGCTTGCCGTAGAATTTGACGCCGTTGAGCTTGGTGCTGCCCAGAGGGAACAGGTCTTCATCCCGGAGGGGGAATACGGCTTTGCCGCTCAGATCCTTCACGCCCTCCCAGCCGCACAGCACGGTGCCCACCATGTGCAGCCGCTTTTCCAGCACTGCCATGGGGCGGGTGTAGGAAATGAAGAAGCTGGCGGGGACGGCCACCAGCAGACTGGTGGCGAGGATCTGCACGCCCAGGCTCGTACCGTGGAGCATTCCCGCGAACACGGCGATACCGATGCAGATCAGCAGGCTCAGCAGCGCATACACACCCTGCACCTTTTCAGGGGTGGAGGGACGACTGTAGGTGTCCATGAAGTCCTCGACTTCCGCTTCGCCCCGCACCAGACCGGGCTTTCCTTCATAATAGTCGGAAATTTTGGCGATGCCCTTGAGACGGACGGCCTTGCGCAGGGTATCCATCTGCCCCATTTCGGTGGAGCGGCGCTGGCAGCGGGCGGCCATGGCCATGGTCATTTCCAGACAGAAGGCGGCGCAGCAGGGAACCCGCAGCTCCACAAGGCAGGACGCGGCGTCCACGCAGCAGGCGATGAACGTAAAGGTAAGCAGAGAATTCAGGTTGAACCGGCCCTTGAAGATGCTGCCAAGCCCGTCCAACATCAGATGGCTGCCCAGCAGGCCGGATACCAGCATGGCCAGCACCTGACTGAAGATCACCAGACGCTGTCTCTTATACACATCTCCGAGCCCACGAGACTGCAGCTAATCTCGT
>ENA-OZMM01000528-OZMM01000528.1-human-gut-metagenome-genome-assembly--contig:-NODE-528-length-9831-cov-4.891980_pt1 | contig 9831 bp, 23 predicted proteins | sample MGYA00244193_ERZ653821 | MGnify/ENA primary metagenome ERZ653821 (study PRJEB26926, sample SAMN06164832) | human gut metagenome | biome: ENVO:00009003; feature: ENVO:2100002; material: ENVO:00002003...
CGAGATTAGCTGCAGTCTCGTGGGCTCGGAGATGTGTATAAGAGACAGGTTAAACTCGCTCCAACTTTCAGTTAAGTGAAGATCGGTTTTCGGTAGCAGGTGCAAGCGGTGCGTTCCGTCTGACAAAGTACCGTCGTAATCAAAAATACAAATCATCCCGGACGGCGCGTTAGTGCGAAATTCTCTTCCGTATGCGTTAATCTTCATTATCGTAACCCTTCCCATTTTTCAGCCTGATTTTTGCCGCGTTTCTGCGTCTTCTTAACTCGCTTGTAACCTTCGTCGAACTTCTTCGGCTTGCCGACAATCTTTTCGAAGTTTTGGCGCATCGGTATTACTCCTTTGTTGTTTGCTTTCAATGAGGACACTATAGCAATGCCCTCGCGGAAAGTCTTTAGCAAATCGTGCTATTACCAGTAGCTAATCTCTTCGATAACGTAGCTGTCGAAGCTGGCTTGCGAAAAGTCGCTTTCGTAGTCGATGCGGAACGTTTCGATTAACTCGCTGATCGGGTAGCCAGATTCGAAGAAGTAGCCGTCCGCCATAGCCCGCGACCATTTCTTCGCGTCACGCTTACACATCCCGTAAGTGTTAACGGCTTCTTTGAAGAATGCGCGGTTCATCTTGCGACGAATTGCGGTAACATCCAGGTAGATAGCAGAGCCTCCATAAACCTGATATTTGTAAGGCGCTACATTTTCCATAATCAGATCCAGAGCGTCGCCGTCGTCGATAATCGCGTCAGTGTGAACGTAGTCACGATACGGCTTGATTTTGGTTTCGTGACCGTAGCGGCCTGTTTCGCCCATTTTGCAGTTATCCGGGAAAATGCACACGATCAGTTTGTTCATTGTTGAATCTCCGTTTGTTGGTGTAGGGGAATCATAGCGCATTCCCCTTGATAGGTTTTAGCTTTTAGTGCTATTTACTTCGATAGTCACGCAAAAATTATCAAAACGATGCCCGCTTAAACGCGCTGTAATCACTTCTGGACGACGCAAAATCGCGTCAAGCAATCGCAAGGGTGAATACTTAAAACCGTTATAGTGGGCGCTACGCTTCGAATTTGGATGCATACCTGCTACCGCGTCCGCCGCTAAATCGTCGTAGTTCACATCACCAGCCATAAAGCCCCCTTCAAAACGTTAAGTACAATCAGCAATCCCAAAATCCCGGAAAGGAACCATAAAGGCGTATAGTCGGGCGGTTCATTCCAGTGTCCGGCGTCAATCATCGTAAAACCTCAAGTTATGGGGAACCAATCAGCGACAGATTCCCCGTTAAAATTACGCCACGTAAGCGAAAGTAGCGACCAACAGGATCACGGCGGTGAAGATTGCCGGGACAATATTTTCTTTGCGGCGATACCACGGCTTTTTCGCTTCGTCGATTTCGCTTTGCGGCTTCAGCACTTGGAATACAGCGCCCCGATCGGCTGCGAAGGTTACGCGGTAGAACGTTCCGCCGTGAATCGGCATACATGGACGCGCCCGGCCTTTGTCGTCTGCTGCGATGAAGTCTTTTTCGTCGACGCGCACAACGTCGTAAAATCCGCCGATGGTAAACTTATTCGTGTTGTTCGAAACGCATTTAGTTTTCATTGATGTATCTCCTTTCGTTTTGTGTATGGCTATTATGGCATAGCCCCGATGATGTTTTTTAGCAATTAGTGCTATACGTAAACTTTGTTGCACAACGTGCCGGGCATGATGTTAAACGACAGCATGACGAAGTTGTTTCCGTTGTGCGTATCAGCATTCGCCCGGTTGATGTACTTCGTTACGTCCATCACATCGGTAATCAGCACGCTAACTTCGCGCCCGGTGTAGTCGCCGCAATGCCACTCCCGCAAGCGCAATACGTCACCCTCCTGAAAGTCGCGGTCGTTCAATCTGAATTCTGCTTTCTTGCCGCCCATCTGGACGCCGAAAAAGTGAACAGGTTCAATTTTTAAATCGTGCTGCTTACGTTTCATCGCTTCCCAACCTCCCGGTAATCCATAGTCAAATCCCACTCTTTACAGCCGCAAGTGTGCATTTCAGTAGTGCCGCCGTCGTGGTATTTGTTTATGCTGTACATTGCCTTCGCGATAATCTCGATCCTGTCGCTGGGGTGAATGTGCGATAACAGCCCTTCTAGCGTTACCGCCTTGCTGTCGATCTCGAATTGGCGTAGTCGTTTCATTTTGCCACCCACTTACAACCGCTGTATTTTGCTTGACCGCTATCATAGCCGCTATCCATTACGTGAAATTCGATCATACCATTGGATAACATTTCCGTGATCGCGGAGTGATGCCAGCCAGTTTGATCAACGTCCGGGAAATACCAGAATCGCTCACCTGACGAATTCACATCCATGATTATGCTTTTGCACTTGCTCTTCTTCAGGCACGATTTAAACCGCTCCTGATCGCGTGTTAGCTTTTTCATTTTGAACAGATTCCCCGATTTAATTTTATTCCAGAACGAGAACGGATTAGCCTTCTTGTACTTGCCCTCTAAGAACGGATAGTCCGACATTTCGCAACCTTCGAAAAGCGGATCGGCTAAGTGGCGATGCTCAGGCTTTGCGAATCTGGCTAACTCTTTCGCGCTTACCAGAACGAGCGAACCGTTCGTCTTGTTGACTTTTAGTTCGGTTTCGGTCGTCATGCCTTCGGTGATAATGAAGCGATTCGGATTGCTATCGCTGAAATATTGTTCGGTTAGAGTGATTTTCATTTCTCGATCCTTATTTGCAAAATGGACAGGTTGACTTTGTTCCGCTACCGCCGTGATTCGGACAGCATACCTTTTCGATTGGCGTCATTTCGTTATCTCCTGATTGGTTGCCTCGCTTCAATAAGCCCACTATAACAAATGGGCTTGCGGAATGTTTAGCAATCAGTGCTATTCAGACCACTTGATCGTAGTGCCGCGCTTCATACTAACTTCCCCGGCGAACCCTTTGTTTTTGAAGCTGTGGTGCAACAGGAGAGTAATCGTTTCGCCGTCAACTTCGATTCGGACGGGCTTAACGAGAATGTCCACCCATTCGCCCGACTCCATGCGGACGCCTGTCAACTTCGCGCCTAGCGGCATTTGTTCGACTTTGCAGATCCAGCCAGATGTGGCGGCGGCGCTGGCGTTGTAGGCTGCATTGTGGATAATCATTCCGGCTGCGTACATTGAACCAGTCAGCGAACGATACCCCGAACGCATCGAATCTTTGTTGTAGTAGAAATAATCCTTCGCTGGGTTATTGCTCGGATTGTGTATGTTATGCTGTTTGATGAAGTGCATAACGCCACCGTTATATTTGCCTTCGCCTTCCTTAACGCCACAATATCGGCTAGTGAACGTGAAGCGGCCTACGCCGTTGCTGATAAAGGTAATTGGGTAGACGATATCTTGTTCTTTTAACATTGCTATAACTCCTTTGCGTGGGCTTCACCACCATAGCGAAGCCCGAATAAATTTACATGAACCAGCCGAAGATTGCGCCAAGCGGAGCGATGAAAATCCCGATTGCGCGAATGATAAGATTGTTGGTTGTGATATCGCCGAACATTGCAACGATATTCATAATCCAGCCAGCAACAGCCGCGATCCATAAAGCAATAACCATAATTGAGAATAATTTCATTTGTGTAACTCCTGTTTCGTTGTTGATGGGCTTACTATATCGCAAGCCCGAATGCGTGTTTTAACAAAAAGTGCTATCGGATGATTTCTGCTTCAGCGCCGTAATGCTTGTGACCCTCAAGACAGAATGAAGGCTTGAACCCGTCTACATACATCCCAATTGCCAGCGCGTCGGCCTCCATGATCGAAACGGTGTGCAACTGGTCTTCGTGGCGATAACCGTTGACGATAACCGGGAATGTGCGATTGTGCTCCGGCTTGAAAAAGTAGTCGCCACTTTCAAGAATGCGCACCTTAACTTTGCCGAACTTCGCGATCTCTACTTCGTGGTGCATGAAGAACAAGACGCCTGTTTCCGGGTTGTAGTCAATGCCGCCGCCGTTTTCTTCGGTAGGTTGTTGCCCGATCGCGCTGTCGTATACGCCTAATGCTTCCAGATCCGACACTTTGACGTGATAGCCGCCGTTACGCTCAGTTTCTACCGCCTCGACCACAATCGGGAAATGGTTAGTCGTGAAGCCCTTGTATCCGCCGTTGCAAAAGATTTCGATTTTCATTGATGTATCTCCGTTCGTTGTTGATGCGGTTATAGTACCCGATCCGCTTGACCGGGTTTTAGCAATTCGTGCTATTTTCAATGGTTCGGCGTATTGCCCTTTTGAAACGTGATTCCGCCTTATGGCTAACAGCGCCGTAGCGCATTGTGACAAAGTAGCACCGCCACACGTCGCCGCACACTATGCCGAACATAACGCCGAACCTTGTTATTGTGATCGGGATGACTATCGCTTCTTTCATTTAATCCATTCTCCGCTGATAATAAAATCGGTGTACGCTTCATCGCTTAGGATGCGGTAATAACCAGTGCAATAATCGCGCTGTACATGCTCACCATGCGCTTTTACGAAGTCGGCTTTACGTTCACCCATCCACGCCATGAAACGCGCGTTACGTGCCGCCACAGTACCTTCGTAGGCTTGTTTGAATCCAAGAGCGGTTACGAATGCGATAAACCGTTTCTGATAGCCGGGCATCGCCAGAACGTTGACGGCGAAGGCGTGTTGAAATTCAGTGCGGGTAAAGTTGTTCATCCTGATAGGTTCCGTTGTTGTTGTCGATGTGTGCATTATGCCCGACTCCGCGCCGGGCGTTTTAGCAATTCGTGCTATTCTGCGACTTCCTCGCTTTTACCTCTCAGGGCTTCGGCGTGATTCCGAAACTCTTTCAGCAACTGTCTCGCCGTCGATAACTCTTCGTCGTCGTACTTCGTGAAGTCGGGAACCCACAACGCCAGCGCATTAAATCTAACCGTGTCGATATGCTCACCAGATTGAACAGAATCAGCCTGGACAACCGGAACCGCTTTCGCCTTACGTGTGCGGGCGGGCTTCTCGATCGGTTCGTCCGACAGCGTGACCGACACTAAGATTTCGTCGTCTTCATCCCGGCTAAGTGAGATCGCGCAATCAAAGCCAGCTTTCGCAACGTGGCGCTTGATAGTCGGCGCGATGTACGGCGATTTCATCTTCAGGCGCAACAGTCCGTTGTACTGATCACGAAAGACTCGCGCGTCGTCGTCTAATTCATCTTCAGTGCGGATGACGCCGTGTTCCTCATACTGCAACCGGGCGGCTTCAATCAGCATTTGCAATTCGGTGAAGCTGAATTCCCGTTCGCCAGCCTGAATATTCAGCGTGACGATGTGGCGAAGCATTGCGGCGATGTTCGGTTCATTTGAGGAAGGTAGTTTAGTTGACATGGTTATTTCTCCTGATTGGTTTAGGCAGACTTAGACAAAGATTGCACGTTGTATAAGCGCGTAATAATATCTTAAATTTTTGCTTTAGACAACACAATCCAGTAGCGACGCGCGTCACAAGGCTGTAAACATGCCTGTATAAGATGTATAAGATGTAAGCCCCCATAGAGATATTTAAGCATATGCGCATAAAACACTGTATATATACACAGAAAATCGCAATATATCAAATTTCACCCTTACATCTAATACAAGTTTGACACGCTCTATATACAACAGTGTTTCTACTATATAAAAGCTAATTTAAAACTTATTATTATTATATATATCATATAGATAGCGATAAACACACCACCCCATAGGATTGCTCAATTTTTCATCGTTTTGTCTAAGTGACAAATCTAGCAAATTTTAGACAAAGATTACAAGTGTAATTTAGACGCGTAGCACGAATTGCTAAAAGTGGGAGGCGAACACCGTTTCACTCTATAACCTCTCTCCAGTTTAATGCATCACAAGAAACAATCATCGCAACTATTGCACATCATGCAAAAATAGTCATTTTGACTATGCGATCATAGTCATTTTGACACTATTCCAATTATTCCTGTTTCGGTGGAATAATCGCCAACTTTTGGAATGGCACTTTTTGCAACACATCGGGCGAATGATTCGGGCATACTAGCCACATCAACAAATCAGGAGATAGCGCGATGAAAACCTACTTAACGCCAGCGTTCGGCTACAAAGGAACCCGAATCGCAATCCTTCAGGTAAGCGATAGCAAAGGCGACACTTTCAAGATCATGAAAAAGTGCATCAACTACATTCGGGGCGTTAACGTGGAATCGTATAAGGTAATGGGTAGCGCATCCGTGTTTGGTGAATTAGAACCATGCGTCGAGAAGTTCGCGAAACTGGTTAATGCAGATCGTAAAGCCCGTGGCAAAAATCCAATCAAAATAACTGTTGAATAAGGAAGGTAAAACCATGAATAACAAAGTAAGCGGAGTTGTGTTTAAAGGTGCGGCGGGAGTGGTCTTTGTCAGTGACAGTGAGCCGCTAGTCTATAAGTGGAATCGACGCCTGAAGTTGTGGTGCTACTGCTACCTGTCACGCAACCTCGCGATAAACGAACAATACATCCGTGAAATGCATAGCGGGATCTGGTACGACGCGTTAGTCGATCGTCGCAAGCTGGCTTCAGGCATCCGGGCAAAATAGCACTAATTGCTAAAACACAATCGGGGTAGTGTGGCATCATTACCCCATCGCAAACGAGACAAGAGGATCACAAACATGGAACAGAATAAGACCGTTACCGAATCAGTGGAATACATCGCCGTTATGACTCTTCGCCCGGAGACTATCGCGGCGCAATGCCTTAGCGACAAAGAACCCGTTTACGTACCGCGCGACGAAGACGTCGTAGAGTTCTTGACCGATCCGAGCTTCCTGTCGTTAATGGAAAAGGTAGGCGATCACTATCGCTATGACGACCGAAATTTAACGATTGTTCGCCTTGTGGTGAAAGAACGCAAAGTCCGCGTTACTACGGAGATTATCGAATGAAGAAACAATACCGCGTCGTTGCAAGGAGTCGCGCAACTAAGAAGGAATCCGTTTGCTATGCAGGTGATAGCGCAATCCTCGCGACCGACACTTACGACGACCTGTTGAAGCGCAAAATGTTTATGGAAGATTTCAAGATCCGGCTTGAAATTATGGAACCCGTAATCGTCATGGAATCCGACTAAATGAGAAAGCAAGTAACTTGCCGTTGTCGCGCGTATGACTTCCCGCATAGATTCGGCGGCGGACGTTGTAACGGGATCGCTATCGTCGAACAGCATTTCCCCGGTTCGCTTTGCGGCGGTTGCTTGCTGTTTAACGATGGGTGCGAAGTCCTCAAAGGACAGGAAAGCCCGCGCGAATGTATGTACGTTCAAGACTTCATCGAATATCAGGAGATTAAATTATGATCGGCAAATTGTACGAAATCAACGTCAAGCGCCTGATTGGTTGGGGCGGAAGCATTTCCGACGCTGTATTGAAAGCTGGCGAAGATTTACAGCCGCACGTATTGGAGCGAGCGAGGGCGGCGGCATTACGAAAAGTTGGTGCTGATTTCGAAGATCGTGTGAAATACGTCTACACCGACAGCGCACGAATCCTTATCGACGAACCGACAGGCGAAGAGATTATCCGCTTCAGTCCTTTGCAGCATAACAGCTACGAAGATATGAAGAAGACCGGGAGAGTGATTTTATCAGTTCAATACGCGACGTGGGACAATAAGCAATGATTCGATATTACAACCACGAAACGAAATCATGGTATGTAATCGTAGGTCAACATGTACGCCGCTTAATGAAAGATGGTAGTTGGATTATCTCAGATCGATATAGTGTCGCCGACGTTGCGCATTATCCATTTACCTGGCATCGCGTCAAATAGCACAAATTGCTAAAACAACGACGGGGTATCTTGTTATAGTTACCCCATCGAAACGAAGGAGAAATAACAATGAGTATCAAGATTGAAAATATTATGAAGCACTACGCGGCAAAAGGGAAAGTAATTGTAAAACTGGATCGCGCGGCTGGGTATCATCAAATTACCATTAACAAAAGCCGTAGCGGTAATAACGTAGTCGGCACGATTCCGGGTGCTCGCTTAGTAAATGCAACAATGGCGGATGTTCGCGCAATGCTTGAAACTAACTCAATTTATATTAATTCGTGGAGTTAATCGATGGAGCAAGATAACTTCTGGACTCGTTATTTTTCCGCGCTTGATTCTGGATTGAATCACGAATTTTGTTTGAAAGTGGCATATAAAGAAATGTCACTAGATGAAGCGTTAGGCGATATGGATATGAATGACGAAAGCGAATTCGATCCTAACTTCGTCATGACGGCGGAAGATAATTCAATTCCCGGAGAAGATTACATTCCGTGGTAAATAGCACGATTTGTTAATATTGCCGTAAGGTCATTTGGTAAAGTGACCTTATTCAAGATAACCAATCAGAAGGAATGACGCTATGAAAACTATTAAATTGAAATGTACCCACTCCATTACAAAAACATTCCAGACAAACAACCTGATAACTGCAAAGGTTGACGACAAAGGAAATATCTATACCGGAAAAGGCAAGGCTAAAATATGGTTATCGGTCGGCGTTTCTGGTGAGATATTTTGCGATGCAGCCGGGATTGTCGCCGCGACTTTCATTGAACTGAAAACTAAAACGCTGAAGTGTACCGGGCTTGACCACAAAAACCCGGTTAAGAAATCGTTCACTGTCGGCAAGCGCTATCAAGTGGAAAGCGGACGCGCGTTAGGTGGCGTCGCGGGATACATCTTCGATAAGGACGGCTGTCGATGGACACTCTTTCGTGAAGACGTCGGCTTCAGCATTGCGGACGGAACCACTTTCGAAGCGAAGTACCTGTAACAAATAGCACTTATTGCTAAAAGCGTGTAGTATGGGCGGGGTATAATCTACCCCGTTCAATAAGGAGATCTAAGAATGCTTTTCGGTAAACCTAAACTTTCAGTTAGTCAAATCATTGAAATCGCCAATACGAACGGGATTAACCCGGTCGCGTTAGCTATTCGTGAAAACGGCTATCCTGATTCTCGATCGTTCTGGAGTCAGCCTGAACAGATTAACAGCGGCAACGATCAATTCCCGCTTATCTCTATTGCTGGCGACAACCTCGTTTACGAATACGCGAAAGCAAAGGCTGAATCCGTCCAATTCCCCGTTTCATCTGCCTACGCGCATTTTATCGGCTGCATGTCCGCCGCTATGCTGGGTCGCTTTTGGGTGGAGTATCACGGCGAAGAACAACCGACTGCGCTTTACATGGTAATCAGTCAACCGCCTTCGACTGGTAAATCTGCGATTAACTCCGCCGCAATTAACCCGATGCGATCCGAAATTGACCGCATTAACGAAGCACGTAAAGCCGAACGTTCGCGCCTGATGGGGCAACTTCGCAACGTCGAACGCGAGATCAAGAACGACGTAAAAGGCAATTCAGCCGTAGCGCTTTACGAAGAAAAAGAGAAGTTAGAAGAGAAGATCAAGAAAATGGCTAACGTCGTGTTTGCCGTATCCGATCCAACTCCTGAAGGCTTGGCGAAGGTTGCAGCCGCGCAAGGTAACTTCTCCGTAATCTCGGACGAAGCAACGGCGATTAACACGCTGTTAGGCTTGACGTATGGCGGAACCGATAAGAAGGCGAACAGCGAACTAATCCTTAAAGCGTGGGATATGAACCACATGGAAGTAGCTCGTTCCAATCAGGATAACAACCTGTCAATTCGTCCCGTTGGCGCGATCTGCGTTATTGCTCAGGATGAAACGATACGCGGGATTATGGATGCCGGGCAACGCCTGTCTCTTATACACATCTCCGAGCCCACGAGACTGCA
>ENA-OZMM01000532-OZMM01000532.1-human-gut-metagenome-genome-assembly--contig:-NODE-532-length-9781-cov-4.251696_pt1 | contig 9781 bp, 12 predicted proteins | sample MGYA00244193_ERZ653821 | MGnify/ENA primary metagenome ERZ653821 (study PRJEB26926, sample SAMN06164832) | human gut metagenome | biome: ENVO:00009003; feature: ENVO:2100002; material: ENVO:00002003...
GTTTGTGTGAAGTGATTCACATCCGCCGTGTCGATGGAGGCGCATTATAGGGAGTCGACTCAGGAAGACAAGCGGAAAAATGCAATTTTGTTTCAACCGCTCACCTTTTATCCATAACGCTTACTTTTGCTGCTTTTTTATCGCCATTGGCAGGTCTGCCAGACTATTTATGACCAAATCTGCCGCATTTTCTGCTTCCGGCGTAACAGGTTTGCCCGTGCGCACCAATACCTTCGTGCCAACATTCGCTGCTGACGCCGCCTGCATATCTTCAATTTTGTCGCCTACCATATAAGAAGCGGCCATATCGATGTGCAAGAAGTCCCGGGCGGAGATAAACATGCCAGGATGCGGTTTACGACAGTCGCAGACCTGACGATACTCTTCTACAGTACCCTGCGGGTGATGCGGGCAGTAGTAGATGCCATCCAGCTCAACGTCGCGATCGGCCAGCGACCAGTCCATCCATTCGGTCAACGTTTCAAACTGTGCCTCAGTAAATTTACCACGCGCGATACCAGACTGGTTCGTCACGATAATGAGCGCGTAACCCATATTTTTAAGTTCACGCATGGCATCAATAACGCCGTCGATAAACTCAAACTCGTCGATCTCATGTACATAACCGTGGTCCACATTAATGGTACCGTCACGGTCGAGAAAAATTGCGGGTACAGACTTTGCCACCTTTTATAGCTCCTGAATAAGGCATGTGGCTCTAGTATCGCATGTTTCAGCGGGCAAGAAAGTGCTCATCGTGCAAAGCCCGATTGATTTAGACGTCTGGATGCCTTAACATCCATCTTGTTGACGGCTTCGACCGTACCTGACAGACGAAAATGCCACGGCTAACTTAATTACGATAATAAATAACCAATGATTAAACTTTCGAATATCACCAAAGTGTTCCAGCAGGGGACTCGCACCATTCAGGCGCTAAATAATGTCAGCCTGCATGTTCCTGCCGGGCAGATTTATGGCGTTATTGGTGCCTCCGGTGCCGGTAAAAGTACGCTCATCCGCTGCGTTAACTTACTTGAACGCCCTACTGAAGGCAGCGTTCAGGTCGGCGGTCAGGAGCTGACGACGCTTTCTGAGTCAGAACTGACTAAAGCTCGCCGTCAAATCGGCATGATTTTTCAGCACTTTAACCTGCTCTCTTCCCGTACGGTGTTCGGCAACGTCGCGCTACCGCTGGAACTGGATAACACGCCAAAAGAAGAGATCAAACGCCGCGTAACAGAACTGTTGGATTTGGTTGGTCTTGGCGACAAGCACGATAGCTACCCAGCCAACCTTTCTGGTGGACAAAAACAGCGTGTGGCGATCGCCCGAGCGCTGGCAAGTAATCCCAAAGTGTTGCTGTGTGATGAAGCCACCAGCGCACTCGATCCGGCAACGACCCGCTCGATTCTGGAATTATTGAAAGACATTAACCGTCGTCTGGGACTCACCATTCTGCTGATTACTCACGAGATGGACGTTGTAAAACGTATTTGTGACTGCGTGGCAGTCATCAGTAATGGTGAACTGATTGAGCAAGACACCGTCAGCGAAGTGTTCTCACACCCGAAAACGCCGCTGGCACAGAAATTTATCCAGTCCACGCTGCACCTGGATATTCCGGAAGATTATCTGGAACGTTTAAAAACGGAGCCGGAAGCCGACAGCGTACCGATGCTGCGTATGGAATTCACCGGTCATTCGGTCGATGCGCCATTGCTCTCTGAGACGGCCCGTCGCTTCAATGTGAATAACAACATTATTAGCGCGCAGATGGATTACGCCGGCGGCGTGAAGTTCGGCATCATGCTGACTGAAATGCACGGCACACAGGAAGATACACAAGCAGCCATCAGTTGGTTGCAGGAACACCATGTAAAAGTAGAGGTACTGGGTTATGTCTGAGCCGATGATGTGGCTGCTGGTTCGCGGCGTATGGGAAACGCTGGCAATGACCTTTGTGTCCGGTTTTTTTGGCTTTGTGATCGGTCTGCCGGTTGGCGTGCTGCTGTACGTAACGCGTCCGGGGCAAATCATTGAGAACGCGAAGCTCTACCGTACGCTCTCTGCGCTGGTGAACATTTTCCGTTCCATCCCGTTCATCATCTTACTGGTGTGGATGATTCCGTTCACCCGCATGATCGTCGGCACCTCTATCGGACTGCAGGCAGCTATCGTTCCGCTGACCGTCGGCGCCGCGCCGTTTATCGCCCGTATGGTGGAAAACGCGCTGCTCGAAATCCCGACCGGACTGATAGAAGCCTCTCGTGCGATGGGCGCCACGCCGCTGCAAATTGTACGTAAGGTATTATTGCCAGAAGCGCTGCCAGGACTGGTCAATGCGGCCACCATCACCCTTATCACGCTGGTTGGTTACTCCGCGATGGGTGGCGCCGTTGGTGCCGGTGGTCTTGGGCAGATTGGCTATCAGTACGGTTACATTGGCTACAACGCTACCGTAATGAATACAGTGCTGGTATTGCTCGTCGTTCTGGTTTATTTAATTCAGTTATCCGGCGATCGCATCGTCCGGGCTGTCACGCACAAATAACGTTGCACACAACACTAAAAACTCATTAAGAAAAGGAAATAAGCATGGCGTTCAAATTCAAAACCTTTGCGGCAGTTGGAGCCCTGATCGGTTCTCTGGCACTTGTGGGTTGCGGTCAGGATGAAAAAGATCCTAATCATATCAAAGTGGGCGTTATTGTTGGCGCAGAGCAGCAGGTTGCAGAAGTCGCGCAGAAAGTAGCTAAAGAAAAATACGGTCTGGACGTTGAGCTGGTCACTTTCAACGATTACGTCCTGCCTAACGAAGCGCTGAGCAAAGGCGACATCGATGCTAACGCCTTCCAGCACAAACCATACCTGGACCAGCAGATCAAAGATCGCGGTTACAAGCTGGTTGCCGCAGGTAATACTTTTGTTTACCCGATTGCGGGCTATTCCAAAAAAATCAAATCACTGGATGAGCTGCAGGACGGTTCACAGGTCGCGATTCCAAACGACCCGACTAACCTTGGCCGTTCCTTGCTGCTGCTGCAAAAAGTGGGCTTAATCAAACTGAAAGACGGTGTTGGCCTGCTGCCGACCGCGCTGGACGTAATTGAAAACCCGAAAAACCTGAAACTGGTTGAGCTGGAAGCGCCGCAGCTGCCGCGTTCCCTGGACGATGCACAAATCGCGCTGGCGGTCATCAACACCACCTACGCCAGCCAGATCGGCCTGACTCCGGCAAAAGACGGTATCTTTGTTGAAGATAAAGATTCTCCGTACGTAAACCTGATCGTGACTCGTGAAGACAACAAAGATGCTGAGAACGTGAAGAAATTCGTTGAAGCATACCAGTCTGACGAAGTGTACGAAGCAGCAAACAAAGTCTTCAACGGCGGTGCTGTTAAGGGCTGGTAATTTTAGGCTGTTTACAGAATCTGTAATATCATCAGGACGGGCGCTTGCCCGTCTTGTCATTTATGCAAGCACCTGATTCAATATCTGACGTTTAGATCATTCATTGAGGAAATATTATGCGTGCTTTACCGATCTGTTTAGTAGCACTCTTGCTGAGCGGCTGTTCTATGTTAAGCAGATCCCCTGTTGAACCCGTTCAAAGCACCGCAACCCCGCCGAAAGCGGAGCCGGAAAAACCGAAAGCACCGCGCGCAACGCCGGTAAGAATCATTACTAACGCTGAAGATTTAGTAGGCAAGCCGTTCCGCGATCTTGGCGAAGTTAGCGGTGAATCCTGCCAGGCATCCAACCAGGATTCCCCTCCGAGCATTCCAACCGCGCGCAAACGCATGCAGATTAACGCATCAAAAATGAAAGCTAATGCGGTATTGCTGCACAGTTGCGAAGTGACCAGCGGAACGCCGGGTTGCTATCGTCAGGCGGTTTGCATCGGTTCTGCACTGAACATTTCGGCGAAATGAGCCATTTTCAGTTCGAGCAAATAGGCGTTATCCGCTCACCTTATAAAGAAAAGTTCGCCGTTCCACGCCAGCCAGGTCTGGTTAAAAGCGCCAGCGGTGAACTGCATTTGCTCGCACCTTATAACCAGGCCGATGCCGTTCGCGGCCTGGAAGCCTTCAGTCATTTGTGGGTAATTTTTGTTTTTCACCAGACAATGGAAGGTGGATGGCGTCCGACCGTGCGCCCTCCCCGTCTTGGCGGCAACGCCAGAATGGGTGTCTTCGCCACGCGTTCAACGTTTCGACCTAACCCTGTTGGCATGTCGTTGGTTGAGCTGCGGGGCACCCGCTGCCATAAAGAGCACGTAATCCTCGAACTCGGTGGACTGGACCTTGTTGACGGAACGCCAGTAGTGGATATTAAGCCGTATCTGCCGTTTGCCGAATCGCTGCCTGACGCTCGCGCCAGCTATGCCCAGGATGCGCCGCAGGCCAGCGTAGAGGTGACGTTCAGTGAAGATCTCGCAGAGCAGCTACCGAAGCTCGAACAACGTTACCCGCATCTTCGTCAGTTTATTGCCGAAGTGCTGGCGCAGGATCCGCGTCCTGCCTATCGTAAAAATGAGGAAGAAGGCAAAACCTACGCCGTCTGGCTGCTGGACTTTAACGTCCGCTGGCGCGTCACGCCGTCAGGATTTGAGGTCTTTGCTCTGGAAGCCCGCTAAATTGCATCGCGTACTCTTTTGACATCCCTTTCTCGCTGGTAAACTAAACCACTTTTGTTTTGTGCCAGGCTCGTTTTGAGCCTGTTCGATCGTTCAACTGGAACCGTAACAACATGCGTACTAGCCAATATCTGCTCTCCACTCTGAAGGAGACACCTGCCGACGCCGAAGTCATCAGCCACCAGCTGATGCTGCGCGCCGGGATGATCCGCAAGCTGGCCTCCGGGTTATATACCTGGCTGCCGACCGGCGTGCGCGTCCTGAAAAAAGTCGAAAACATCGTGCGTGAAGAGATGAACAACGCCGGTGCGATCGAGGTGTTGATGCCGGTCGTTCAGCCTTCTGAACTGTGGGAAGAGAGCGGCCGTTGGGAACAATACGGCCCTGAACTACTGCGTATTGCTGACCGTGGCGATCGTTCGTTCGTCCTCGGCCCAACGCATGAAGAAGTGATCACCGACCTGATCCGTAACGAGCTGAGCTCTTACAAACAGCTGCCGCTGAACTTCTATCAGATCCAGACCAAATTCCGTGACGAAGTCCGTCCGCGCTTCGGCGTGATGCGTTCTCGCGAATTCCTGATGAAAGATGCCTACTCTTTCCACACCTCTCAGGAATCCCTGCAGGAAACCTACGACGCGATGTACGCTGCGTACAGCAAAATCTTCAGCCGTATGGGGCTGGATTTCCGTGCAGTACAAGCGGATACCGGTTCTATCGGCGGTAGCGCCTCTCACGAATTCCAGGTGCTGGCGCAGAGCGGCGAAGACGATGTGATCTTCTCCGACTCCTCTGACTATGCGGCGAACATCGAATTTGCCGAAGCCGTTGCGCCGAAAGAGCCGCGCGCGGCAGCAACCCAGGAAATGACGCTGGTAGATACGCCGAACGCTAAAACCATCGCCGAACTGGTTGAGCAGTTCAACCTGCCTATCGAGAAAACCGTGAAAACCCTGCTGGTGAAAGCGGTTGAAGGCAGCAGCTACCCGCTGGTCGCCCTGCTGGTTCGTGGCGATCACGAGCTGAACGAAGTCAAAGCGGAAAAACTGCCGCAGGTTGCCAGCCCGCTGACCTTTGCCACCGAAGAAGAAATTCGTGCGCTGGTGAAAGCAGGTCCAGGTTCTCTGGGTCCGGTGAACATGCCAATTCCGGTGGTTATCGACCGTACCGTTGCAGTAATGAGCGATTTCGCTGCTGGTGCCAACATCGACGGTAAACACTATTTCGGTATCAACTGGGATCGCGACGTGGCCACCCCGGAAGTTGCTGACATCCGTAACGTGGTCGCCGGCGACCCTAGCCCGGACGGCAAAGGTACGCTGATGATCAAACGCGGTATCGAAGTCGGCCACATCTTCCAGTTGGGTACCAAGTACTCTGAAGCGATGAAAGCCGCCGTTCAGGGCGAAGATGGTCGTAACCAGATCCTGACTATGGGCTGTTACGGTATCGGGGTCACTCGCGTGGTTGCCGCCGCTATTGAACAGAACTACGACGATCGTGGCATCGTATGGCCAGATGCCATTGCCCCGTTCCAGGTTGCCATTCTGCCAATGAACATGCACAAATCCTACCGTGTGCAGGAGCTGGCTGAGAAGCTGTACGCTGAGCTGCGCGCGCAGGGCATCGAAGTACTGATGGACGACCGTAAAGAGCGTCCGGGCGTGATGTTTGCCGATATGGAACTGATCGGTATTCCGCACACCATCGTGCTGGGCGACCGTAACCTCGATAACGACGATATCGAATACAAATACCGTCGTAACGGCGAGAAAGAGCTGATTAAAACCGGCGACATCGTCGACTTCCTGGTCAAAGCCATTAAAGGCTAATACCAACAAAAAGGCCCTGATTATCAGGGCCTTTTTTCTATCGATTAATTACACGCTTTACCGGGGATAAATTTCGCGTCTTTATCCGCCATCAACGTTTTCACTTTCTCACCCGTATCCGGGTTTGACTCCAGCGTGAAATGCGCCTCAAGCGTCAGCAGTACGGACTGTCCGTTTTCGGCACGCGCGGCTAAATAGTCACGTTCAAGCTGAGCGTTATTCGCCACCGGCATCCGTTTACCCGTTGCGCAGTCGGTAAAGATTGCCGCGTCTGCCATATAGAAATACATGCCTCGCATCGGCATTGGCGTCACCGGTAAGCTGGCGGAAACCGGCTGGAGCGTGTAGTTAAACTGTGACTCAATCGGGTTACCTTCACGATCGAGCATTTCCAGCGCCTCGCCTTTAGCCCGGTAGTACGACTTTTCACCTTTGCTGTCGGTCAGCACCAGTTTGTCGGCTGTACGCGCCCATGTGCCATAAGAGGCAAACGAAGACGGTTCATCCCGCACGCCCTGATAGCGTTCGTTCATCACCCATGTACCGTCTTTTTCCAGAAACAGAGAGGTTTCAATCCCTTCGCAGTCCGCGCAAGGTAAGATGCCACGCCAGCTTTGCTGCATCGGTTTTAATTCTGCCGCCCGCGTCGGCTGTAGTACTTCAACTTCAGTACGGTTATTACAGCCGATCAAGGAAAAAAGCGTGCATGCAGCGACCACGGACAATATTGCTGTTTTCACTATCAATTCCTTATTAATTTTTATTCCCGCTCGTCAGTCTTGCGTTCGACGAACTCTCCCGCGCAGTGCTTTCACTGTGGATTTTTGCGCCTTCGATGACAACCTGCGCTCTTTCGAGGCGCGCGTAGGGCGAGTTGCCTGTCGGCTTTTTTGCACTGCGGTTAATTCTTTTATCACCGCCACCAGCCGGGAGATTGCCGCTTCTCGATTGAGCTCCTGGCTACGGTACTCCTGCGCCTTAATGATAATCACGCCATCACCGCTGATCAGATGATGGCTGGCAGCCAGCAGACGTTCCTTGTAATACTCTGGCAGGCCAGAGGCCCGAATGTCAAAGCGCAAATGGATAGCCGTCGAGGTCTTGTTAACGTGCTGACCGCCCGCGCCCTGCGCCCGAATCGCCGTGATTTCCAGCTCATTGTCAGGGATAGAGACGTTTCGGGAGATAACAATCATCAACGCGGCTGCCACGCGGTCAGGTGAATTTCCAGATTGTTCTGAGAGTCGGACAGCCAGATAGCACCGTCCTGGATAGTTGCCTGCAGCGCCATTGTACGACCAGCAAAATCACTCAGTTGCGCCAGCTGTTCATCATCCAGATACCACACGGTCAGATTTTTAAACTGCGCACATTTGTTCTGGTTTTGCTGCCACCAGATCTGAGCCGCACGGCTGTTGTAAGCAAACAGGGCAACCTCACCAGACTGGGTACAGGCTTTTTTAATACGGCGCTCATCCGGCAGGCCCAGCTCAATCCAAAGATCGATGCCCAGATGGTCGTTACGCAGCCATGCTTCAGGCTCGTCTTCCGCGCTCAGGCCACGCGTGAACTGCAACCGTTCATCGGCATATTTAATCCAGGCCAGCAGGCGCAGCATCATGCGCTCCTGGGTTTCAGAGGGGTGACGCGCCAGCGTCAAGGCCGCGTCAAGGAACTGGTTGCGGTCAAGATCCGCTACGTTGACGACGGCTTTATAAATTGTCGCTTTAAGCGCCATGAGAGAACTCCTTTCGAATCAGGCGCACATTGTAGCGAAAACTGCGGCAAAAGGCTGCTAACTGCTCCTCTATCAAGGCGCTGATATTGCTTGAATGAGTATGGTATAGTCACCTTGCTAAACAGAGTTTATCTTCGTAGGCTTAGACTTGCATCCACGGTTAAGTCAGAGTGCTGACAGGAGGGCATGTGGAAAAATATTGTGAGTTAATACGCAAGCGGTACGCGGAAATCGCCAGCGGAGACTTAGGGTATATCCCGGATGCGCTGGGTTGCGTATTGAAGGTGCTTAATGAAGTGGCGGCAGACAGCGCCCTTCCAGAGTCGGTCAGGGAAAAAACGGCGTATGCTGCCGCGAACTTACTGGTGAGCGATTATGTCAATGAATGAAACGTATCAACCCATCAACTGCGATGATTACGACAATCTTGAACTCGCCTGCCAGCACCATTTGTTACTGACGCTGGCGCTAAAAGATGGCGAAGTTTTGCAGGCGAAAGCGAACGACCTGGTTTCACGCAAAAACGTGGAGTATCTGGTCGCAGATGTCGCAGGTGAAACCCGGGAGCTTCGTCTCGACAAAATTGCCAGCTTCAGCCACCCGCAAATCGGCACCGTGGTGGTCAGCGAATCTTAATCTTTCTTGCACCTTATCCGGCCTACTTTCCATGTGATACGTAGGCCTGATAAGCGCAGCGCCATCAGGCACGCCATACCAGACTCACACCAGCCCCATCTTCCGCCGCTCCCTCACGCGTCACGAAAACACCCGCAGCCGCAATCAACGTTTCGCCGTAAAACAGCAGCGGTGTGGTATCTCGTCGCCAGGGCGGGATCCCCTGCTCCTGCCAGATTTTCTTTAGTTTCCGTCCACCGTTACGCCCGACAATATGCAATACTCCGGGCGCTTTAAAACGGATGCTGACGGCTTCATCCGCTTGCGGCATACGCAATTCACCCGCAGAGATTAACTGAACTGAACCCAATCCGGCAGGCAGCGCCAAAGGTGTTTTCCACTCTAACCACGGGATAACGGTTTCACTTTGCCCGTCGACCGACTTCACCCACCACAGCTGTGACTGATAACGACGGACCTCGCACTCCCCGAGGCGAAAACAGGGTGAGGCATCTTCCCGCGCCAGCGCCACTTCCTGCCAGATACGTTCCAGCCCATTACGGGAAGGCATCGGCGCATTTAACCCCGCCAGCCAGCGACGAAGCAGCGCGGCACGACGCACACCGCTCATCATCATTAATGGCGCCACTAATAGTGTGCCGTGGGCTGTGATGCAATCGGCTAAATCGCTGGCCAGCAGTTCATCCAGTAAACTCTCCTGCTCAGCGCACAGCGCGGCGCTGCGGGCTACGGCTTGCGCGAAGTGCGGCCAGCGCTGTTGGAGCAACGGGTTAACACGCAATCTGAGGAAATTGCGATCGTAGGTATCATCCTGATTGCTTTCATCTTCAATCCAGCATAATTCATGTTGCCGCGCCCATGATTCAAGCGCCTCTCGCGTTTGCGCCAGCAGCGGTCGAATCAGCCGGGTTCCGGCGAACGGTGAGTTTTCGCCCA
>ENA-OZMM01000535-OZMM01000535.1-human-gut-metagenome-genome-assembly--contig:-NODE-535-length-9755-cov-3.594433_pt1 | contig 9755 bp, 9 predicted proteins | sample MGYA00244193_ERZ653821 | MGnify/ENA primary metagenome ERZ653821 (study PRJEB26926, sample SAMN06164832) | human gut metagenome | biome: ENVO:00009003; feature: ENVO:2100002; material: ENVO:00002003...
GCGATCGTCGGCAGCGTCAGATGTGTATAAGAGACAGTAGCAGCAATCGCCGGTATCGACTGACAAAGCACCGGAATCATACAAATACGAACAAAAAAGGAACGCCCGAAAGCATTCCTTACCAAAAAATAATCAACAACAGTTTCTACATCCTAAAAAGATTGCCTCACCCCGATCTCCCTATTTCAGATGTTGATATCCAGAATTTCGAAATGGATCGTCCCGGCAGGCACGGTCACGTCCACCCGGTCCCCTTTCTTATGTCCCAGCAGGGCTTTGGCAATGGGAGTGCCGATGGCCAGCTTGCCTTCGCGCAGGTTGGCTTCGTGCTCGGCGACGATAGTATAGATCACCTCCTTGCCGGTATTGTGGTTCAGAAGAGTTACCCGACTCAAGATCTGCACCTTGCTCTTATCGACTTTCGATTCGTCGATAATACGCGCATTGGCAATGGTATCTTCCATTTTGGCGATACGCATTTCGAGCAGTCCCTGTGCTTCCCGGGCCGCGTCGTATTCGGCGTTTTCCGACAGGTCTCCCTTGTCGCGTGCTTCGGCAATGGCCGCCGATATAGCCGGACGCTCCACCGAGCGCATATGGTCGAGTTCGTCCTTGAGCTTCTTGTAACCCTCTGCCGTCAGATAAATAATCTCTTTTGCCATGGTTTTATCAAAAAAATAAGAATCCCGACCCGTGAAGGTCAGAACCCTGATACGTTTGTTTTACAAAGATAGAAAGTTAAATCGGATTCTCCAAATATTTTTTACAGGCTCCGGGCTTTCCGTGGTGTGGCTATGTTTTTTGCGAATCGGACGACAACGGAAACCCCGATCGCCGTCATCGCCTCCTCCGGCCTTACAACAGCGGGGAAAAGAGCCGCATGAACGACTCGCTCAATCGCTGCGGAAGAGGTCGCCGCAACCATTCCGAAGGAATAAGCCGCCGGCACGAGCGCAGGTCTTCGTCGAAAACACGACGCATTGCCGTATTGAAATCCTGTCCGTAAACGAACGCGTTGATTTCGAAGTTGTGCTCGAAACTGCGGAAATCCATGTTCGCAGAACCCACAACCGTCAGCAGATCATCGACGATAAGCATTTTGGCATGCAGGAAGCCTTTGGTATAAAAGTAAACCTTCACCCCGGCTCGGAGCATATCGTCGATGAACGAATGCACGGCTTTATCGATAATCCGGGAATCGGAACGCTCGGGCAGCATCAATTGTACGTCAATACCGCCCAATGCCGCCGTTTGCAACAAGGAGTTCAGCCCCTCGGTCGGCAGGAAATAGGGCGTCTGGATGCAGATACTCCGTCGCGCACCGGCGATAGCCGTCATAATACCCTGCAACAACGTTCGCCAAGGCCCCAACGGACCGCTAGTAGCGAATTGCATGGTCGATGAGGTATAGTTGTCGGCTTCGGGAAAGAACTTCGAGGTATCCAGATGTACGCGTTCGACGGTCGACCAATCCACCAGAAATGCGGATTGCAGGCCATACACCCCCTTTCCTTCTACCTTGAAGTGGCTGTCCCGCCATACCCCCCAACCCGGTCCTTTCACATAGCGGTCGGCGATATTCATACCGCCGAAAAAACCTACCCGGCCGTCGATGACCACGATCTTGCGGTGGTTGCGGTAATTGACCCGGTCGGTCAGCATCGGAAAGCGTACATGCAGCAGGGCATGAACCTCCGCACCCGCATCGCGCATCTGCTGGAAAAATTCTTTCTTGACCCCGTTGCAGCCTACGTCGTCATAGAGTACGCGGACTTTGACACCCTCCTTTGCCTTGCGGATCAGCGCCTGCTGAAGACGGGCACCCGTTTCATCGTCACAAAAAATATAATAGAGAATGTGAATATGGTCGCGGGCCTTTTCGATCTCTTCGAGCAGGGCGGTCATCTTGGAAGCCCCGTCGCCGTAATGGGTCAGGCGGCTGCCGTAAAAGGAAACCGCCTGCGAAGTATTGGTAAGCAGAGTGGACAGGGATTGACATGCGGCCGGAACGGGGGCATCGCTTCGACGCACATGGGCCGGAAGAGCATAGACCATGAGCCGCTTGTAGGTACGGCGCGAAATAATCCGCTTGCGCCGCAGATCCTGCCCGAAGAAGAAATAGAAAACCAATCCCACGACCGGAGCGAAAATCAGCACGACGACCCACGGGATCGTCTTGAGCGGGTTGCGGTTGCCCAAAATGACAACCAGGATGATGCCGATAACCGTCGCCGTATAGATGGCGATGAACAGATATGTCAGGAATTGCAACACCGGGGCGGCGGATTATCAGGATTCCGACGAGATTGCTTCGGGTTTCGGATTTGCGTCCCGGGATGCCGGAGCATCTGATTTTGCCGCCTCCCGCCTGCCAGCGGTGACAGTCGCAGATGCGGAACCGGTCGCTGCGGGGAATTTCACCAGATGAAGCAAGTGTTCCACTTCGCGCATATAATTGCGTTTGGGAAGTTTCGGAGAATAAACATAACAATCCAGCGTGAAAACCCGGTCGGTCGCCGTATCGACGGTCGTATAGCTTACGAACGGACCTCCCATGAAATCCCCTTCGACATCCCAGAATCCGCGCATTTCGACCCAGGCTCTGCCTTCGAGCCGGAAAAACCGATACCGGGGCGTAAAGACTTTCGATGTGGTCATATAGGAGCCGTCGCTCGGCCCCGGAATGCGGGCGGCGAAACGGTTGCGGGCAGCCAGCAACGCCTCCTCCGAAAGGGACTGCTTCCCTTCGTAAGGATAGGAATAGAGCATGAAGCCCTGGCTCGCAGCCGGGAATTCGTACCGGAACCAGAGGAAATCATCGCTTTGTTGGGCCAGGATGTAGCCTTTGGGAATCTTCATCTCCACGCCGAACTTTTCTCGAACGAGCTTGCCGGATTCCGTCTGATTGAACTTGTTGGCGAAAGCGATCGAGCGGTCGCGCTCGGCCCCTTCGAAGGTTTGCACCAACTCCGCACGATGCTCCGCGACATATTGCGTAAGTGCCTCCCGGGTCGGTCCCTGAAGCGTCACCACGACCTGCGGAGAAGCCGTGACATCGTATTGCACACCGGCCGAAGCCGCCGCAAGGGAGGGATCGACGAGCACTTTGAGGATATTGCGGTAATCGACGACCGTACCTTTGAATCCCGATTCCGGGAACTGCATCACGTTGAACAGAGGTTCCCGTTCGTTCAGATAGGGAATCGGAGCCAACAGCACCGAACGCAGCGTATCCCCCAACTCGCTCTCCCACAACTGTTGGTTGCACACGACAATCAATTCGTACGGTGCCCCCTGAGCGGTTTTGAGTTTCGAATCCATCAGAGTATGGAACGCTTTACAGCCCGTCATGAGGGTAACGAGCAGCAGCAATGTCAGCAGATACGATAATTTTTTCATAGTCCGGTCCGGTTAATCTGTTTACTACAAATGTAGGGATATTTTTCGAGAATGCAAACGGCTTCGGCAGAGTTTCCTGCAAAAACCCGGCCGGGAAATATTCCCCGGCCGGGTTTCGTGCCTGCAAACAAGTCGCTCCCGTATGGTTATACTGTTCCTTCATCGGCCCGCGAGCTACGGCCGCATCGTAGTCGGCGTTGGTGAAGGTGTAGGTCCAACGAACATAGGGGATATAACCGTCAATATTCGACCGTTCCACCGTATAATTACATTCAAAACAAGGATTGAACGCCTCAACCTTATCTGTCCTGAAAAATACACCCCCGTACGAGCCATCGTCGAACACGACCGTCACTCCGTTTCCTGTGTATTCCTCAAGGCTGAGAGGAATAATAAAACCGACCTCCTCCTGCAACAGGCTTTCTCCGGGAAGGATCTCTTTCTTCTCGAATCGATCGGTTACCGTCATCGTTATCCGGTGATCACTCTCATTCGACCAAATAAAAAGGCTATATCCGGGAGGATCGCCATGCAGCCCCATATCCTGACCCTCTTCGTTGTCACCACAGCCTGCAAGCATAATCGCCGCCAATATCCATATCAAATTTTTCATAGGCATAAAATTTTACAGACAGCCTGCGGTGGCTTATCTATTTCAAATATAAAAAACACAATCGAAGATTACAAATATTTTCACACAAAAGTTCCCGCCGAAACAGCCGTTTCGACGGGAAGCGAATCGCAACCGTTCGACTGTTCTTCCGAAAACCGTTTTAATTCCGCGATCTCCTCCGCCCAACGCGATTCGTCGGGGGTTTCGAGAATCAGCGGCATGTCGTCGAAGCGGGAGTCGCGGGCGATGTACCGGAAACACTCGATCCCCAACACACCCTCGCCCAGCGGAGCATGACGATCGACATGGCTGCCGAGCGTCTTCAACGTATCGTTCAGGTGCATCCCCCGCAGGTATTTCAGTCCGACGATCCGATCCAGCTCGGAGAATGTCGCATCGCAAGCCGCAGCGGTACGCAGGTCGTATCCGGCCGTAAACGCATGACAGGTATCAATGCAGATACCCACGCGCGACTTGTCCTCGACCTTGTCGATGATATACGCCAGGTGTTCGAACCTGAATCCCAGGTTGGAACCTTGTCCGGCCGTGTTCTCGATGACGGCCGTGACGCCCTGCGTGCGGTCGAGGGCGATATTGATCGACTCGGCGATGCGGTCCAGGCACTCCTCCGTCGAAATTCGGTTCAGGTGGCTGCCCGGATGGAAATTAAGACGGTCGAGGCCGAGGGCCTGGCAGCGGCTCATTTCGTCGATGAAGGCCGTCCGGGACTTCTCGAGCCCTTCGCGCTCGGGATGCCCCAGGTTGATCAGGTAACTGTCGTGCGGCAGGATGCTCCGGGGCACGTAACCCCCGGCCCGGCAATTCTCTCCGAAAGCCGCGATCTGGGCCGGCGTCAGGGGCGGTGCGCTCCACTGACGCTGGTTTTTGGTAAAAAGGGCGAAGCCCGTAGCTCCTATTTTATGTGCATTCAAAGGGGCGTTTTCAGGACCGCCCGCAGCACTTACGTGTGCTCCGAAATATTTCATACTGTTCGCTTTATCTTATTATTTATCGTTTTGCTAACAAATGTAGCGATTTTTGTAGAGAAATCCCTAAATTTGTTGTATCAATTAGTTGCTTATGAAACAATTTTACCTGCTTTCAACCCTCCTCTACGCCCTGGCGATAAGCAATCCCGTGTCTGCACAGATCACGATCGACGAAATCAAGACCGACCCCTCGGAAAGAATCCTCAAAAACGAAGTCCGCCCCACGACGGTCGATGCACAGAGTTATTTCAGCTGCGCCCGCTACCGTGCCGAGCGTGCCGCGATCCGCAAGGAGCGCAATACCCTCGAATTCGGCGGCGGCATACTCGGATCTGTCGCCTCGTACAGCGATTCGTGGATCGAAACTTCGGGCGGCGATAACTCGATCGGTCTGGCCGCCACGCTTTTCCTGCATCACACCTTTACCAAACAGCGCTTTACCATCGAAACCAAGTTCGATGCCAAGTTCGGCTACAACCGGATGAATATCGAAGTCGCCGGCGACGGAGGCTCTACGACCAGCGAGGCCACCTGGTACAAGAACCAGGACGAATTTCAGATTTCGACCAATCCCGCCTACATCATCAACAAGAGTTGGCAGGTCGGCTCGATCATCAAATTCCGCAGCCAGTTCGCCAACGGTTACGTGTCGCGCTCGCAGCAGACGGCCGACGATCGGAAAAGTACCTTTATGTCGCCGGGTTACCTCGACATATCGGGCGGTTTCACCTACACCTGTCCCCTCGAGCGTTTTCCGATCAAGATCAACCTCTCGCCGATCGCCCTGAGCGCCGTATTCGTCGAAAGCGCCAAAGTCCGCAAAAACGAATGGGACGACAAACCGGGGTGGCAGGCTTACGGCCTTTCGAATGCGAACAAAACCTCGAAATACGAGGGAGGTTCTTCGATCCAGATCGACTTCGACCGGACGTTCGGCAGGAAGGGCATCTTCCGCTACCGCACCACGCTCTTCTCCTTCATGGGCTGGATGTCGAATTTGAACATGAAAAACAGATATACCAGCGTCAGCGCCTACGAAAAAGCCCTCCAAGCCTGGAATGACGCGCAGGGAGTCGGCGACAAACCGATGCTGCAAATCCATCCGACGGTACGCTGGGAAAATACCATCGACATCAAGGCAACAAAATACCTCACCACGACGTTCAATTTCCAGCTTTACTACAACCGGGCGCAAAACTACGACATCCAGACCCAGTTGCTGTTGAGCGTGGGACTGACCTATACGTTCAAGAACAAATAAGCGGCGGCGATCATCATGAACGCCCCATAAAACCGACGAAAACACGATGTACCGAAACTCCCGTCTTGCGATCCTGCTCCCGATCCTGCTCGCCGCAGCCGTTGTGCTGGGGCTGTTGTTGGGACGCTATCTGGGTCGCAGCACTCCCGAAGCCCAACTGCGAAATCTGGTCGAACAACTGACCCATCCGACCAACAAACTGGCCTATACGCTCTCGCTGATCGAAACGGAATACGTCGATTCGGTGTCGATGGATTCGCTCTCCGAGCAGGTGATCCCCCTGCTGATGGAGGAGCTCGACCCCCACTCGGTCTATATCCCCAAATCGGAAATGGAGGCGGTGAACGAGCCGTTGCAGGGTGAGTTCGACGGCATCGGCGTAGTCTTCAACATGGCGCCCGACACGGTCATCGTGCTCAATGTCATCCCTTCGGGACCGAGCGACAAGGCCGGAGTGAAGGCCGGCGACCGCATTATCCGGATCAACGATTCGCTGGTGGCAGGGCAGAAGATCCCCAACAACGAGATTGTCAAACGGCTGCGGGGCAAACGCGGCACACAGGTCAAGTTATCGCTCGAACGGCAGGGAATCGCAGAACCGGTCGAAGTCGAAGTGACACGCGGCGCCATTCCGATCAAAAGCCTCGAAGCGGCCTTCATGCTGCCCGACAGCATCGGCTACATCAAACTCTCCCAGTTCGCCATCACCTCGCACAACGAGCTCATCACCGCCTTTAACAACCTCAAGGCACAAGGTATGAAGCGATTGATCTTCGACCTGCGGGGCAATCCCGGCGGTTTTCTCGACCAGGCGATCCGCATCGCCAACGAATTCCTGCCGGCCGACAAGCTGATCGTCTATACCGAAGACCGGCGCCACAACCGCACGGACGAAATGAGCGACGGAAACGGCACGATCCAGGAGCTGCCCCTGGCGGTGCTGATCGACGAATTCAGCGCCTCCTCCAGCGAAATTCTGGCCGGAGCGCTGCAAGACAACGACCGGGGTACGATCATCGGACGCCGCTCGTTCGGCAAAGGACTCGTACAGCGGCAGATACCCTATCCCGACGGCTCGGCCCTGCGGCTCACCGTCGCACGCTACTATACCCCCACGGGTCGCTCGATCCAGAAACCCTACACCAACGGCGATGCGCTGGGGTATGAAGAAGATCTGTGGAACCGTTACCGGCACAACGAGTTTTTCTCGGCAGACAGCATCCACTTCGACGATTCGCTGCGCAAGGTAACGCCCGGCGGCAAGGTGGTTTACGGCGGAGGCGGCATCATGCCCGACCTGTTCGTACCGGTCGATACGACCGACGTGACCCGCTATTTCCTCGAGGTGTCGGGACGCAACATCCTCTTCCGCTATACGCTCGAATACGCCGACCGTCACCGCGACGCTCTGAACGCCGTGAAGACCATTCCGGAACTCCAGGCCCTGCTCGATGCCGACAAGGAGCTGATGAACGACTTCATCCGATACGCGGCCCGCAACGGCGTACAGCCCGACTACAGGGACATCGCCCGCTCGCGCAAGCTGATCGAAGCCCAGTTACGGGCCTACATCGGACGGAACACCCCCCTGAACGAAGCGGGATTTTACGTGAATATCTACCCGATCGACCCCGTCATGCTGCGGGCGGTCGAAGTGCTTAAAACCCAGAACGACCATGACTAAACGAATCATCGGACTGATCCTGGCCATCGCCGCTATCGCGGTAATCGTCATCGCCGCCATCCGCCACAACACCTATACTTCGATGATCGAACCGGCTGCAACCGAAATGCCCGCACCCGAAAAAACGGGGCAAAAAAAACCGGCGCCGGAACCTCTGCGGCCCGATTCGCTCACTGCGGCCAAACCCGACACGGTACGGCAAACGGGCGGCCATGCAGGGCCGGAACAGTAATCGAAAACAATCTTACGATCGGAATATTCCCGTTCGGCGGCAACGGCCGAACGCGCGGGTCCGGACATGCGATCCGATTTCCGCACGTTCCACGCGAAAGGAGCTCCGGTCGAATCCCGAGTCGAAATCCCCGGCGCAGATTCGCTGCGCCGGGGATTTCTGTTGAATATTGCTTGTTTCGTTGGAGCGCTGCCGATAATTCGCCGTCAGATTCGGTCGAGGCATTCGCGGATCAGGCGGGCGCTGTCGCGCACTTCCTCCTCGGTGATCGTGAGCGGCGGCGAGATGCGGAACGCCGTATCGCAGTAGAGGAACCAGTCGCTCAGGATGCCCGCCTCCTTGAAGAGCTCCATCATACGGAACATCTTGGCCGACGAGCCCAGTTCGACGGCCAGCAGCAGGCCGCTGCGGCGGATTTCCCGCACGGCGGGATGATCCTTCAGCAGCATTTCATACAACGCACCCTTCGTTTCGACCGTTTCGACCACCCGGTTGTCCACCAGGTAATTCAGCGCCGCGAGTCCCGCCGCACAGCAGACCGGATGACCTCCGAAAGTGGTGATGTGCCCCAGCGCGGGGTTCTCCTGCAACGTATCCATCACCTCGTGGCGCGCGACGAACGCCCCGAGGGGCATGCCCCCGCCGAAGGCTTTGGCCAGGCAGACGATATCGGGCGTGACGCCGTATTTGAGCATGGCGAACAACTCGCCCGTACGGCCCATGCCGGTCTGTATCTCGTCGAAAATCAGCAGCGCGCCGACTTCGTCGCAGCGCCTGCGCAACGCTTCCAGATAACCCGGACGGGGCGGACGGACACCCGCTTCACCCTGCACCGGCTCGGCCAGCACACAGGCCGTGCGGTGCGTGATGCGCTCCAGTTCGGAAAAATCGTTGAACTCCACGGCCTGCACGTCGGGCAGCAGAGGCCGGAACGCCCCTTTCCACTCCTCGCCCTCGGGCGCGCCCATCATGCTCATCGCACCGTGCGTCGACCCGTGGTAGGCGCGGCGCATGGAGACGATCTCCGTACGCCGGGTAAAACGTTTCGCCAGTTTCAAAGCCCCCTCGACCGCCTCGGCGCCCGAGTTGACGAAATAGACGCTTCCGAGCGGCGCGGGCAGCAGCGACGCGATCCTGGCGGCATACTCCACCTGCGGCGTCTCGACCAGCTCGCCGTAGACCATCACATGCATGTAGCGCGCGGCCTGCTCCTGCACGGCGCGCACCACGGCCGGATTGCAATGCCCGACGTTGCTGACCGAAACCCCGGCCACCAGGTCGAAATAACGCTTGCCCTCGGGCGTATAGAAAAACGAGCCTTCGGCGCGCGCGACCTCCACCAGCATCGGCGACGGGGAGGTCTGGGCGACATGCGCCAGAAATTGTTTACGGAGAATCATACTATTATCCATTTATGCGGATTCGGGTCAAAGACGCCGAATCCTCCTATAAATCCAGAGTCATACCGCTGCGCTGCAAAATCGCTTCGGAGTCCTTCACGCTGCGCCGCATCCAGCGGCAGAGCGTCTGTCTCTTATACACATCTCCGAGCCCACGAGACTGCAGCTAATCTCGTA
>ENA-OZMM01000538-OZMM01000538.1-human-gut-metagenome-genome-assembly--contig:-NODE-538-length-9744-cov-3.249252_pt1 | contig 9744 bp, 7 predicted proteins | sample MGYA00244193_ERZ653821 | MGnify/ENA primary metagenome ERZ653821 (study PRJEB26926, sample SAMN06164832) | human gut metagenome | biome: ENVO:00009003; feature: ENVO:2100002; material: ENVO:00002003...
TTCCAAATCAGTTCATTATTGTTCAAACTGGCATCATCATATCCTCTACGGGACTGGTTGGTGATATTAGTAGACAATGTCATCTGCCATGGTAAAGTGACATTGGTACTCGCTCCATATGAGAATGTATAAGGATTCTGGTTCTTTTCAGGACGCAGCTTGCTACGTTCCGCTGTATACTCAATAGAACCATTCAATGAAAATTCAAACCAGTCATTCCGATAGGACCCATTCAGATTCTCCGCCAAAGTCAAACCGGTAGTCGTATTCTTATCATCATGCAATGTTTCCTTATTGTATAAGAACGCTACCTGATTCCGGTAGCTCACACGAGAAAAAGAATTTATAGTAAACTTTTTATTCTTCAAAGCCGAATTAAAACCGAACAATCCAAACGCATTCCAGTTTCCATTGATATTCTGAGGAGTTGAAGTAGTACCACCCGTATTCTCATCATATACCGTACTATTACTGATACTATTCTGAGTAGCAGTGAAATTTACATGAGTCATTATGCCACGCTGCTTCTCGGCATTATAAGTGTTATAAAACAAACGCATGGTATGGGCAAACGAAGGCTTCAAACCTGGATTACCCACACGGATATTCAACGGATTGGAATTATCGACAATCGGCAACAGGTTTTCCATACTAGGCTGGCTACTACGCCCACGATAAGTGATACGCAACTGACTTACTTTGGAGAAGCGATAACGAAAATCCAGATTCGGAGCAAAATTGAATACCGTTCTTGTGGTATCAGTCATGTAATCTCCCTTCTTATAGGACAATTTCGTATTTTGAGGCTGTAAGGACATGCCGGCACTCAACTGATATTTCTCCCGGATAAATCGTAGTCCCAAAGAAATATCATGATTAAAGTATTTATATTCAGCATCCTTACTCAAGCTATCCACATAAGCAGTTTCATAGTTTTCGGGTAATCCGTCATTTATATCCCAAGGATACCCCAAATCGTATGTCGATTTATCACTCTTGCTATTCTTATATTGGAATCTATAACTAAATTGCAGGAAAGTAGCCCGTGCTATAGGTTCGCTATAAGTAAACTGTGCTGTATAATTATAATTTTTAGTAGGCATCGTAATGTATTGATTACGATGTTCTATAGAATCCCCTCCTAAATAGTTCTTTATCTGATAATAACGGGTTTCCGATTGAGCATACTGATCGCTGTCATCATCTCCATATCCAAATGAACCACGGAATGTAATGTTACGTCCCTCATTATTCAGTTTCCGGTTCAGCTGCAATGTTGCATTAGCCGACAAACTATTTGATTTGGACAGATTATGTTCATTGGTAGCATTAATACGAGTATCCCTTAACGGATCATCAGACTCTATATTGTCAAAGTTCAAATAATCATTGGGATTTACCACATACTGATAAGGATCCTCATTAAAAGTACCTGACTCTGCAACTGAAGCTCCCCTTGTCTTGTCATAAGAAACATTCGGCCGGAAAATAATATTGGTCATTGAATCGGGACGCCATTCCATACGGAAATCTGCCTTGAAACCTGTTTCCTTATTACTATTGGCTTTGTTTGAATTGGAATAAGAATCCCCCGACTGCAAAAAACGCTGTGAAGATCCGACTGTTACTACATCTGCATCACGATAGTTGTAACGCATACTACCTCCCAATTCCAGTTTTTCTGTTTCTGTAGCAAAATTCGCTCCTAGCATTTTAGTCGCGTTCAATCCATTGTTACGCCTCCAACGAGGTCCTCCTCCCGAAAATCCCTGATCATTCACATTATTGGCGGAACCAATAATAGAAACCTGAGTTTTATCATAAAAACGGTTAATCATAGCTCTTCCTGTATAACGGTCTTCCGTTCCGGCGCCTAAATCCACGTTTCCAAACCAGCCTTGATTCATCCCCTTCTTCACCGTCAAATCGAGCACTGTTTCCTCCTCACCATCATCAATACCCGTAATGCGTGCCAAATCGGATTTCTTATCATAGGTTTTCAGTTTTTCCACCATATCGACTGGCAAGTTCTTCAAACCGGTCTTCACATCACCGCCAAAAAACTCTTTGCCATCTACCATAATCTTTTTTACTTCCTTACCATTGATTTTGATATTACCATCGTCATCTATTTCTGCTCCCGGAAGTTTTTTCACCAATTCTTCCAACATCGCCCCCTCAGGAGTACGATAAGCAGAAGCGTTATAGCCAATAGTATCTTCTGAAATGGTTACCTGCGGAGCCTCGGCTACAATAACCGCCTCACCCAACATGATAGCATCGGTGGGTAAAGTGACTGTTCCAATATTAACACTCGGTTTACCAGCTGTCAGCTGCAAAGATTTTTCCTGAGTAAGGTAACCTACAAATGAAATTTTAAGTACATATTTCCCCGGGCGGGCAGCAATAGAGAATACTCCGTTGTTATTGGTAACATTTCCTACCACCATTGTACTATCGGGTAGAGAAAGTAACTGTACGGTAGCTTGTCCAACCGGGCTTTTATCATCACCATCAATCACAGATCCCGTCACGGTTATGCGCTTGCCACTTTGCGCCCAAGAGAGAGTTGCACAGGTACATACCAGTAACAACAATAATACTAACTTCTTCATTTTTTCTTTTTCCTTGAAATTTTAATGCCTAATGTCCTTTGGACACTCTTGTCGACAAAAGGTTTAACGGAAAAATGTATTTATTTCTTAAACAATCGGTCAACCCGGCTTTTTTGTACACCAAATTCCAGACAAATAACATTAAAAACCATATAAACTATAGCAATGGAATTATCCGCTTCTTCCAGATTTCCATTATATACTCCTCTGACCAACATTACAATATAATAAATGCCCAACAAATAAATAGCATAACAAATAGCCTTGATACGTATTCGGGAAATCTTCTCATTCTCATCCTTCACTTTTGCCAAGAAGATCATAAACAAAGAAAACCAGATAAGTAACTTGATAGAAGCCTTTGTAAACAACAGGTTACTATCGTTTATCATGCCAAACATAAACATGAACAACGGTACGAAAACAGACAACAACAGAACAACATATCCCATCGTCCTACAATAAACCGGTAAAATTCCTTTCATTATTTTATATTTTAACGTACAAAAGTAATTATTTGTAAGCAAAGAACGGTCATCTTTTTGCTTTTTTACCTAAATTTGCAGGCAAATAATAGAAAATATGAGTAAACAAGAAGCTATTATCTGCCATAACTTAGAAGAAAATCTCAATAAGGCAATAAACCAATGCCCACATGACAAATTATTTGTCTTGGCTGACGAACATACACGTGAACTTTGCATTCCTGTTTTATCAGAATTTGATTGTATTAAAAATGCCCATTTTATTTATATAGGGGCTGAAGATGTGCACAAAAACTTGGAAACACTGGCATATGTATGGAAAGAGTTGGGAGATAAAGGTGCAAGCCGTCATTCGCTACTTATCAATTTAGGTGGAGGGATGGTTACAGATTTAGGAGGATTCGCCGCATCAACTTTCAAACGAGGGATCAAATATATTAATATTCCTACCACACTGCTGGCTATGGTTGATGCATCTGTAGGAGGCAAGACCGGAATCAATTTCAACGGATTAAAGAATGAGATCGGAGTCTTCTCTCCTGCCGAAAGTGTATTGATTGACGCTAATTTTCTAAAATCACTGGATATTCGCAATCTATTGTCCGGATACGCTGAAATGTTGAAACATGGTCTTATCAGCACCCATGATCATTGGATAGAATTGTTGAAATTTGACTTCAACAATATAGATTACAAGGTCTTACAGACTTTAGTCGGAAAATCTGTACAGATTAAAGAAGATATAGTGGAACAGGATCCTTTTGAAAGAGGAATCCGCAAAGCTTTAAATCTGGGACACACCGTAGGGCATGCTTTTGAAAGTCTGGCATTAGAAACACAGCATCCGATATTACATGGTTACGCTGTGGCATGGGGAATAGTTTGTGAACTTTATTTCTCCCATATCAAAACTGGTTTTCCTAAAGACAAGCTACGTCAGACCATCCTGTTCGTCAAAGAACATTATGGAGTTATGCCTTTTAATTGCAAACAATATGAACGCCTCTATGAATTCATGAAACATGATAAGAAAAACTCAGCAGGCATTATCAATTTCACCCTATTAACTGAAATAGGAAATATACAGATTAATCAATCGGCAAGTAAAGACGAAATTTTTGAAATGCTGGATTTTTATCATGAATCCATGGGTTGCTGATCTCCCTTCAAACAGATGGAAAGGATTGTACAAACTTTCCATCTGTCCGATACAATAAAAACATCTTTTATTTATTCCCAATTATAATCGATCAAACTTTTAACAATCAAGCAATTAGAGTATTTATAATACATTAGTTAAAAAACAGACCAATCATTTAAAAAAGACAAATATAAAGCACCTTTTTTCCGTAAAATTGTTCCTAAATACCATTGATCAACTTTTCAATGCTTCAGAAACCCTATTTTTGCATTATATAATTGGTTGGTATAAATGTTATATAAGGAATTTGAAAAGAATAGAGAAGATATATTAGAGAATGAATTTTGCATGCAATCTAATGCATCAACATTGCCCATTACAGATTGCCCTTCTTATACCCCTATATGTACTATTGGAATCTGTATACAAGGAAATGCTAAAATAAGAATGGATTCTCAAGAATATACTATACACCCACATGATGTTTTTGTCTTTATGCCGGGACTGCTAGTCTCAGTCATAGAGACAAGTCCTCATTTCACAACAAACTATTTTACACTTTCAAACACATTTTTCTATGATGTAATAAAAACTATCAGGAGTTTTTCTCCTCAATTTTTCTCTTACATGAAATCTCGTTTCCTTTATCCCTTGCCGGAACAAGAGATGCAGTATTTCATGAATTATTATACGTTACTGAAGAGTCGGATCAAACTTCCCAAAAGTTTTTCCAGAGAAGCAATTATAGCTCTGCTAAGAATTATATTCCTAGATTTATATAACGATTTTGAAAATTACATCAATCATAGAAATAATACAAGTACAACACGTAAAGAAGATTTAACGCATAGATTCTATACGCTAATGATGGACAACTACAGAGAGCATAAAGAGGTTATCTTTTATGCCGACAAACTTCATGTTTCTTCCAAATATCTGTCTGAAGTAGTTAAAGAAACCAGTGGAAAATCTCCTAAGGACTGGATTATAGATTATTCATTACTGGAGATAAAAGAATTATTGAAAAACAGTTCTCTTAATATTCAGGAAATAACAATCAGAACTAAGTTCCTGAACCAGTCTGCTTTAGGTCGTTTTTTTAAAAGACACACCAATATGTCTCCCTCTGAATATAGGGAATCGACTTATTAGTTTCATCAATACCTTGCATAAAAAGATGCACTTTTAATGTAAAAAAGTACAGAGAATATTTGCAAATACCAAAAAAAGCCGTACCTTTGCATCCGCAATTCGGGGTGTAGCTCAGCCCGGTTAGAGTACGCGTCTGGGGGGCGTGTGGTCGCTGGTTCGAATCCAGTCACCCCGACAAGCTGAGCATGAAGGAGTTTAGTGAAAACTAACTCCTTCTTTTTATTATACTACCCAACATTGATCTTACCTTACCGAAACCAATATTCGGGGCCCAGCGGAAATTTCGCATCATCAGATAAATAAAAGGGGCAGTTCTTATATGTCTCTCTCGTATTCGTTATACAGAAATAACATTAATGAAAATATAACAAATAAAGCTGTTAAAGAACTCATCAACCAAAAACCTTTTTCATACCTTTGCTCTACAAATTTCATGAAGATGTCCGAACGCAAAATAATACATATCGATATGGATGCATTCTACGCATCGGTAGAACAGCGTGACAACCCCGAATTATGTGGAAAACCGCTTGCTGTGGGACACGCTGAAGAACGAGGTGTGGTAGCTGCTGCCAGTTACGAAGCCCGTCGTTACGGAGTACATTCCGCCATGTCATCACAAAAAGCCAAAAGACTTTGCCCAGAACTGATTTTTGTTCCAGGGCGGATGAATGTATATAAAGCTGTATCCCGGCAGATACACGATATCTTTCATACCTATACAGATATCATAGAGCCTCTGTCACTAGACGAAGCCTTTCTGGATGTAACTGAAAATAAAGCAGGCTTTTCACTTGCTATAGATATAGCCAAAGATATAAAAAAGCGTATCCGCAAAGAATTGGGATTGATAGCTTCAGCCGGGGTCTCTTATAACAAATTTCTAGCCAAAATAGCATCGGATTACCGCAAACCCGACGGATTATGTACAATACATCCCGACCAAGCATTGGATTTCATCGCCCATCTTCCCATCGAATCTTTTTGGGGAGTAGGTCCGGTCACAGCCCAAAAAATGCACGCATTAGGTATTCATAATGGTACCCAATTACAAGCCTGCACTTTAGAAATGCTTACCCGACAGTTTGGCAAAGCAGGTAATCTATATTACGATTTTGCACGAGGCATAGACCTCCGTCCTGTAGAACCCATAAGAATCCGTAAGTCCGTAGGATGCGAACATACATTGGAAAAAGACATTTCTCTTCATTCTTCCGCCATCATTGAACTATATCATGTAGTCACCGAATTGCTAGAAAGACTGAAACGCACTAATTTCAGTGGTAATACACTTACTTTAAAAATAAAATTCCATGACTTTAACCAAATAACCCGCAGCATCACTCAAGACAGTGAACTGACAAGCATGGATAAAATTCTTCCTTTAGCAAAAAAATTACTGAAAGAAATTGATTATGAAAGCCACCCCATCCGCCTTATCGGACTATCCGTATCTAATCCAAAAGAAGAAATAAAAAAACAATGGGAACAACTTTCATTGGAATTTAAAGAGTGGGATGATTAAGGTACTGGATAAATGAATCAATATAAGATTCCATTGTTTCAAACCCTTTCACTCCATTCTTTAATTCTAATCCATAATATATTCCCGCCAGCAAACCTGTCAATGCTCCTACCGCATCACTTGACTTACCTGAGTTTATAGCCGAAAATACGCACTCCTTATAACTATTTCCTGCCATAAACCAATTGACCACTGACTCCACCGTATCTACAACAAAGCTTCCATTACAAAGATTTTGCCTGTTAACCTCCACACCACATCTCTGCTCAGCCTGCTGTAATGCCTGTCCTTTATCTTCATACTCCAACAGGCAACGAATAAACTCAATAAAAAACCAAGTATACTTAAAGCTATAACGACTATTATGAGTAATCTTAATAAAAGGAAAAATCTCCTCTTTAGATAAAGGCGAAAAAGCCAAAACACAACATCCCATCAAACTACGGTTGCCGCTATTAGAATCCGAAGACACTCCCCTGAAATTTTTCATGATTGCTTTTTGGGTTACCTGATCAATATCAAACTCAATGTTTTCTCCTGTATACTTTCTATTAAAATACCAATCTCTTAAATTCTGCTGATAAAGTTCCAAATTACAACGACTGTCCAAAGCACATAATAACATCGAAGTATTTCCTGAACATTTGTCTCCCCGAAGATAAGATTTTGTCCACATAGGTTTAAATGTCCCTTTTCCTTTTCCCCTGTAAGGCATTCCCAACCAATCTCCTAATATAAATCCCGTTAGTCCTGTTTTAATTCTTTTCATGGCATGTGTTTAATTACAAAGTACAAAAATAATAAAAAGAGAAACAAAACCTTGCCTTCCGCTGTTAAATTCATAATTAATGGGTATTGATAAGTATGTATGCTACAACTAATTTTGCCGCCAACAGAAAATGTATTACCGGGTAATAAAGAAAGGAGAACAAATGAAAAGAATCGTATTACTCCGCCATGGAGAAAGTACTTGGAACAAAGACAACCGTTTTACAGGATGGACAGATGTAGATTTAACCGAAAAAGGTATCGCTGATGCCAACCAAGCAGGTATACTCTTAAAAGAAAAAGGATTTCATTTTGATAAAGCTTACACTTCTTTTTTAAAGCGTGCGGTCAAAACATTAAACTGTGTCCTAGATAAAATGGATCAAGACTGGATACCTGTAGAGAAAAGTTGGCGCCTAAATGAGAAACATTATGGCGCATTGCAAGGATTAAACAAAAGCGAAACAGCTTCTAAATACGGAGAAGAACAAGTCTTGATATGGCGCCGTAGTTTTAACGTAGCCCCCAATGCCCTACCGGAAGATGATCCGCGCAATCCGAAAACAGATACCCGTTATAAAGAAGTTCCTGACAAAGATCTTCCACGTACCGAATCTCTGAAAGAAACAGTAGAACGTATATTACCTTATTGGAAATGCATCATCTTCCCCAATCTAGCTACAGCAAACGAACTGCTGGTAGTAGCTCACGGAAACAGCCTCAGAGGAATTATTAAATATTTGAAACATATACCGGATGAGGAAATTGTAGGTCTTAATCTACCTACTGCTGTTCCGTATGTATTCGAGTTTGATAATGACCTGAATTTGAAGAAAGACTACTTTTTGGGAGATCCGGAAAAAATAAAAAAACTAATGGAAGCTGTAGCCGATCAAGGAAAAACCAACCCCGGTGGCAGGAAATAATTTTCCTGCGCTGTCCGAAACCTCCATCACAGAATGGAGAATACATCAAAATAGTGTTTTCAATAGTGCATTCAAACGCAATCATACGCTTTTATACTAGAAAGAAAACACTATGGATAAAAAATTATTAATCAATTAAAGAAAAAAGAGTATGAGCAAAATAACAAATTTATTGGGTGACCAAGCAGCATTTTATTTAGAGCACACCTGTAGAACTATAGATAAATCATTAATCCATATCCCTTCTTCAAGCACCATTGATGATACTTGGATATCATCAGACCGCAATATTCGTACCCTGAGCAGTATTCAAACCCTGTTAGGACACGGGCGACTTGCAAATACAGGGTATGTATCTATTCTTCCTGTAGATCAAGGCATAGAACATACAGCAGGAGCCTCATTTGCCCCCAATCCACTTTACTTTGATCCGGAAAATATTGTAAAACTCGCTATTGAGGGGGGCTGTAATGCCGTAGCCTCTACTTTCGGAGTATTAGGTTCCGTTGCCCGCAAATACGCCCACAAGATTCCTTTTATTGCCAAACTAAATCACAATGAATTATTGACTTATCCCAATTCTTACGACCAAGTGATGTTTGGTACTGTAAAAGAAGCCTGGAATATGGGGGCTGTAGCAGTAGGTGCCACTATCTATTTCGGTTCTGAACAGAGCCGCAGACAACTGGTTGAAATAGCGGAAGCTTTTGAATATGCCCACGAACTAGGCATGGCTACTATTTTATGGTGTTACTTACGTAACAATGCTTTTAAAAAAGACGGTGTAGATTATCATGCAGCAGCCGATTTGACCGGACAAGCCAATCATTTGGGAGTTACTATCAAGGCAGATATTGTAAAACAGAAATTACCGGTCAATAACGGTGGCTTTACAGCCATTAAATTCGGAAAGACAAATGATAAAGTTTATACCGAACTGACTTCAGAACATCCTATCGACCTCTGTCGCTATCAAGTAGCCAATGGATACATGGGACGTGTAGGATTAATCAACTCTGGAGGTGAATCTCATGGCAGTTCTGATCTAAAAGACGCAGTAATAACAGCAATCGTCAATAAACGCTGTCTCTTATACACATCTCCGAGCCCACGAGACTGCAGCTAATCTCGT
>ENA-OZMM01000541-OZMM01000541.1-human-gut-metagenome-genome-assembly--contig:-NODE-541-length-9733-cov-3.925708_pt1 | contig 9733 bp, 10 predicted proteins | sample MGYA00244193_ERZ653821 | MGnify/ENA primary metagenome ERZ653821 (study PRJEB26926, sample SAMN06164832) | human gut metagenome | biome: ENVO:00009003; feature: ENVO:2100002; material: ENVO:00002003...
CCTCACGGCTTTTAAAGTAGACGTCATCCTTTTTGTTGCTGACGAGGACTGCATGAACAGACTTCATGCCTATGCGGAAAATCGGTTCCACGAACTAAATGATAATTATCGCAGATATATTGCCACTATCGACTCAGAGAAAATCCGCAGAGATTACGACAGCATCGTCTCTGACGGTGATGTGGTCAGCAAGCATAACTTCCGTCTTCCGGAGACAATACAGGTTCCGCATGAGGCCGGTGGCAAAGAATACCGTGATCACTTGTTCGTTAGTGATACCACGGGAACAGCGAAACTGAAGCTAAACGGCTGGGAGGCTGATCTTATTGCAGAGGAAGAAAAGCGACAGGATTTTGTCTGCTGGATTCGCAATCCTTCCAGAGCGTCATGGGCACTGTGCATTCCATATGAAATCAACGGAGAGATTAAACCGACTTATCCCGATTTTATCATAGTGCGCGAAGATGAGCATCTTGGCTATGTGATTGATATCCTTGAGCCACACAGCGCAGACTTTAAGGACAATCTTGGAAAAGCTAAGGGCTTTGCAGAATACGCAAGGCAGAATCCGGGTGTCGGTAGAATCCAGCTTATCCGTATGGGTAAGGATGCAGCGGGAAGAACTCAGTTCAGACGACTGGATATGTATAAAACCGCAATCCGTGAAAAGGTTTCTCGTGCGATAAACACAGATGAGCTAGACCATATCTTCGATACAGATGGTGTCATTGAGTAAGAATCAAAATATCTAGGCGTCTTCACAACTTCTGCAACTTTGATACTTTTGTGGTGAAGCTAGGTAATAACCAAACGAAACCTTCCGCAGATTTCATCCAATGTGAAGATGAATTCTGCGGAAGGTTATGTTTTAGGAGGCTATGAATGTGCAAGTTGTGATAGTTGTATCTTCATAGGTGACTAAAACGAGGGGTGTCCAGAGGGGCGCAGCTCCTTGGCGCTGGGTTTCCAATAGGGGCGAGAAGCATCCCTGTTGGCACACGATTTTCCGCAGGAAAGTCTAGTGTGTTATACCTTTGCTTCCGGCTGACGCGGGAAAGGGGCTGGCTTCGCCATCTGCTGTACGGGCAGATAGCGGTTGGCGGACACTTTTCTGCGTCAGTAGGACAGGCGGATTTTGTGACACCAAGGTGACACAAATGCAGGATTTTTGAGAAGCAAAATCCGACTGGCCGGAAAAGGAAGTGAAGGTATATACATCAATCGAAGCATCACTCAAATGCAGCTCATGCAGAGCTGTGTTTGGGTGATTTTTTGTTTCCGTTCGTCCCATCAGGAAGTCGCAGGAAACACCGTAATAGTCAGCCAGCAACAGAATGCTGTACGGGCTGATGTCCTTGCCGTTATCCGATTCGTATTTGCCAAGTGCGGATTTCGAGATACCCACCTCGGCGGCAAGCTGCTCCAACGTCAGCTTTTGTGCTGTTCGTAAATCCTTCAAACGTTCCCCGATTGTCAGCTTAACCTGCATACACCAGCCTCCTTTGCAGCTTTTTCTGTATTATATCATGCTTTTCCGTTTTTGTCTCAAAGCGTGGAAAATCCTACTTTCATCCGGCTTTTCCTACCTCTTGGATATACGGGAAAGAGCCTGTTTTCTTACTAAAATTTAGACGTAAACCACGCAGCACCTTGAAAATTTCATGATCGTCCGATGAGGATATGCTTCCGGAGAAGTACCGCATTCCGCGTACCAAGGAAGAGGCAACGCCGGGGTAAGGACTCGGGCAGGAACGGCATCGGGTAGAACGGCGAAGTTCAATTATTTTACAGGAGGAAACAGGTATGGATTTATTTACACAAATCAAGATGGCAGTTTCCGTAAAAGAGGCTGCCGAATACTACGGATTGGAAGTAAACCGTGGCAACATGGTCTGCTGCCCCTTCCACGCCGACCGTACACCCAGTATGAAGCTGAATGAGGATTACATCTACTGCTTCGGGTGCGGAGCCCACGGCGATGTGATCGACCTTGTGGCAAAGCTGTTCAACCTGAGCAGCTATGACGCAGCGAAAAAGCTGGCGTATGACTTTGGGATCGACCCGGACAAGCCCCCGGCTGCGGCAGCGCTGCGGAAACCGAAATATCCGCTGGCAAAGGCGTTCCAGAGAGAGGAACTGCATTGTCAGCGGGTATTGCGCGATTATCTGCATCTTTTGGAGCGCTGGAAGGTGCAGTGCTCACCCAAAACGCCGGAGGATACCATTGATGACCGCTTTGTGGAAGCCTGCCAGATGCTCGATTATATCGAGGATCTGGCAGATATTTTAACCTTTGCGGAGTTGGAGGTTCGTGTGAAAACTGTGGATATGCTTCAAAAGGACGGCATGATCGACCGACTGGAAGAACGCCTGAAACGGACGGAAAAGGAGGTGGATGCCCGTGACGAAACGGAAATCAGCTAATTTAGACGCGCCCATCTGGTTTGACGGCACAAATATCAATGAGGCGCTGTTCTTTGATGAATTTCTGAGCAGCCGGAAAATCATCTTTGCCGATGGTGCTTTCTTTACACCGGACGGCAGAGTGACCGACGATCTGCCGCTTCGGGGCGAAATCTATGAGGAACTGAAATGCTGCGCCGTGAACAATATTCCCCGCAAGATCACCAACATTCTGGAAGTGATGAAGCTGGCGGCTAATATAGGGGACTTTGTACCAGAGGCAGATAGAATCCATCTGGCAAACGGTACTTTGAAGCTGGACGGCAGCTTCACCGAGGGCAGGCCGAACATTGTGCGGAGCAGACTGCCGGTGGCATATCGCCCCGACGCACCGGCTCCCGTTCGGTGGCTTTCTTTTCTGGACGGGCTTCTTTACGCGGAGGACATTCCCACCTTGCAGGAGTTCATCGGTTATTGCCTGATCCCCAGCAACAAGGGGCAGCGCATGATGGTGATTAAGGGGAACGGCGGCGAAGGAAAATCGCAGATCGGCGCTGTGCTGGGTGCGCTTCTCGGCAGCAACATGAAGGACGGCAGTATTGGCAAAATTTCCGAAAACCGTTTTGCCCGTGCGGATCTGGAACACATTCTGCTGTGTGTGGATGACGATATGCGGATGGAAGCGCTGCGGCAGACCAACTACGTCAAGTCCATCGTGACCGCTCAAGGCAAAATGGATTTGGAGCGCAAGGGCAAGCAGAGCTATCAGGGTTGGATGTTTGCCCGCCTGCTGGCGTTCTCCAATGGCGATCTGCAAGCGCTATATGACCGAAGCGACGGATTTTACCGCCGCCAGCTTGTACTGACCACCAAGGAAAAGCCTGCGGGGCGGGTAGATGATCCTGATCTTGCCGAAAAAATGAAAGCGGAGGTCGAGGGTATCTTCCTGTGGGCATTTGAGGGCTTACAGCGGCTTGTTGCCAACAACTTCAAGTTCACGGAGAGCCAGCGCACACGGGATAATCGGGAGGCAGTCAAGCAGGATAGCAACAACGTCTTTGATTTTCTGGAATCAGAGGGATACATCCGGCTGAAAGCAGACTGCACCATCAGCTCAAAAGATTTGTACGAAATTTACCGGATGTGGTGCGAGGAAAACAATCTGACGCCGCTTAAACGCCGCAGCTTCAGCGACAGTGTGATTGCCAGCCAGACCAAGTATAATCTGGAATACTGCAACAAGATCACTAACGCTGCCGGACGGCGCGTATGGGGCTTTTTCGGTATTGAAGCGATTGCGAAACCTAATATAAATGGGTTTTCTGATGTCTCAGAGCGTACGTACGTACCGGAGGAATGGCGATGAATTTTCTCGACGTCGTGCCGTGTACGTATGTACGCAGCGTTTCTCCTCAAACACCGCCATATAGGAAAAGCGCTGACCACCAGAGCCTATATTTTCGGGCATAAATCAAACCAGGTGGAATCCGCAAATTATTTGCCTGATGGCAGAAATGCTTTTACGGAATCGCGCTTCTCGGAATAGCAAAGCAGATGCGCGGAAATATGAGAAATTACACGGTTTAGAGCAAAGCCACACGGAACAGAAAAGTCGATAGGTGTCACCTGTGAACAGGACTTCATAACGGCAATTCTGAGCGGATTTGATGGCAACAGAATTTTTCACGAGGCAGCGAAGTGGATACGCCGGAGGGCGTACCTGCTTCGCTTTGTCATTATTTGAATTTTGGAGGGGATCTGAATATGAGCGTACGCAATGAGATCAAGGCGCAGATCGTTCGTGCCGGTTTTACCATGCAGGAGGTTGTTGACCTATTACATGATGAATATGGCTGGTCGGACAGCGTTTCCAATTTGTCCGCCAAGCTGCAACGGGAGAGCATCCGATATAAAGAGGTCGTCGAGCTTGCCGACACGCTGGGTTATGAACTGATTTGGCAGAAACGGAGGGAGAAATAAATGAGTAAGCCACAGTTTGCGATTCTCCGCTTTGCAAAGTATAAAGGACCGGAAATTTCTAATATTGAGGCGCACAATGAGCGCACAAAAGACGAATACGCCAGCAATCCGGATATTGACAAGAGCCGCAGCCACCTGAATTTCCACCTGCTCGAACCGGAGCGCAAATATCGTGCAGAGGCAGAACGGCAGATCAAGGATGCCGGTTGCCGCACCCGTTCGGACAGCGTGCGGCTGGTGGAGGCTCTTGTGACCGCAACGCCGGAGTTCTTCAAGGGCAAGAAAAAAGCTGAAATCAAAGCCTATTTTCAGGAGGCGCTGAACTTTATCAGGGAACACCAAGACCCGAAAACCATTATATCTGCTGTGGTGCATATGGACGAGAAAACGCCTCATATGCACCTTTCTTTTGTCCCACTAACAGAGGACGGGAGGCTCTGTGCCAAGGAAATCGTAGGCAATAAGAAGAAGCTGACACAGTGGCAGGACAGGTTTTGGGAGCATATGGTCAAAAAATACCCCGATTTGGAGCGCGGCGAGAGTGCCAGTGAAACCGGACGCGACCATATCCCACCGCGGGTATTCAAGGAAATGACTCGCCTGACCAAGCAGAAGGCCAAGCTGGAAGAATTGCTTTCAGGCGTCAATGCGTTCAATGCCAAAGGAAAAGCAGCAGAAATCGGCGCTTTTTTGGACAAGTATATTCCTGCTGTGGAGCAGATGCACACGACACTGAAAAAGTACAATACGGCGTTCACGGTCACGATTGCCGAAAATAAAAAGTTGAAAAAGAAAACGGAGCAGTTGGAGCAGTCGCTGGACAAAGCCACGCAGGGAAGCACCCTGAAAAAGCTGGCTGACGCCAAGCTGCATCGGGATTATGAGGATGCCGTCGCCGTACTGGATCGTATTCCGAAGGAAGTGCTGGCGGCATATACACACAGAACGGAGAAAGAGAGGGAGACTGCCTATGGTAGATGAATGGAGCGGCTTCGCCGCTTTGCTGGCAAATTTGATTGAAAAGTATGCCGTGGTTCTGAATCTTGATGCGCTGCCCGATCTCGTCATAGAGGAAGCCGTGCCTGAAAAAGACAGGGCAGATGAGATGATTCACGAAAACGATATTGAACCCGTGAAAGCGGCATGATATAATTGTCATGAAATAAGTGTCCAAACCGCCATTGCAGGAGCAAAAGCTCCTGCAATGGCAGAAAACGAGGTGAAGCGAGCATGAAACGCTGGGAGAATGAGCAGAACAATTCTGAAATGATGATTTATACCACAGAGGACGGCTTGACAAAGATCGAAACGACCTTTGATGGCGATACGGTTTGGCTTTCCATTGACCAGATGGCAGAGCTGTTTCAGCGTGATAGAAGTGTGATCGGCAAGCACGTGCGAAACATTTTCAAAGAGGGAGAGCTTCAAAAGGCAGCAGTATGGGCAAAATTTGCCCACACTGCTGCCGACGGAAAAGTGTATGATGTCGATTATTATAATCTTGATGTTATCATTTCTGTCGGCTACCGTGTGAAATCTCAGCGCGGCGTGCAGTTTCGTATTTGGGCAACGGGGATTTTGAAGGAGTATATGCGAAAAGGCTTTGCTCTGGATGATGAGCGCCTGAAAAATCTGGGCGGCGGCGGATACTTCAAGGAGCTGCTGGAGCGTATCCGCGATATCCGTGCTTCGGAAAAGGTGTTTTATCGACAGGTGCTTGAAATCTACGCCACCAGTATTGACTATGACCCAAGAGCGGAAATCTCCATTCAGTTTTTCAAGAAAGTCCAAAACAAGATTCATTATGCCATTCATGGACAAACCGCGGCGGAGGTCATTTACACACGCGCCGATGCGGAGAAAGAATTTATGGGCTTGACCACCTTTGCGGGCAGTCAGCCCACGCTGAAAGAGGCAGTGGTTGCCAAAAACTATCTGAACGAGAAAGAGCTTCGTGCTATGGGGCAGCTTGTATCCGGCTATCTGGATTTTGCGGAACGACAGGCGGAGCGGGAGCAGGCAATGACCATGCAGGACTGGTCGGAGCATCTTGATCGGATTTTGACTATGAGTGGAGAGCAACTGCTGATTGGCAACGGAAGTGTCAGCCATAAGCAGGCTATCGACAAGGCAACCGGCGAGTACAGAAAATACAAAGCCCGTACCCTCAGTGAAGTTGAGCGCGATTATCTGGATTCCATCAAGCTGTTGGAGCAGAAAACAGATAAAAAGTAGGCTGAGGCGGAGAAGATATGATGAAAAAAGAAAAGGTAAAAGTCTATATCTATACTCGCGTGTCCACTGCCATGCAGATTGACGGATATTCTCTGGATGCACAGAAATCCAGAATGAAAGCCTATGCCGAGTTCAATGACTATGAGATCGTGGGTGAATACGAAGATGCAGGTAAATCCGGCAAGTCCATTGAAGGGCGCGTGGAGTTTAACCGCATGATGGAGGATATCAAGTCTGGTAAAGACGGCGTGTCCTATGTACTGGTGTTCAAACTCTCACGTTTCGGCAGAAATGCGGCGGATGTCTTGTCTACCCTACAGGTCATGCAGGATTTTGGCGTTAACCTGATTTGCGTGGAGGACGGGATTGATTCCTCCAAGGATGCGGGAAAGCTGATGATTTCCGTTCTTTCGGCTGTGGCTGAAATTGAGCGTGAAAATATCCGTGTGCAGACCATGGAGGGCAGAATCCAGAAAGCCCGTGAAGGGAAATGGAACGGCGGCTTTGCGCCATATGGCTACAGGCTGGAAAAAGGGCAGCTTTTCATCAATGAGGAAGAAGCTGCGGCAATCCGCGTGATTTTTGACCAGTATGTGCATACGGATACCGGCGCAAACGGCCTTGCAAAATACCTTGCAACCCACGGGATTCACAAAATTCAAAGACAAAACGGAAAAAATCCCTTATTCGATGCGGCGCTGATCCGCAGGATTCTGAAAAATCCGGTATACTGCGGGAAAATCGCCTATGGCAGACGCCGGACGGAGAAGGTGCATGGCACCCGAAATGATTACCGGCTGGTGGAGCAGGACGATTATCTGCTGGTGGATGGACTGCATGAGGGAATTGTCTCCGAAGAACTATGGCACGAGGCGCAGGTCAAGCTGCTGGCGCAAGCGGAAAAATACGAACGCGTCAACAGGGGCAAGGATACAAAAATACATCTGCTGTCCGGTATTGTAAAATGTCCGGTCTGCGGCGTGGGAATGTACGGAAACAAAAGCATCAAGCATAAGGCGGATGGCTCAAAATACAAGGATTTTTATTACTATGGCTGTAAGCACCGTGCGATGACGCGCGGGCATAAATGCAACTTCAAGAAGCAGATCAATGAAGAACTGCTGGACAGCGCCGTTGCGGAGGTTATCGTAAAACTGGTAAGCAATCCGAAATTCGCCGCCATGATGCAGGAAAAATCAGCATGAAGGTGGATACCTCTTCCATTGAGCAGGAGATTGCGGCGCATGAAAAGCAGCTTCGCCAGAGCTACTCCGTAAAGGCTCGGCTGATGGATGAGATTGATTCCCTCGACCCGGACGATAAGCATTACATCAAACGCAAAGCAGACCTTGATGACCGACTTTACAAGATGTATGATAAGATCGAGGATACAGAAAACCAGCTCGTTGCCGCCAGAGCCAAGAAGATGGCGATTGAGGCGGAAAAGCTGACAGGCGACAACATCTACAAGGTGCTGATTTTCTTTGATAAGCTCTATTCCGTCATGGACGATCAGGAAAAGCGGCAGCTTATGGAATCGCTGCTTTCCGAAGTCCAGATTTATGAGGAACGGCAGCCCAACGGTCAGTGGCTCAAGGCCATCAAGTTCAAGCTCCCAATCATTGCGGAAGATATGAGCTTGAGTTTGGATAACGATGCACATATCGAGGCAATCGTTCTATTGTCGCGAAAATAGACCTTGCGCCGTAAGATCCCTATGCCGCGGTGCCGCCTGAGCAAAACAGCGAGGCCAGAATAGCGACAAATTCCGCGGGAGCCGGCTTTTGAGGCAGGGGAGAGCGCGATAAGCGCTTGAGCAGCCGGGGATCACGGGCCCAAAGAGTATCAATGACGCTGCAAATGTCTCTTTCTACGCAGAGACAGTCGGTTTCATATTGCTGGGCAACGACCGGATAAAGCCAGCGCTCTGCGAGCAGGCAGCGCGCCGGCTGCTGAAACGCCAGATATACCGCATAGGAAATATGAAAAAAGCCGGAATTGTCTGCGGACAGACCAAGCCGACGCAGCAAACCGTATATATCTCCTATCGTCATAGCGACTACGCCACCTCTCTGCCCTCCGCTTTTGTGATCTCGCCGCGGAGTGCGGTCAGGAATTCCTTCATTTCATCTTCCTTGAGCATCAGCAGCAGAAAAATGAGGGCAACTGTTGAAAAACAGTAGATGCCCCGTTCCAGATCGCTGTATGCCCGGCCTGTGATACGGAGCTTTTCTGCCATTTCCTCCTGCGTCATGCCCCGGCTTTTGCGCAAGGAAGATGCAAATTCCGAAAGGAAGCTTCTGAGCGTCGATTTGTATAGATTCATGGACTTGAGCCTCCGTATCCACCCTGTCATATAAGATGCAGAAATTCTATCTCAATGTGAAGCGTGCTTCCATGTAGCGCGCTTCGCATTGAGCTTTTTTATAGGTTTATACCAATCTTCTATATATAAAATATGATCGCGACGATCGATTTATCTATTTTATGAGTTGCATTTTTCGCGTGAATGATGCAAAATGATGACAGTGATTCGAGGAGATGCTTTTCCTCCCGCAAATTCAAAGATAGGAGTAATAAACAATGATGGAAAATTTGTATTGCGTCAGCCTTGCTGCCAGCGTGATCGCGCTGATATTTGCATGGCTGCAAAGCAAAAAGGTCCTTGCCTTCTCTGAGGGGACGCCGCTGATGCAGAAAATATCCCGCGCCATCCGCACGGGCGCTTCTGCATTCCTCAAGCGGCAGTATCGCACGGTCGCGGTCTTTTTTGCATGCATGTTCGTCGTGCTCTGCGGCATGGCGGCGGCCGGCTTTGTCACATGGTTCGTGCCCTTCGCCTTTGTGACCGGCGGCTTTTTCTCCGGCCTTTCCGGCTTCATCGGCATGACCATTGCCACGCGCGCCAACTGCCGCACGGCTGCCGCTGCGCAGGAGGGACTCAACCGCGGTCTGCGCATCGCTTTCTCCGCGGGCAGCGTCATGGGCTTTACCGTTGTTGGCCTGGGTCTTCTTGATATCTCTCTTTGGTACGCGGTGATGAAGCTCGCCTTTCACTCCTCACTCGAGGAGATCACTGCTGCAATGATCACCTTCGGCATGGGCGCTTCTTCAA
>ENA-OZMM01000544-OZMM01000544.1-human-gut-metagenome-genome-assembly--contig:-NODE-544-length-9697-cov-3.510268_pt1 | contig 9697 bp, 10 predicted proteins | sample MGYA00244193_ERZ653821 | MGnify/ENA primary metagenome ERZ653821 (study PRJEB26926, sample SAMN06164832) | human gut metagenome | biome: ENVO:00009003; feature: ENVO:2100002; material: ENVO:00002003...
CGCCTTGTCGCAAACCGAACTATTTTGGAGAAATGGTGCTATACGTAATAGTCATTTGGCAAAAATGACTACGGTTTACGCGCAATCAATACCGCACGCAGTGGGGCAGGGTAGCCTTCCACCGTCTTGCTGTGGTCGTTCGGGTCAAGGAAGTCGGCCAGCGATTCGGTAATCATCCATTCGGTGCGGCGCTGTTCTTCGGTAGTGGTCACACATACGTCGGCAATGCGCACATCAACAAACCCGCATTTTTCCAGCCAGTTTTTTAGCGCCAGTGCAGACGGGATAAAGTAAACGTTACGCATCTGGGCGTAGCGATCGCCCGGCACCAGCACGGTATTTTCATCGCCTTCGACGACCAGCGTTTCCAGTACCAGTTCGCCGTCTTTAACCAACTGATCCTTTAACTGCCACAGGTGTTCCAGCGGCGAGCGGCGGTGATAAAGCACGCCCATGGAGAATACGGTATCAAAGGCGTTGAGCGCCGGAAGCTGTTCAATACCCAGCGGCAGCAGATGCGCGCGCTGGTCATTGCCCAGCAGTTTACGCACCGCCTCAAACTGGCACAGGAACAGTTGCGTAGGATCGATGCCAACCGCCAGATGCGCTCCAGCGCCAATCATGCGCCACATGTGATAGCCACTGCCGCAGCCGACGTCAAGAATGGTACGACCGGTGAGATCAGACAAGTGCGGCAGGACACGATCCCACTTCCAGTCGGAACGCCATTCGGTATCGATATTGACGCCGTACAGCGAGTACGGCCCTTTACGCCATGGCATCAGGTTACGCATCAGGGTGTCGATACGTTTAAGCTGACCTTCGCTGAGCGGCTCTTTGCTTTCTGCAGTAACGCTGTGCAGTAAGTCCAGCCGATGCGGCGTCAGCTCGGGCAGAAACTCGACGGCGTTTGACCATTGCTTAAAAAGACCGTGCTGATCGCGCTGCCAGGCAGCGATTTGTGCCGGAAGCGTTTCCAGCCAGTGGGAAAGATGATTTTTGGCTATCAGCTGATAAAAGTTACCAAAGTCGATCATGCACTAACCTCAGCTTTCAGCGCCACCAGAGAACCAAAGTTGAAGCACTGGAACCACAATTCGCTGTGTTCGAAGCCTGCCTGATGCAGCCGTGCTTTGTGCGTTTCGACCGAGTCGGTCAGCATCACGTTTTCCAGCATGCTGCGCTTCTGGCTAATTTCCAGTTCGCTGTAGCCATTGGCTCGTTTGAAGTCGTGGTGCATGTTGAACAGCAGCTCGCCAACGTTAGCGTCTTCGAAACTGAATTTTTCAGACAGCACCAGCGCGCCGCCGGGATTCAGCCCTTGATAAATCTTATCCAACAATGCCTGGCGCTCAGGTGGCTCAAGGAATTGCAGGGTAAAATTCAGCACCACCATCGAAGCATTTTCGATAGTAATGTTGCGAATATCGCCTTCGACAACCTCAACCGGGGTCGGTGCCTTATAGGCGTCAATATGACGACGGCAGCGCTCAACCATCGCCGGGGAGTTATCGACAGCAATAATTTTGCAATTCTCGTGATGAATATTGCGACGCACCGAGAGCGTCGCCGCGCCCAGAGAACAGCCCAGATCGTAGATCTGCGTGTTGGGTTGCACGAAACGTTCGGCCAGCATGCCAATCATAGAAATGATATTGGAATAGCCAGGAACGGAACGCTGGATCATATCCGGGAAGACTTCAGCTACCCGTTCATCAAAGGTCCAGTCACCCAGACTGGCGATAGGCGCAGAAAAAAGCGTGTCGCGGTGAGACATAACGTAAAAATCCGGGAAAAATAAAGTGGCGTATTGTGCGCTAATGCAGGGAGAAAACCAACTCCCAGGGCATATACCAAAGATTCGCCAGCACCATTAGCAACAGCGAACACCAGGTTGCGCTCATGCCCGAACGGCGCCAGCGGAATAGTCGGTGGTGGAATCCGTAATAATGCATCAGACGTCCGGCAATCAACATCAGCCCGCAAATATGCACCATCCACGTCTCTGCGCCGTTCATTTCCATAAATAACAGCAGCACTAATGCGACGGGAATATATTCCACTGCATTACCGTGAATGCGGATAGCGCTTTGCAGCTCGCTAAAACCTCCATCGCCATAGGCAACGCGGTATTGCATGCGCAAGCGAACGACGTCAAAGGAGAACTTTATTAACAATAACGCACCCAATACGGCATAAAGCGCGCTTACCATACAAACTCCCTTTTAAAATGGCTGCTGGCACTGACTATGATAGGTGGCATTTTCAGAAAAGAGAAGATTGCTGTGGAATAGAGGGTGCTGATCCGATCTCTGGCAGAGCACTGTGTAAATCTGCCCATAGCGTATCAACAAGCTCCGGGGCCTGTGCGATGTCAGGCGTATGCAAAAAAAGATACGGCGTCGTGGTGCGTTGCCATTGCGGCAGCTTGGTCAGCCAGGCGGCAAAAAGTTCGCTGTTTTGCGCCATATTATCGCTACCGATAAAGCGTACCATCGGATGATTGGCTGTCACCACGGCATGCACCGGAACCTTCGGTTTCTTGCGCTGGGCGTCACGTATCGCTTCAGTATGCGGGATTGCAGCATGCACCGGACGGCTGTCCAGAATCACCCGGTTTACTCCGCGCTCGTGTAAACCGCGATTAAATAGCTGTTCGGCTTCGCCTTTGGCAAAGAAGTCCGGATGGCGAACTTCCACACCGTAGGTAAAGGATTTCGGGAGCGCATCGAGAAACTGCCACAGTGCAGGCAGGTCGCGTGGGCCAAAAGTCGCGGGTAACTGCAGCCAGTATTGTCCAATACGCGATTCCAGTGGCGACATGCGTGTAAAAAATTCCTGTACCAGGTCATCACAATTACGCAGAGCGGCCTGGTGCGAAATAGTCGCCGGAAATTTAAAACAAAATCGAAACGCATCGGTGGTCTGTGCCTGCCAGCGGGAAACAATATCGGCTTTTGGCAGCGCGTACAGCGTAGTATTGCCCTCCACGCAGTTAAAGTGGCGGGCATACTCTTCAAGGCTGGTGATCCCCAGACGCACCCATTTTGGATGCGTCCACTGGGGTAAACCGATGTAGATCATAGCGCTTGCAGAATCTCCTCCACGCTGCGAACGCGCGCAATGCGCGGGAAAATATGGGTCATGCTGCCCTGGTGTTGCTCAGCACTGGCGGCGCTACAGGCATCCTCTGCAATGATAAGACTGAAACCCAGCTCCCACGCATTTCGCGCCGTCGACTCAACGCCAATGTTCGTCGAGATCCCGCACAGGACGATGGTATCAATACCCCGGCGACGCAGCTGCAATTCCAGATCGGTGCCATAGAAGGCTCCCCACTGGCGTTTAGTCACTTCGATATCGCTGGCGCATTTCCCCAGAGCCGCCGGGTAATCCCACCAGTTTTCGGGCAACGCTTTTGCCGGAGTCTGAGCGTCTACGGGTTGTTTCAGCGCTTCGGCGTAATCGTCAGACCAGCCGACGCGCACCATTACCACCGGAGAACCGTGGGCACGGAATTTTTCCGCCAACTGCGCGGCGCGGGTAACCACATCATGTGCCGTATGAGGCCCGCCAGCGAAAGGCAGGATCCCTTCCTGTAAGTCAATCACGACAAGGGCAGTTGTTTTTGCGTTCAGTTCCAGCATGGTCACTCCAGTAAAAAATAGAATTCCGTTACACCTTAAGCGCGAATCAGTGTGAAAGGGGCGACAATTTTTGTTATTTTTTGTGAGATTACGCAATGCCCGTCCAGGAAACAGGCGTACAGTCAGTACCGGACTGAGAGTCTATCCCGGTAGGCTCTTATCGTGCGGCAGAATTTCCAGTATAATAGCCGCCTTTTTTCATTCAGTTGTGACATTCAGCTAAAGCTGCGACTTCGTCATCTGCGAGAACAGGTGACAATCCGCCTGCGGCAAAGTTAAGGGATATCTCATGCGTACAGAATATTGCGGACAGCTACGTCTGTCCCACGAGGGGCAGCAGGTGACTCTGTGTGGTTGGGTCAACCGTCGTCGTGATCTTGGTAGCCTGATCTTTATCGATATGCGCGACCGCGAAGGTATCGTGCAGGTATTTTTCGATCCGGACCGTGCGGACGCGTTAAAGCTGGCCTCCGAACTGCGTAATGAGTTCTGCATCCAGGTTACGGGCACCGTGCGTGCGCGTGACGCGAAAAACGTCAACGCCGATATGGCAACGGGCGAAATTGAAGTGCTGGCCTCCGATCTGACCATCATCAACCGTTCAGACTCGCTGCCGTTGGACTCTAACCACGTCAACACCGAAGAAGCGCGACTGAAGTATCGCTATTTAGATCTGCGTCGCCCTGAAATGGCGCAGCGCCTGAAAACGCGTGCCAAAATCACCAGTCTGGTGCGTCGCTTTATGGACGACCACGGCTTCCTCGACATCGAAACACCGATGCTGACCAAAGCGACGCCGGAAGGTGCGCGCGATTACCTGGTACCTTCTCGCGTACATAAAGGTAAATTCTACGCACTGCCGCAATCACCTCAGTTGTTTAAACAGCTGCTGATGATGTCTGGCTTTGATCGCTACTATCAGATCGTAAAATGCTTCCGTGATGAAGACTTACGTGCTGACCGTCAGCCAGAATTTACCCAGATCGACGTTGAGACTTCCTTCATGACCGCACCGCAGGTGCGTGAAGTGATGGAAGCGCTGGTGCGTAACCTGTGGCTGGAAGTGAAAGGTGTCGATCTGGGTGATTTCCCGATCATGACCTTTGCCGAAGCTGAGCGTCGTTACGGTTCCGATAAACCAGACCTGCGTAACCCGATGGAGCTGGTTGACGTTGCCGATCTGGTGAAAGACGTTGAGTTCGCAGTGTTCTCTGGTCCGGCAAACGATGCGAAAGGCCGCGTAGCTGCTCTGCGTGTACCGGGCGGTGCTGCACTGAGCCGTAAGCAGATCGACGATTACGGTAACTTTATTAAGATTTATGGCGCGAAAGGCCTGGCTTACATCAAAGTCACCGAACGTGCAAAAGGCCTGGAAGGTATCACCAGCCCGGTTGCTAAGTTCCTGAACGCAGAAATCGTGGAAGCGATTCTGGCGCGTACCGGTGCGCAAGACGGCGACATGATTTTCTTCGGTGCCGACAACAAGAAAGTAGTTGCCGACGCGATGGGCGCGCTGCGTCTGAAACTGGGTAAAGACCTGAACATCACCGACGAAGCCAAATGGGCGCCGCTGTGGGTTATCGACTTCCCAATGTTTGAAGACGATGGTGAAGGCGGACTGACCGCAATGCACCACCCGTTCACCGCGCCGAAAGATATGACGGCCGCTGAACTGAAAGCTGCGCCGGAAGACGCGGTTGCCAACGCGTACGATATGGTTATCAATGGCTACGAAGTGGGCGGCGGTTCCGTGCGTATTCACAACGGCGACATGCAGCAAACCGTGTTCGGTATTCTGGGCATTAACGAGCAAGAGCAGCGTGAGAAATTCGGCTTCCTGCTGGATGCGCTAAAATATGGTACACCACCGCATGCGGGCCTGGCGTTTGGTCTGGACCGTCTGACTATGCTGTTGACCGGTACTGATAACATTCGTGACGTTATCGCTTTCCCGAAAACCACGGCAGCAGCGTGTCTGATGACTGAAGCGCCAAGCTTTGCCAACGAAGCAGCGCTGGCGGAACTGAGCATTCAGGTTGTTAAGAAGGCCGAGAATAACTGATATGACATATAAACAGCCTGTCTCGGTGTTAGTCGTGATTTATGCAAAGGACACCGGGAGAGTGCTGATGTTACAGCGACGCGACGATCCTGATTTCTGGCAGTCGGTCACCGGCAGCCTTGAAGAAGGTGAAACCGCGTCGCAAGCCGCTATGCGCGAAGTAAAGGAAGAGGTCGCCATTGATGTTGCATCTGAGCAACTGACCTTAATTGACTGTCAGCGCACGGTGGAGTTTGAGATTTTTAGCCATTTACGTCATCGCTATGCACCGGGAATTGAACGTAATACTGAATCCTGGTTTTGCCTGGCACTTCCCTCAGAACGAGAGATCGTGTTCACCGAACATCTGACCTATCGTTGGGTTAATGCGGTTGAAGCCGCCCAATTAACCAAGTCGTGGAGTAACCGGCAGGCGATTGAAGAGTTTGTAATTAACGTCGCCTGAAAAGGCGCGCTTTTTGGAGATATTATTTATGGCAGGTCATAGTAAATGGGCCAACACCAGACACCGTAAAGCAGCGCAGGATGCTAAACGCGGTAAAATTTTCACCAAAATAATTCGTGAGCTGGTGACGGCGGCTAAACTGGGCGGCGGCGATCCGGACGCTAACCCGCGTCTGCGTGCAGCGGTTGATAAAGCGCTGGCTAACAACATGACCCGTGACACCCTGAACCGTGCAATTGCGCGTGGTGTGGGTGGTGATGAAGATTCCAACATGGAAACCATCATCTATGAAGGTTACGGTCCTGGCGGTACAGCCGTTATGATTGAATGTCTGTCTGACAACCGTAATCGTACCGTTGCGGAAGTGCGTCACGCGTTCACGAAAACGGGCGGCAACCTCGGTACCGACGGTTCCGTGGCTTACCTGTTCAGCAAAAAAGGCGTGATCTCCTTTGAACAGGGCGACGAAGACGCCATCATGGAAGCGGCGCTGGAAGCAGGTGCTGAAGACGTAGTGACCTTCGACGACGGCGCAATTGACGTTTACACCGCGTGGGAAGAGATGGGCAAAGTGCGTGACGCGCTGGAAGCGGCTGGTCTGAAAGCGGACGCGGCTGAAGTGTCTATGATTCCATCCACCAAAGCAGATATGGATGCAGAAACAGCGCCGAAGCTGATGCGTCTGATCGATATGCTGGAAGACTGCGACGACGTGCAGGAAGTTTACCATAACGGCGAGATCTCTGATGAGGTTGCAGCTACCTTAGAATGAGGTGGCTGTACCGCAACCTGACAGGAGGTGCGTGATGTCTATTATTCTCGGCATTGACCCGGGGTCGCGCATCACCGGTTATGGCGTAATCCGTCAGGTCGGCAGACAGCTGACCTACCTCGGGAGCGGCTGCATTCGTACCAAAGTTGACGATCTCCCGTCACGTCTGAAGTTGATTTACGCGGGCGTGACGGAAATCATCACCCAGTTCCAGCCGGACTATTTTGCCATTGAGCAGGTCTTTATGGCGAAGAACGCTGACTCGGCGCTAAAGCTTGGACAGGCACGTGGCGTGGCAATCGTTGCGGCGACCAATCAGGATCTACCGGTCTTTGAATACGCGGCCCGCCAGGTGAAACAGACCGTGGTGGGGATCGGTAGCGCGGAAAAAAGCCAGGTCCAGCACATGGTTCGCACGCTGCTAAAACTTCCGGCGAATCCGCAAGCGGATGCTGCGGATGCGCTGGCGATTGCCATTACCCACTGCCATGTCAGTCAGAACGCCATGCAAATGAGCGAGTCGAGGCTGAATTTGGCGCGAGGTCGATTACGTTAGTGACAAATGAGGCTGGATATCTATCCAGCCTTTTTTTATGATAGCGCATTACTTTTTAGCCCTTAACGCAGGAGCGTCACGTGATAGGCAGACTCAGAGGCATCATTCTTGAAAAACAACCCCCGCTGGTCCTTCTGGAAACGGGCGGGGTAGGCTATGAAGTGCATATGCCGATGACCTGTTTCTACGAGTTGCCGGAAGCCGGGCAAGAAGCGATTATTTTCACCCATTTTGTGGTGCGAGAAGATGCTCAGCTATTGTATGGCTTTAACAACAAGCAAGAACGCACGCTGTTTAAAGAGTTAATCAAAACCAATGGCGTGGGACCGAAGCTGGCACTGGCGATCCTCTCCGGTATGTCTGCTCAGCAGTTCGTTAATGCCGTTGAGCGCGAAGAGCTGGGCGCGCTGGTGAAATTACCGGGTATTGGTAAGAAAACCGCTGAACGTCTGATTGTTGAAATGAAAGACCGCTTTAAAGGTTTGCATGGCGATCTCTTTACACCAGCGGCAGATCTGGTCCTGACTTCTCCGGCAAGCCCGACAACGGACGATGCCGAGCAGGAAGCGGTTGCTGCGCTGGTGGCGTTGGGCTATAAACCACAGGAAGCCAGCCGCATGGTGAGCAAAATTGCCCGCCCTGATGCCAGCAGTGAAACCCTGATTCGTGAAGCGCTTCGCGCGGCATTGTGAGGTAAAGGATGATTGAAGCAGATCGCCTGATTTCGGCTGTCAGCACGACCCCTGAAGACCTGGTGGATCGTGCGATCCGCCCAAAATTGCTGGAAGAGTATATTGGCCAGCCTCAGGTCCGCTCGCAAATGGAGATTTTTATCCAGGCGGCGAAGCTGCGCGGTGACGCTCTCGATCACCTGCTGATTTTCGGTCCTCCTGGCCTTGGTAAAACCACGCTTGCCAATATTGTCGCCAATGAAATGGGCGTTAATCTGCGCACCACGTCCGGTCCGGTACTGGAAAAAGCGGGTGACCTGGCGGCAATGCTTACCAACCTTGAACCCCACGATGTGCTGTTTATCGATGAAATCCATCGTCTTTCACCGGTGGTGGAAGAGGTGCTGTATCCGGCGATGGAAGATTATCAACTGGATATCATGATTGGTGAAGGACCGGCTGCACGTTCGATCAAGATCGATCTGCCGCCGTTTACACTAATCGGGGCGACGACGCGCGCCGGGTCGTTAACGTCTCCGTTACGTGATCGTTTTGGTATTGTACAGCGTCTGGAATTCTATCAGGTGGCTGACCTGCAGCACATTGTAGGACGCAGTGCGCGTTTTATGGGCCTGGAAGGCAAATTGCAGGCCGGAAGCTACGAAATTGAAGCAGGAAAATCAAACGGCGAAATTATAGATATTCTGGCGCGCGGGCAGGTTAAAACCGTAAGCTTTACCGTGCCTGAAGGCTACACGGTAGAAAAAACTGCGGCCAAGCTGGCGGCGGAAGGGCTTGGCGATGCGGAAAAATTTAAAGAAGCCGCACGCAACTACACTCCGTATAAATATATGGAAACCAATAATGCCGATGTAAAATACAAGGCAGAAGGCTTTATTTTCCCTTCAACCTACCAGTTTAATGACAGCATGACGGAAAAAGACATGCTTGCCATGATGGTTAAGGAGTTTAATACGCAGATTAACCACGAAAAAATCGGCGAAGCGGCAGAAAAAACCAAAATGTCCATTCACGATATAGTAACCATTGCTTCAATGGTGGAGCTGGAAGCCGTTTTTAAAGAAGAACAGCCGCGCATTGCCGGTGTTTTTCTGCGCCGCTTGCAAATTTACATGCCCATTCAGTCGGATACAACCATTCAATATATACTGGGCGGAGAACAGAAGGCCGAAATCACTATTGCCGATACGCGCATTGAAAATCCGTACAACACGTATGTTAACTCCGGCCTGCCGCCGGGACCGGTTGGCAGCCCCGGCATGGACGCCATTAAAGCCGTGCTGAACCCGGAAAATACGGATTATTTATACTTTGTGGCCGAAAAAGACGGGCACCACCGTTTTACGCGAACTTACGAAGAACATTTACAGGCGATAGAAGATATTCACGGCCCGCAGTAAGGAAGGAACATGACAAGACAAATTGTTAAGCCGGAGCTTTTGGCACCGGCAGGAAATATGGAAAAGTGCAAAATGGCGCTGCGCTACGGTGCGGATGCTGTTTACCCTGTCTCTTATACACAT
>ENA-OZMM01000560-OZMM01000560.1-human-gut-metagenome-genome-assembly--contig:-NODE-560-length-9631-cov-6.174394_pt1 | contig 9631 bp, 8 predicted proteins | sample MGYA00244193_ERZ653821 | MGnify/ENA primary metagenome ERZ653821 (study PRJEB26926, sample SAMN06164832) | human gut metagenome | biome: ENVO:00009003; feature: ENVO:2100002; material: ENVO:00002003...
CAATCCCTTATTTAGTTTTTTTTGAGGTGGCCGTTGTAACGCAACCTTAGGAGGCGAACGCTCTATCCTGCTGAGCTACAGAGACTTATATTAAATTGAGACTGGCAACGATCACTTTTCCCCGTAAGGCAGCTGGTAGAGCACAACCTTAGGAGGCGTGTGCTCTATCCAGCTGAGCTACTGAGACATTTTTAAGATTTATGCAATTTTCATTGCTCGAAGGAATCGAACAATCTGCCGCTTAGGAGGCGGTCGCTCTATCCAACTGAGCTACTGATGCATTTGCCTCTGTATTCTACCTAAATTTTTCTTGTCTGTCAAGAAAATACGTCACTTTTTTTGCTTCGAGAAGCATATACTGTCAGGTAGCGTTTTCGGGCGGCATTGCGCGAGGGCAGACTGCCGCCCCGGAAGGAAGGTGAAACCATGTACAGCTGTGACGACCCCTACGCCGATCTGGACGATCTGATCTTTGAAAAAGGAGACGGCGGCCCCAGCGAGCGCTGACTCCCCATCCATATCGGCCTGCCTCTCCCTTTTCGACGGGGCGAGGCATTTTTCCTTTTCAAACTATACAATATATAATATTGCACAATTCATTGCCGAAAAGGCGCAAATCTTTGGCGGGATTTCGACTTGCGCCGAACTGCGCAGAATGGTATGATACCGAGGTTGGAATTTTAAAAAAGAGGAATATTATTATGGAAATTTATCTGATTGGTCTAGCCGTAGCGCTGGTCGGCGGACTGCTCATGTCCCGCCTTACCCGTCTGCTGCATCTTCCCGCTGTCACGGCCTATCTGGTCGCCGGACTGCTTCTCGGGCCGTTCTTCCTTGGACGGCTGAACGTTCCCGGACTTGGCTTCAACACCCTTGAGGAAGTAAACGTCCTCAGTATCGTCAGCCAGACTGCCCTGGGCTTTATTGCCTTTGCTATGGGCAACGAGTTCCGTCTGAGCCAGCTGCGTACCATCGGCTCCCGGGCAATCATCATCGGCATTTTGCAGGCCGTGATCACCACCATTGTCGTGGATGTCATACTTCTGCTGCTGCATCTGTTCTTCCCCCACATCATTTCCGTCCCCTGCGCCATCACTCTGGGTGCCATCGCCGCCGCGACAGCCCCTGCCGCCACGCTGATGGTGGTTCGCCAGTACAAGGCGGACGGCCCCATGACCCGGCTGCTGATGCTGGTGGTCGCGCTGGACGACGCCGTGGGTCTGCTGCTGTTCTCCGTGTCCTTCGGCATTGCAACGGCACTCTCCAACGGGCAGGTCAGCGTGCTGGCCGTGGTCGTCGAACCCATCGTGGAAATTCTTCTGTCCGTTGGTCTCGGCGGCTTTATGGGGCTGCTGCTCCACTGGGTGGAGCGGTTCTTCCATTCCCGCAGCAAGCGTATGTCCCTGTCCGTTGCCTTCGTCATGCTGACGGTGGGTCTGAGTATGCTGGAATTCCAGATCGGCCCAGTCCACTGCGGATTCTCCCTGCTGCTGGTGTGCATGATGACCGGCACCATCTTCTGCAACGTCTGCCCCACCTCCGAGGAACTGATGGAGCGTGTGGACGGCTGGACGATGCCGCTGAACATCCTGTTCTTCGTCATTTCCGGCGCGGAGCTTGACCTCAACGTGCTGTCCCAGCCCGTGACCCTGATCGTCGGCATCATCTATATTATCGCCCGCTCCGCCGGCAAGTATTGCGGCGCGAACCTGAGCTGCCGCATCACCAAGGAGCCGAAGTCCATTGTGGATCACCTGGGCATCACGCTGCTGCCCCAGGCCGGTGTGGCGCTGGGTATGGCCATCACCGCCGCCTCCCTCTCCGACGGCGCGCTGGCGAGAAACGTCGTGCTGTTCGCCGTGCTGGTTTACGAGCTGGTTGGCCCCACGCTGACGAAGCGCTCCCTGCTGGCCGTGGGAGAGATTCGCCCCGAAGGCCGCACCAACGCCCGGAAGCAGAACGATCCGAATGAAGCAAAGTAAACTCCCAAAATTATGATAGCCCGGTTCGGCGTGTGCCGAACCGGGCTATTTTTTGACATTTTTCAGAGCCTTCCTCAGTTAAGCACCCCGTGATGAACGCCGGGGCTGGTTTCCGTCAGGCGTTCAAAGGAATACCCGTTGTTCAGTCCCCAGACGATGATATCCTCCACCGCGTCCACGCTGAAATCGTGGATATCATGCTGCAAAACCACAGAGACCCGGTTCTGACTGACGCCAGCCGTCACGTTATTGAATACCGTCTGTGCCTTTTTTGCGCCGCCTGCATCGTTGCTGTCCACGTTCCAGTCGAAATACTGGAACCCCGCGTCCTGCACCGCCCGGGTCAGCAGACTCATCAGCCCCACGTAGCTGTGGGCGCTGACGGTGTTGGAGCTGCCGCCGGGGAAGCGCATCAGGGTGGTTTTGACGCCGGTATTCCGGTAAATAACGTCCTGCATCCCCAGCAGGTCCGCAAAATACGCCTCCGGACTGGCATAAATGCGCTCATAAACGTGGGACATGGTGTGAATGCCGATGCTGTGTCCCCTGTCCACGATCTCCTTCATCATCTCGCCGTAGCCCCGGTTGGTGACAAAGAAGGTTGCCTTCACGCCGTAGCTATCCAGCACGTCCAACAGATGCTCCGTATAGGGGCCGGGGCCGTCGTCAAAGGTCAGGTAAATGACCTTTCCCTCCGGCCATACGACCTCGGGTCGGGGAACTGCCTGCACCTCCACGGTCCTGGTGGCGGTGGTGGTGTTTTCGTAGCCGTCGGTCACGGTGTAGGTCACGCTGTAGGTTCCCGGCGTCAGCCAGTCCACCTCGCCGTCCACCTGCACCTGCCCGGTCAGATCGCCGTCCACGTTGTCCAGCGCGGAGTACCCCGGCTCCTGATAGAAGGTACCGGTGGTGATGGCCATATCCGCGTCGCCCTCCAGCGTGATCTCCGGCGGGATCGGGTCATAATAGGGCACCTCCCGCTCCGCATAGCCGGGATTTCCGGAGGAATCCGTCACCGCGTAAATGATCTTCCCGTATTCCTCCGACCGAACCACCCGGTCGGTGATGTCGCCGTCATAATTGTCGATGGCCCTGTAGCCCGCCTCCTGATAGGGCGTGCCGGGAAGCAGCGTCCCGCCCGTGTCGGGCGCTAGGATGATTTCCGGGCATACCGTGTCCACGACACGCACGATGCGCTGTGCCTCGGCGTGCATTCCCCGGTAATCCGCCGCGTAGGTGAGGATATATTTCCCCGTTTTTTCATCATCGACCTTGCCCTGAATGCCGACAGAAACATCCTCCGGGGACATGCCGTCCTTCCAGAGCAGCGAGCCGCGGACGCAGAGGTGTGCTCCCGGGTCCTGAAAATGCCCGCCGTATTCCAGCATCATTTCCGGTTCGCCGTCCAGCTCCACGGAAAGAGAAAGCCGGTTTGCGGTGAGAACAAAGGCCACCGCGCTCAGCAGCAGGACAAACACTGCAGCAATGATCAATATCCACTTTTTCCCGCTTCTGCGAGGCTGTCTGTAAATCTGTTCCTCCATATGCGCCCCTCTTCCATTACGCCATTAGTTTACATAATCTTACACCATTCTATGCAAAAATGGAAGAGGTTTTTCAAAAAAATTTTTTGAGCGCTGACGTTCTTTTTACCGCCCCGGCATTTCCATCAGCTCCGGCAGAAGCGGCTCAAATTTGACGCCGTACCAATGGGCAGGGGCGTTCACCGTATTCTTAATGCACCGGCAGGTGAAATCCGCGGCGATTTTCGCCGCATCCAGCCGATTTTTCCCCTGCATCAGCGCCCCGGTGAAGACAGCGGCAAAAATATCGCCGGTTCCGTGGCAGCCCGTCCCTATCCGTTTGTGGCGGTATTCGTGCTGCACCGTTCCCTCTTGCAGGACAATGCCGGTGCTGTCCTCATCGAAGTCAACGCCGGTGAGCACGGCGCAGGGGTGATTCAGCCCATTCAGCAGTTGGTTAACATAATTTCTGTCAATATTTTCCTGATATTGTAAACCTGACAAAATCGCCGCTTCCGTGACATTGGGCAGAATGATGTCCGCCTTCCCGGCCAGCGAACCGATCGCCCGGACATAATCCTCGTCAAATCCGGAATACAGCTTTCCGTTATCCGCCATGGCCGGGTCAACGATGGCAACGCCGCCGGGTGCAAGCAGCCGGTCGATGATCTCTCCCGCCGCTTTCACCGCCGCCAGACTGCCAAGATAGCCCACGAGGATCGCGTCAAACGTAATGCCATTCTCCTGCCAGTGGTGCCAGATATCCGTCAGCGCCCCGTCGAAATGCACCACGGCGGGCTTGCCGAAGCCGCCGGTGTGGGTGGACAGCAGCGCGGTGGGCAGAATGCAGGCTTCCAGACCGCAGGCGGACAAAATCGGCAGCGCCACCGTGGTGGAGCACTGTCCGACGCAGGAAATGTCCTGCATGGTCAAAACACGGCGGTACATTCCTTCAGTCCTCTACATCCATGTCCAGCCCCAGCTCTCTCGGGCGGAACCGGGGGCAAACGCTTTCGGAGGTCACGATCACGGACGCCGCCAGCATGGCGCCGATCTCACAGGCTTCCTTCAGGCCCTTGCCGTAGGTCAGGCCGATGGCCGCACCGGCGCAGAAAGCATCCCCAGCGCCGGTGGTGTCCTTTACCTCCAGCTTTCTCGCGGGGCAGTAGCCGCTCTCCCCGTGAAGATTGGCATACACCGCACCGTCCGCGCCCATGGTCACGATCATGGCCGGAATGCGGGCGGCCTGCACCTTCGCGGAAATAATGGGGATCATTTCCTCCGGGGTCTTGCCGGAATAGTCATCGGAAAACAGGATTCCCGCCTCCTGCTGATTGCAGACAAAGCAATCCGTGGACTGAAGAAAATCCCGTCTTTCCAACGCAATGCTCATATTCGCCACCACGGCATAGACAGGCTTTCCATACTTCTGCGCCAGCCGGAAGGTGCGCTTGACGATCTCCTTGTCCATGTCGATCTCGATGACAACGCTGTCCGCGTTTTGGAAAATCTCGTCGCCGTCCTGCTCCAGCGTGTGGGCAATGGGCAGCAGGTTCGGCCGCTGGGAGATGGACGCTGCCACATCCCCGTCGTCATTGAAGACCGCCAGCCATGTTCCCATGCCGTTTCTGGTCTTGCGGATATAGTCGGTGTTCACCCTGTGGCTTTTCAGCTTGCGCACAACATCCACGCCGGTTCCGCTGTCGTCCACGAGACTGACAAAGGTGGGGCGAAGCTCGCAGTTTGCGATGTCCTCCGCCACATTCCGCCCGACGCCGCCGTGAATCTGCTCCACGCGCCCAGCGTTCCGCCCAGTGGGGATAAACGCCGACGTGGGATACCCCTTGATATCCACAAACACCGCGCCGATGACAACCATTCCCATGATAAGCCCTCCATTTTTCTCCGGATTTTGCGTTTATTATACCATAGCATTTCCATTTTGCAACAAAGCGCCTTTTCTTTTTCCGGAAAAAGATTGCAAAAAGTCATTTTATCCGGTATAATGAAGCCATTATCTACCCGGCCGCCGCGCCGGTAGGCAGAAAATGGAGGAAACCAAAATGTCAAGCAATGTACGTCCTGAGTCCATGGAACGCATCACGACCCCCGCCCTCGCCAACGCCTTTATCGCCCAGCAGATCGAGGAGATCCGGGCGCAGGTAGGCAGCAAAAAGGTTCTTCTGGCGCTGTCCGGCGGCGTGGATTCCAGCGTGGTGGCCGCGCTGCTGATCAAGGCCATCGGCAAGCAGCTGGTCTGCGTCCACGTCAACCACGGTCTTCTGCGCAAGGGTGAGCCGGAGCAGGTCGTCAAGGTCTTCCGGGACGAAATGGATGCGAATCTCATCTATGTGGATGCCGCCGATCGTTTTCTCGACAAGCTGGCGGGCGTCTCCGACCCCGAGACCAAGCGGAAGATCATCGGCAAGGAATTCATCGAGGTATTCAACGACGAAGCGAAGAAGCTGGAAGGCATTGATTTTCTGGCGCAGGGAACCATCTATCCCGACATTCTGGAGTCCCACGGCGTCAAGGCCCACCACAATGTTGGCGGTCTGCCCGAGGGCATGACCTTCGAGCTGGTGGAGCCGGTCAAGCTGTTGTTCAAGGATGAGGTGCGTGTCGTAGGCGAAGCGCTGGGTCTGCCCCACAGCATGGTCTATCGTCAGCCCTTCCCAGGCCCCGGTCTGGGCGTGCGCTGCCTCGGTGCCATCACCCGTGACCGTCTGGAAGCCCTGCGGGAAGCCGACGCGATCCTGCGGGAAGAATTTGACAAAAATGGTCTGTCCGGCAAGGTCTGGCAGTATTTCATCGCCGTGCCGGACATGAAGAGCGTCGGCGTAAAGGACGGCAAACGCTATGAGGGCTGGCCTGCCATCATCCGCGCGGTCAACACCACCGACGCCATGACGGCCACCATTGAAGAGATCCCCTATCCCATTCTCCACCACATCACCGCCCGCATCACGCATGAGGTTGACGGCATCAACCGCGTAGTGCTTGACCTGACCCCCAAGCCCACTGGGACGATTGAGTGGGAATAAAAAATCCGTGATACTTAGGGCGAAAAAGATCTAGGGAAATCACAACTTTTTGATTTGCCACAGCTGATTTGATAGCAAAATGATAGCAGCTCTTTTCAGCCAATTGTTCATTCCCATCAAAAGGGACAGGTGGCTTGCAGGTTGCTTTCCAATCCGATAATGAGCAAAATGCTCTGCTGAGTTTTTGAAACGAACTCGGCAGAGCATTTTTTTGTTTGTCTTACAAAATGTCCTTGAACTTGGAAACCAAGTAATCGCTCAGTTCCTGGGAGGGGCCAACCTTTCTGAATTTCCCGGAGGTGTCGTATTTGGGATAGTGGTAACGCCAGCGGTTATATTCGTCCTGGGTGATTTCTATATTTTTCAGCTTTGTCATTTCGGTGTTCCAGGCTTCCAGCATTCTTTGAAGCTCAATGCCGTCACTGCCACCCTTTACTGGATTGACCCGCAGATGCACCTCCCCCTCACTTTCGCAGACCTCCAGACCATAACAGTCCTCCAGGGTAAAGAGGGTGTGCATCAGCCCAATTTCAGAATCAATGTCCGGCACATCCTATCGGCAGTAATGCACGCCGATGAACGGAACCGGGCCATGTCCGAGAAGCTGGGTGAAGATGTATACCACTATCATCTGTAAAGTCGCGGTTAACAACTGGAAATATCCCATTTGAGGAAAGGAATGGCAAGTTTCACTTGTTAGCGATGGAGGCAGAAAAGCAAAAGGAAATTGGGCAAATAGCGAAAAAAAGGAAGGTAGAATGGTATAAAAGGATTGATCTTGGCGAACTCTTGGGAACTGTTGTTTTTGAGAATTGGGAGCGTATTGCAGCAGGAACGAAATTAAAAGAAGTCGTGAATGCTTTATCAAAATGGGTGATTGATAATGACAGAAACGGAACTTGATCAAATTATGAGAATGCCAGCTGCAGCCATAATCGCTCCAGCAGGGCATGGAAAAACAGAAATGATTTCTGAGATGGTCAAGCGGACCGAGGGTAAGCAGCTTTTGCTCACTCATACAAATGCTGGGGTTGATGCAATAGAGAGGCGCCTGCAAAAGCGAAATATTTAAAAAACGAAGTACAGTATATCTACGATTGCTTCTTTCTGCACAAAGTGGTGTATATCATATTGCTACACTGGAGAATTTGATAAAACTTTATCTCCCTTAAATGGTGGCAAGGAGGCAACGGCATATTACGCGCAATCATATGCTGGCGCTCAAAAAATTTTTGCTAATGGTTGGGCAGGCAGTGTTTTACAAGCAACGTACACTGGCATTATTATTGATGAGTACCAAGATTGCACTCAAGAGCAGCACAAAATAATGCTTCCGTATTTTATATCCAGCTCTCGTATGCCTTGTTCTGAACGTCCAAAAAACATTTGTCGAATTTTTTCTTCAAAGTTTCATGTCAAATCCCCGAGATCTTACGGTCTCGGGGATTTTTCATTCGATGGTTTTTAGAGTTCCCTGCAATATCCCATTTGCGCCGTTTCCGTTGACGTTGGTGATATTATATGGTATAATCGATATAAATGAACCGAATAGTCCCTGCACCTCCACGATACACCTGCTGTGAAGAATAAAAAGGAATGGATGCTTTTTGTTCCGTCAGAAGATCCCCCCGATTTTATTGCGGTTGACATCGTGCAAATCTGGAAACAATCCATGGGGCATTTCAATATCTTGCACATGCCGGATATACTTTGGCGTGCCCTTCTGTTTATGGGCAAGGCTTGCGTGTTCTGCATATTTTTTATTGATTTGATAGACGCAAAACCTTTTATAAGTCCTCACAAATGTTTATAAACCAATGTGAAAATGGCTTAAAATCAAGGTTTTCCGCATATCTTCATTTTTCTTGTCATATCTCCGCATAAGGTGTTTTTGTAAGACCGGGCACCATTTTAGCACCACAGAATATAAGGAGGACGACATGAAAAACGAACTTTTGACTAAGGGTATTATACTTCCGTCCGGCGAAATCGGCAAGGATAAGATAAACCTTGTCGCCGGGGCAATCACGCAGCCGTTCGCGGAAATGGTATGGGTAACGACAGGCGGCGACATGGAAACAATCAACCGCCTTACCAACGTACTTGTAACCATGAACAACCCCACCGACCGGGGCAAGCTGTTCAAAATCATCAAACTGCTTTATGGGCTAATGGGCTTGCCTTTTTCAGAGGAAGCCGAGCCTATGGACGCAGACCCCGACGTTTTGGAATACTTCATCTTTTCTTTCATGGCAGACTTTGGAGAAGTCATGCAAGAACTGATAGCAGAAGAAATGAAATAGCGACCCGCACAGCGGCGTTTCTCACTCTCTCACTGGGAGAACAGGAACGCCGCTATTTTTATGCCCTCATGTTACGCAGTAGGGGCAAAAAAAGCCTTGATTTATCGGGCTTACAGAACGCAAAACAGAGGAAGCAAGGAAAAGATACCTTACCCCTCAAAATCCGCGTTCTACTGCGCAACAAATCTAAAGCAAAGGAGTGATGAAGCTATGGCAGTTTTCCGTGTGGAACGCAACACAGGCTACACCGTAATGAGCAACCACCACTTACGCAATAAGGAGCTTTCCTTAAAGGCAAAGGGGCTGTTATCTCAAATGCTGTCCTTGCCAGAGGATTGGGACTACACCCTTTCGGGGCTGTCCTACATCAACCGGGAAAGTATCGACGCTATCCGTACCGCCGTTTGGGAGCTTGAAAAAGCCGGATATATCACAAGGCGGCAGGGACGCGACGAGAAAGGCAAAATGACCGCTATCGAGTACACCATTTACGAACAGCCGCAGCCGCCGGAATTGGATTGCCCGGTATTGGAAAATCCAACAGCGGATAACCCGATATTGGAAAATCCGACAACGGATAATCCGACGTCGGAAAATCCAATGCAATTAAATAAAGATATATCAAGAACTAACTTACAAAAAAAGAAAAATCAAATACGGATTTATCAAGTACCCATTCCATTCCTATCCATTCCCTAAATCCCTTGCCTTACGACGAGGAAGCGGCAGAGCCGCCGGAACGGAAACGAAAGGAAGCGACAGACGCATATAGCGTTTAT
>ENA-OZMM01000563-OZMM01000563.1-human-gut-metagenome-genome-assembly--contig:-NODE-563-length-9626-cov-3.138648_pt1 | contig 9626 bp, 5 predicted proteins | sample MGYA00244193_ERZ653821 | MGnify/ENA primary metagenome ERZ653821 (study PRJEB26926, sample SAMN06164832) | human gut metagenome | biome: ENVO:00009003; feature: ENVO:2100002; material: ENVO:00002003...
AGATTAGCTGCAGTCTCGTGGGCTCGGAGATGTGTATAAGAGACAGAGCCATGATAGTAGCCTCTGTCAGTTTCTTTCTTATTTACTATGGTTTCCGGGGGACAATGGGCAATCACGCTTTATGGATGGCATTCATTACCTATCTTCTACTTCGCGGAGTAATGCAAGGAGTCATGGGAAGAAATATTTTAGGATATAAAACAAGTAAAAAAGATTAATATTTTTATCTTTGCAAAAAACTAAAAGACAAACCAATATGGCAAGATTTAAAAGAATTCTACTGAAGCTGAGCGGCGAAAGCCTGATGGGCGAAAAGCAATATGGTATAGACGAAAAACGTCTGGGTGAATATGCGCAACAAATCAAGGAAATACACGACCTTGGCGTACAAATAGGTATTGTAATCGGTGGTGGAAACATCTTCCGGGGGCTGAGCGGAGCTTCCAAAGGTTTTGACCGTGTAAAAGGTGACCAAATGGGGATGTTGGCAACCGTTATCAACAGCTTGGGATTGAGTTCCGCATTGGGAGCGGCCGGAGTCAAGGCACGTGTATTGACAGCTATCCGCATGGAACCCATCGGTGAGTTTTACAACAAATGGAAAGCGATTGAAGCGATGGAAAACGGAGAAGTTGTGATTATGTCTGCCGGAACAGGCAATCCGTTTTTTACTACCGATACCGGGTCTTCCCTGCGTGGTATCGAGATAGAAGCCGATGTGATGTTGAAAGGAACACGCGTGGACGGCATTTATACAGCTGATCCGGAAAAAGACCCCACTGCTACGAAATTTGACGATATCACCTACGATGAGGTATTGAAGCGCGGTTTGAAAGTAATGGATCTTACAGCAACCTGCATGTGCAAGGAAAACAACCTGCCCATTATCGTTTTCGACATGGACACAGTAGGTAACCTGAAAAAAGTAATGACCGGTGAAAATATAGGAACACTGGTACACAACTGATTTTCTCATCAAGTTCATCCATTTGTCATTCCTTATTTCCTTCTAAATGACAGATGGGTGAACAGTTTTTCTCTGTCTTACCATTTTTTCCACAAATTCGTTCTTTATTGACACATATTCCTTAAAAAAGAGACTCAACCGATAGATTTTCCATCTAAATGAACAATTATTCATGGACTTATAGCGTTAATTAGCCTATTTTTACATCAGCAAAAAATGTAAATCATTCAAAGACTATAAAAACGACAGGAAATACCATGAAAAATTACTGTTACATCTGTTTATTGACTGCCTGCATGGCTCCCATGTCTCTCCAAGCCCAAAAAGCAATTCCGTACAGTGGAGAAGTATGTGTAGCCCCTCTCCCTACAGTTCCCACAACCCTTCCCGGCATATCTTCCGACTCGTATGCCCGGCGCTTTGCCGACTCTGAGATGCTCCGCTTTCCCAAAGCTTATCAGCTGGATCATGGCAAACGGCTCTTTTTCGGGTATTCACAAGGAGTAGGCTGTTGCGCCATGCTGGATATGTGGAAAAATACCGGTGACAAACGTTACTTTACGTATGTTGAGGAATGGGCGGATAGTTTGATTAACGAAAAAGGAGAAATCCACCTTTATGATATGTCAACTTACAACCTGGATTACATCAATTCAGGAAAAGTACTGTTCGACCTCTATAAAGAAACAGGCAAAGAAAAATATAAAGCAGCCATGGACCTGCTGGTCGAACAACTCAAAAGACAACCACGTACGCTGGAAGGTGGCTTCTGGCATAAATTGATCTATCAACATCAGATGTGGCTGGACGGACTTTATATGGCTTCTCCTTTCCTAGCCCGCTATGGAGCGGAATTCAACCGTCCTGATCTGATTGATGAGGCGGTAAAACAATTCACACTTTGCCACAAACATACCTATTCACCGGAAACCGGATTATATCATCATGCCTGGGACGAGAGCAAATCCCAACGTTGGGCAAATCCGCAAGACGGTACTTCACCTAACTTCTGGGGACGCAGTATAGGCTGGTGGTTCATGGCCATGGTAGATGTACTGGACTATATTCCCGACAACCACCCCGGCCGTGCCTCGCTTATCAGTTGGATTCAAGGTTTGGCAGAAAGCCTGCCCAACTATCAAAGAGACGGGCTATGGTATCAGGTAATAGACCAGCCCGAACGTGAAGGTAATTTTCCCGAAGCATCCGTAACCACCCAATGTATGTATACTTATGCCAAAGCGGTGAACAAAGGATATATAGACGCCCGATACCGGACCATCGCGGAAAAAGCCTTCAACGGATTAAAGAAAACATTGCTTCGCGAAAACCCCGACGGAACTCTGACACTGACCCGTTGCTGTCAAGTAGGCGGACTGGGCGGCACTCCTTACCGCGACGGAAGCTTTGAATATTACATTGGCGAAAAGATGCGTGACAACGATGTCAAAGCTACCGGTCCTTTCATCATGGGTTGCCTGCAACTTGGCAAATAGAATCATATCGCATAAACAACAGAATTATCCATCTTTTTAAATTAGCTATATACAATGAAACACACCATTTATGCTCTGACAATGTTTGCATTGGCCGCTTGCACCTCTCCCCAAGAGGAAGCCATAGACCGCCATGCACTGGTAACACGCAATAATCCGGAAGTAACTGCCATGGATTCATTATCCTCCCTGTCGGTAGGAAACGGAGAATTTGCCTACACGGTAGATGCTACAGGATTGCAGACTTTTCCCGAAGTCTATAAAAACGGAGTTCCACTGGGTACACAAAGCCAATGGGGATGGCACAGCTTCGGAAATCCCGAAAACTATAAACCGGAGGAAGCCTTGGTGGAGTATGACTTCGGCCACGGGCACAAAGAGCTATATGCCACCCAACCCAAAGAACCCGGCAGAGCAAAGGAAGCATCCGACTGGTATCGTGTAAACCCACACCGCCTGCATCTGGGTATCATCGGACTTGAATTAGAAAATGAAGTACGTCCCTCGGATGTGCAAAACATACAGCAATCACTGGATATGTGGAACGGTATCATCAACAGCCGGTTCACCCTCAAAGAAACTCCCTACCACATTCAGACAGTCTGCCATCCGGAGCGTGACATGATTGCCGCACGCCTGTCGGCCCGACAACCTGCCGGCATCAAGTTTCACTTCCCCTATCCCACGGGCGGTCACTGTGACGATGCTTGTAATTGGGAGGCGAATGATAAGCATAGCACGACCCTGGTCAGTGAAGATGCACAATCGGCCGTGTTAAAAAGAACACTCGACGCAACCACCTATTATGTAACAATCAGTTGGGAAGGCGCTGCGAAGCTGAGAGAAAAAAGTGCAAACTATTTCGTACTCACGCCAACGGACAGTGTATTTACATTCACCTGCCAATTCACACCGCAAGCGTCCGCTGCTCCCATCCTGACTTTTGCGGAAGTACAACAAGCCTCTTCCGGACATTGGCAAAATTACTGGACACAGGGAGCTGTCGCCGACTTCTCACAATGTACGGATGTCCGTGCCAAAGAATTGGAACGCCGGGTCGTATTAAGCCAATATCTGCTCGCCATCCAATGCGCCGGATCAACCCCGCCACAGGAAACCGGACTGACTTACAACTCCTGGTTCGGGAAATTCCATTTGGAAATGATCTGGTGGCATCAGGCACAATTCGCCTTATGGGGACATCCCGAATTACTGGACCGCACTTTATCCTGGTATGAAACCGTGGAACCCATAGCCCGCCAGATAGCGGAAAGACAAGGTTTCAAAGGCATACGATGGATGAAAATGACTGATCCCAGCGGTACGGAAGCCCCCTCTAAAGTAGGCAGCTTCCTGATCTGGCAACAGCCTCATCTCATCTACCTGGCAGAATTGCTCTATCGGGCTAATCCATCGGAAGAACTGCTGAAAAAATACAATAGCCTGATACAGGAAACCGCCGAATTCATGTATTCATTCGCCACATACGAGGAAGAGCACGACCGTTATGTCTTGAAAGGCGCTATCCCCGCACAGGAAACGTTGCGCGCCGCCGAAACTGTCAATCCGCCTTTTGAACTTTCGTACTGGCATTTCGCCATGCAAGTCGCCCAAACATGGCGTGAACGTACAGGGATGGAACGTGTACCCGAATGGGATGTGCTGATAGAGAAATTATCTCCGCTGGCATACAACGACGAACAGCTGTATCTGGCAGCCGAGACCGCGGTGGATACCTATAAAGATATCCGTTTTACCTCAGACCACATGGCAGTGCTGGGCGCTGTCGGCATCCTGCCCATGAATCAGCTGATTCATGCCGGATATATGAAAAACACCCTGCACTGGATTTGGGATAACTGGAACTGGGACAAGACCTGGGGCTGGGATTATCCGATGACAGCCATGAATGCCGCCCGAATGGGTGAGCCCGAGAAGGCAGTCAGCGCATTATTGATGGACAAACGTACCAACACCTATCTGGTAAACGGTCACAATTACCAGGACGGGCGTCTGCGTATTTACCTGCCCGGCAACGGTGGATTACTGACCACAGTCGCCATGATGTGCGCCGGATGGGACGGATCGGAAGGAAACAATCCCGGATTTCCGAAAGATGGCAAATGGAATGTACGCTGGGAAGGGTTACAGCCGTTACCGTAAGAACAGGAGTTAGCAGTTATTATCATGAAAACGACATATTTACTTCTATGCCTGTTGGGCATCGGTAGCGTTTCCGGCGCAGGACAAACCAAACAGCCACAAAAGATAGGTGATTTCATAGAATCCACTTCGTACAACGAACATCGCCGGAATGCCACCCGAAGCCTGCAATATACCCCTGACGGAGACGATTTTGTCTGCATCAACGGTAAGAATCGCTTTACCCGTGCCTTATACGGCAGCCACACAGCATTCCGGCTGGAAACAAGCGACCGGCCCGTATTCGCTGCTTATACCAAGGAGAATCCGAAGCACATCTGCTTTAAACTGCAAACCTCCGGAGGCACGGTAGCCCTTGACTCTACCGAACACTGCGAGTCCCGTTATACAGCGGGACGCCGCAGCTACAGTTTATCTGATCCGGCTTTCGGAGGCGGAAGCTTATCCATTACCACATGGGCACTTCCCGATAAAGAAGGGGCTATCTGGCAATTCAACGCCCGGAATTTCAAGGAATTCCATCCCGTTCTACTGGCATCCATTTCAGAGATACGTAATTCCAAACTAAACCGTAACGGAGACATGGGAGCCGACCCTGCCGACAGTTTCGAAGCTCCTCTCCAGCCTCAACAGTTACAATCCTTCCCGGTGCAGATAGACGGAACACTTTATATTCTATTGGAAAACCAGGAACTACGCACACTGACGACTGCCGAAGGCGAAAACCTGTTTAAAAAGGCAGAAGCCGCCCGCTCCGAAACAGCCTCACGCATCCGCATTGAAACACCCGACCCTTATTTCAACACCTTAGGAGGCACGCTGGCTATGGCTGCCGATGGAATCTGGGACGGCGAAGTGTGGCTACACGGTGCCATAGGCTGGCGAATGCCCCTCAGTGGCTGGCGAGCCGCCTATACCGGCGATGTTTTGGGATGGCATGACCGTGCCCGGACCCATTTCAACGCATACGCGGCAAGTCAGGTCACCGAAGTGCCCAACACCTTCCCCCATCCGGCACAAGATTCCGCCCTGCATCTGGCACGTTCCGTCAAGAAATGGGGTACACCCCAATACAGTAACGGATACATCTGCCGTAATCCGCACCGCAATAATCAGATGCACCACTACGACATGAACCTTTGCTACATAGACGAATTGTTATGGCATTTCAAGTGGACGGGGGACTTGGATTATGTCCGCCAAATGTGGCCTGTCATCACCCGTCACCTCACATGGGAAAAGCTGAACTACGACCCGGATAACGACGGGCTGTATGACGCGTACGCCTGCATTTGGGCCAGTGACGCCCTTTATTACAATAGCGGAGCAGTCACCCATTCATCGGCTTATAACTACCGTGCCAACAAGACAGCGGCCCAATTGGCTGAAAAGATAGGCGAAGATCCCACTCCTTACCGCAACGAAGCCGAAAAGATTCTGAAAGCCATGAACGAGAGGCTATGGCTTCCCGACAAAGGACATTGGGCGGAATATCAAGATTTTATGGGTCACAAGCGAGTACACGAAAGTGCCGCTGTATGGACCATTTATCATGCTATAGACAGCGAGACAGCCAATCCGTTCCAAGCCTATCAAGCTACCCGTTATGTAGACACGTCCATTCCTCATATCCCCGTCACGGCCCATGGATTAAAAGAGAATGGCTATGCCACTATCGCCACCACCAACTGGCTGCCCTACTCATGGAGCATCAATAATGTCGCCTTTGCCGAAGTGATGCATACCGCATTGTCATACTTCCAGGCCGGACGTGCCGACGCCGGATACAAACTTTTGAAAAGTTCTGTTCTGGACGGCATGTATCTAGGAGACAGTCCGGGTAACTTCGGCCAGATCAGCTTCTATGATGCCGCACGCGGAGAATGCTACCGCGATTTCGGTGATCCCATCGGAGTCGCTTCACGAGTACTGATCCAAGGTCTGTTCGGTATCCTGCCGGATGCCCTGAACCAGCAAATCATCCTCCGGCCGGGCTTCCCGGACGACTGGGACAAGGCTTCCGTCAGCACTCCCGATATAAACTATCGCTTTACCCGGAAAGAAGATACGGATACCTATCATATCACACAACGGTTCCAGACTCCTCTCCATCCGGTATTGCACGTCAATGCCAGAAAAGAGAAGATCCGTTCAGTAAAAGTGAACGGTGTCCCTGCCACATGGCAATCCATCGAATCGGCCCATGGCTATCCTCTTCTTTCAATCCAGGCGGAAGGAACATCTTCAACCACCATTACCATCGAATGGGAAGGAGCACCACTTCACACGTTGGCAGTCCAAGAACCAGTCATCACTTCAAACGGGAAGTTGGCTTTGCAAATACCTTCGGGAGCATCCATCTCCCAAGTATATGATCCTCAGAGCGTTTTAGCAAATCACACTGTGGAAGCCACCGCTTTCAACGCACAGATAAAAGGTGAACCGGGACACCACACTTTCTTTGTTTACACCCATCAGGGAGAAATGGATTGGTGGCAACCTGTTAATATCTATATAGAGAACGTCTGGGAATCCCCCTCCTATACAGACTTTGCAGATATCCGTCCCGAAAAATGCCGGATGGTTGATTTTGACCGGCAACTGAATGCTTCCGTCACCGATATATATCAAAATGAATACCTGTCTCCCCGGTCTCCATACACTACGTTGCAACTTCCCACACAGGGAATAGGAGAATGGTGTCATCCGCTGCTGAGTGCTACCATAGACGACTCGGGATTACGCAGTCTTGTACATCATGATACTTTCCAAACGTCTTTAGGCATCCCCTTCCGTCTGAAAGAAAAAGGAAACAACATTCTTTTCACCTCCCTATGGGATAATTACCCGGACAGTTCCACCATCTCACTATCAGGCACTGCCTCACATGCTTATCTGCTGATGGCGGGAAGTACCAACCACATGCAGTGCCACATTGCCAATGGAATAATACGCATACACTATGCAGACGGAACTTCCCAAGCAACGGAGTTGACCAATCCGGACAACTGGTGTCCTATAGAACAAGATTTCTATGTGGACGGCAAAGCATTCCAAGCAACTGCTCCCCGGCCGTACCGTCTGCACTTGAAAAGCGGTAAAGTAAGCCGTGATCTGGGTAAGGAACTCAACATCACTGGTGTATATGGACGTGAGATAGAAGGTGGTGCAGGCATATTGCTCGATATTCCTTTGGATCATTCCAAGGAACTAAAAAGGCTGACCCTGGAAACCCTGTCCAATGATGTGGTGATAGGAATCATGGGAATCACTTTGCAATAACCACGTGTTATTCAATGCGGAATTACGTTAACTTGAACCGGCGTAGTTCCGCATTATTCATCTTTGGCACACTACGTAAATGTTCCAAAGTCACTCCTTGAATGTGTGCCTGTACCGCCCTGTTTATCAGTCCATGCCCGACTGCCAACACCTGTTTTCCATCATATCGCTCTTTCAAGTAGTCCACAAAACGCCCCGCACGCTCATACAGCATTGCCTCCGTTTCCACATCTGCCGGAAAATGTTGCAAATCAACTTCTTTAATGGCAAGACCTGTCCAACTCCCCCAATCGATTTCACGCAACAAGACGTTTTCTCCCAAGGCAGGTTCCGACCTTCCACAGCGATACGGGCCGTATCCACACACCGTTTCAAATCACTACTGACCACTGCATCCAAAGAGATATTCCGCAAAGTATCACGCAGCGCTTCAGCCTGTGCTATTCCTTCAACAGTCAGCGTGCCCGGCATATGTCCTTGGAAAATACGGGCGATATTCTCTTCTGTCTGCCCGTGACGGGCTAAATATAAAGTTATCATCTTTTTTAATGCAAAGATAATGCTTACCGGCCAGATTTACTTCAAAAGGGCAACCTTCTTATTCTCCTTTCCAAAGAAAAGCAATCTTCAGACAGATGATAAAAAAATAACAATCTTGCCTATAAAAGTATTCTCCCCGTAGATTAAGGGGGTTCTTCCGTACAGTTAAGGCCTTTCATGCGGTAACCTACTACAGACTCCGTCAGTAGACTGTACAGTCTGTTACATCAGACCGTACGGTCCACTACAATAGTTTATACAGTCCATTATCGGAGTCTGTAGTAGGTTACCGTATGAAAAAGCTTAATCATGCAGTAGAAAAGACTTAGTATACAGGGGAAAAAGGCTTAAGTATTCATCAAAAGCAGACAGCCACCTTCGAAATGTCACTCCGCCTGCAAGCTACAAATTATCCACCGTATCTTCCACTTCTATCACCCAGTCCCCGATAGTACGGGTGGCACTGTCGAAATTAATCCCCACCTTCACGATGCGCCTGCCATCCTTGCGATAAGGAACAGCATACAGCCTGCTGTTTATCTGCGCCAATGCCTCCCGGGCCGTACCGTCATATTTAAATTCCAGCACATAAATGGCATCCTGCATCTTTATGACCACATCCGCACGCCCCACCGCACTTTTCACCTCGCTGTCCACATACATCCCCATCAGACGGAACAACAAATAAAAGATGGTCTGGTAATGCTTCTCCGTCTTGTTCTCCAAATCATTGGGAATGGAAGCAAAGAAAGAACGCGTACGTTCCAAGCAGCTCTCTATATCTCCCTTACGAAGATCGCGAATGAAGGAAACGACATAAAAAGTACTGCTCTGACCCGGCAACTCAAGGTAAGCGGGCAACAGGGACTCGATGAAACCTTTACGCACCTCCCCGTTGGGATAGGCCAGCCGGTACACCTGGAACTCGGGATCATATCCCTTGATCGTCAGGTAACCACTTTGATATAAAACGGGGATAGGACTAGTTACACGTTCCGTCGGGGCATCAAACTGCTCGTCTGTAGCCTCCACCCCCTCCAGCTGGCGCACGTCAAAATCCGTTTCCTGCAACAAATCAATCAAGAAAGTAGGAGTGCCGGTAGAGAACCAGAAATTCTTGTACTCCTTTGCATCAAAGGCATTGAACAGACTAAAAGGATTGTAAATATCCTCACAAT